>ERZ777011.640-NODE-640-length-50976-cov-8.800357_pt1 | contig 50976 bp, 43 predicted proteins | sample MGYA00374964_ERZ777011 | MGnify/ENA primary metagenome ERZ777011 (study PRJEB29310, sample SAMD00008975) | mouse gut metagenome | study: EMG produced TPA metagenomics assembly of the Metagenome analysis of fecal microbiota from mouse which was promoted...
TGTCTATTGTAATCGTTTCAATGTTCTCAGTTTTTGTCGCTCTCAGGTCGTTCCCGAAAGCGAGTGCAAAGTTACGCGGTTTTTTCTTACCCACCAAATATTTTCGAAAGAATTTTATGTTAAAAAATATTTACAAAATATACATTTCGCTGAGTGTAGGTAAGTTACACGATGTTCAATTTTATGCTGAAAAACATATTTTTTCAGCTCTATTGTATAGGCAAGTTCCGAACACGCATCAGAGCCTGCCCGTATGACTCGCCGGGCATCATGTCGCGAAAAGCCATGGAGAGCATGGCAAACATGTTTACATTGCGCGGCACATTATGTATTACAAGTGTAATTTTCACCGGTACGCCGGAGGGCAATGTAGGAGCACTCCACAAGCGCTCCTCGCCTTTCATCAGTGTCATGCCTCCGCCATTCATCTCATACGAGTTGCCGCTCAGGTCCCACGCGGTGGTCACATAATCGTCGTAGCCGGCACATGGTTCCTTGTCGACAAAGGTACATTTCTTGGCTTGTGAGCCCATGTTGGTAAATATAATATCGACCAACACATTCTTACCGGCACGACGGGCCGGAGCTACCGACACGGCCAAGTTGGGCACGTCGTTCTCTACCATTATGGCTGGTAGTGACGGAGGGACTGGCTGCTGATAAGCGGACTGCTGATAAGCGGACTGCGGCTCAGGTGCGGCAGACACTGCAGCGGCTACTGCGCTGCTTGCCACAGAGGTAAGCGTACGGATGGCTGTGCCTACAGGATTGAACACGAAATCGGACAGCAGGGTGCCGTTGACAATAGGACACTGACGACGGTCGGTGATGTCGTAGGTCGATTTCACCACGCGGCTCATCATGTCGGAGAAGCCACGGCCACGGTCGGATAACGCATTGACGAATGCGGTGGTAAAGGGGCTGTTGTCGGAGTCACCGTCGAGGGCCTCCTGACCGCTGCGGGTCGAGCATATTACGGCGGTGCCCGGATTGCCTTCGATAGTTGTGAGGCCGGTGGCAGCCGAGCGGGTCCATGAAGTTTTTACGTCGCGGCATGCGTCGAAGCACACTATGCGGGTTTCAACACCTGAATTCTCAATGCGCTCAAGAACGTCGTAGGCATCGAGGCAGCGGGTGAGTTCGGACTTGAACTCGAGATTTGCGGTAACGGGGATAAGGTAGTTGCGGCCATCCTCCTGCAGGCCGTGCCCCGAGTAGTAGAACATGGCCACATTGTATCCGCCGGCTTTGGACGCAAAGGTGTTCAGGGCCGAAATCATGTCGTTGTAGTCGCAGTCATAGGCCTCATACACATCAAAACCGAGCTTTCCGAGGGCCTCGGAGAGTGCTTCGGCATCGTACATAGGATTACGCAGCGACGATATGTTGGTGTAGTTGGAGTTGCCTATAAGCAGGGCCACGCGCTTCTCGGGAAACTTTGATGCTTCAGGCGAGGCAGTGAAAGCCAGGTCGGCTCCCTCGGCCTTACGGGTTGAGGCTTTGTTGACGCGCAGAAAGAAATCGCGCACTGAACTTATGCCTTTTTTTGAGGCGAACTGACGGGCTGAGAAACGATAAATATTTCCTGTACGTGTGTTTTTGGCTTCCATCTGCTGTGTGGCGGAGGCCCAGCTGATGGCATCGCCTTCGTCGAACGAGTCCCCGGCCTTGAGCTGACGACCTCCTATCAACACCTTGCTTCCGGTAAGACGTGTGATTGTAAGTTTATCGGCGCAGACTGCTGCCAGCGGCATTATAAATACCACTGCCAGGATGATTGCATGTTTTAGTTGTAACATAAGTATTGGATTATATATCTATTATTTTTTCGACAAATGGCTGTTCAGCCAGCCCAGGGCTGTGAATGTTACTGCCGGCAGAAAGGTTATGAAACTTTCGGCCATTATCAGATACATGGCCACACTCAGCAGCGTGAGAAGGAATTCCCAGCCGAAAAACGACAGCAGTGTGACCATAGCCGGATGGCGGCGCACCCAGCCGAAGCGCTCCCACAGCGACGAGGCTGAGAGCACACGGTAGCATATAAGACCGTATATAGCAAATATAAACAGCATGAACCACCAGTTGACCAGATGCGCGCCCTGCCGCAGCTGACCGTAAGCGCAGCTTATCAGCACCGGACCGGGTACGGAGCCTATATAGGTGTCGTGGGTGTCGCCGTCGAAATCGCCCACCAGCACTATGCGGTCGCGCATCATGCCGGCCAGTTCGCTGTCGTCGTTCCAGCGCATCACCTGCGAGCTTAGCAGGGGGTAGCGTACCTGCCCGTCGGGCCGTTCGGGCAGAAGTATGTCTGATGGCAGGGGTATGAACAGCGTATTGCGGCACAAGCGTCCGCGGTCGGTATAGAAGCAGCCATGGCGCCGTATTTCTCCGCCATCAATGCTGCGGTACATTGTCATAGGCATCGACTCGCCCGCCTCCTGCAGGAATTGCCAGCGTGTAAAGCCTGTGGAATGTGTAGCTCCGTAGTCCGAAATCGAGGCGATATGCAGTATCGAGCTGTCGGCGGCATTTTCACCCTCTGAGTGCGCGCTGTAGGCAAATCGCGGCAGGCGCGCCATCACGGCCCAGAGTGCCGAGTCGGAGTCGGTGTGCATGCCTTGGTCAAAACGGACATCGAGTACCAGAAAGCGGTAATCGGCATTCTCGGCGGCTTCGAGCAGATGCAGCAGCACGGCGCGGTCGGTAACCACGGCCGAGCCCATAGTGTCGCCGAAATCGTCGGTCAGCGGCACCAGCTGTTTATCGTATGCCACATTGAGATAGAGTATGGAGTCATTGGTCCGGTGGGCCACACGCTCCGACATCAGTTCGATGAATGCCAGCGAATCGACATCGTCGAGCACCGGATAGGGATAGTTGTCGAGCAGATAGTCGCCCAGTATTAGAGCCAGCGCCACTGTGGCCGACAGCACCGCACGCCACAGCCGCGAATACGGCGGCATAAGACGGCGCAGGAACTCGGCAATGTGTCGCTTGTGTGTCATATATACAAATTAATGCGCAAATATACGCATAATTACGCATATATGCAAGCGCCTGCTGCTATGCCCTACTCCAGCCTGAACACGCGAATGCCTATCAGCGACGGATTTCTCTTCATGAAGTCGGCCAGTGGCACCGATGTGAGTTCGACCTTGCCGTTGGTGCTGGAGGCATGCAGCAGATATGGCACACCCTCCTGCTTGATGATGATGCCCATGTGTGTGACATCGAGGTTTTTCATTTTTGTCACCAGGGCCACTATGTCGCCGCTGCGCAGTTCGGCCATGGTAGTTTTTTTGGCCAGGTCGGAGTTTTTTATGTAGGGGAAGCGGTGATTGCGGTATCCGATTTCAACCGAGCGCATGCGTTCGAATTCGCTATCGTCGGCCAGGGCCGGATATTTACTGCGGTTGGCGCTCATAAAGTCGATGGTGCGCACCTGATATGCCACGGCGGGGAAATTGGCGGTGACTTCTCTGAAGTTGCCGCGGTGTGTGTTGTCGATTACCCAGTCGCTGATGTAATGCAGTCGCGAGGCATATCCGTTGACTTCGCCACGGCGGTATCGCAGACGCTGCAGGTTGTACAGGAAGTCGCGCCAGGTGCTTCGGCCTTCGCCTACGGTGTACGACAGCGCCATGACGGTTTCGACGAATGTGGTGCAGTCGAGTTCGTCGAGATTCACAGTCAGCACTTCGGGCCGGCCTTCGAGGGTGTGCGCCACGTATGGAGTGCCGACAAAGCGCATGGCAATGTCGGCGGTACGCTCGCCCGCGGACTTGAAACCGGAAGCGATGCTCTCAACGAGGATTTTGTTTATTCTCGCTGTGTCGGCTTCCTCGTTATGGAAGCGTGTGGGTGTAGGAGTGGCCAGGCCTGCGGAGGCACAGAAGCATATTATGATTACTGCAAGCAGATATACGTGTTTCATGGTGCAAAATTACGAAAAAAAGCGAAATCCGCTGTAGCAGATTTCGCTTTTTTGTGTCGTAAAAGTCTGAATTATTCAGGACGTTTGGTCTTCTTGCCGTAACCGTAAGCGGCGGCGGCACCAAGCTGCTCTTCAATGCGGAGGAGCTGGTTGTACTTGGCCATACGGTCGCTGCGGCTTGCCGAACCGGTCTTGATCTGGCCGGCGTTGGTAGCAACGGCTATGTCGGCGATGGTAGCGTCCTCGGTTTCGCCGGAGCGGTGCGAGATAACGGCGGTGTAGCCGTTGCGCTGAGCGAGTTCTACGGCGCGGAGGGTTTCGGTGAGCGAGCCAATCTGGTTAACCTTAACGAGGATTGAGTTGGCGCAGCCCTGCTCGATGCCCTTCTTGAGGTACTTCACATTGGTAACGAAGAGATCGTCGCCTACGAGCTGGCAGCGGTCGCCGATAAGTTCGGTAAGAATCTTCCAGCCTTCCCAGTCGTTCTGGTCCATACCGTCTTCGATAGAGTCGATGGGGTATTTTTCAACGAGTTCCTTCAGGAATTCAGCCTGCTGCTGCGAAGTGAGCTTGGGAGCGTCGGCACCCTGCTTCCAGGTGTAGTCGTAAACGCCGTCCTTGTAGAATTCCGACGAAGCGCAGTCGAGGCCGATGGTAACGTCCTTGCCGGGTACGTAGCCTGCAAGCTCGATAGCCTTGATGATTACGTTGAGGGCGTCTTCAGTGCCGTCGAGAGCGGGAGCGAAACCGCCTTCGTCACCCACAGCGGTGCTGAGGTTGCGTTCGTGGAGCACTTTCTTGAGGTTGTGGAATACTTCGGTACCCATGCGGATGCCTTCGTGGAACGAAGTAGCGCCGATAGGACGAATCATGAATTCCTGGAAGCAGATGGGAGCGTCGGAGTGAGCGCCACCGTTGATGATGTTCATCATGGGCACGGGCAGCACGTAGGTGTTGCAGCCGCCGATGTATTTGTAGAGGGGCAGGCCGAGGTAGTCGGCAGCGGCCTTGGCAACGGCGAGCGATACACCGAGGATGGCGTTAGCGCCGAGGTTCGACTTGGTTTCGGTACCGTCGAGAGCGAGCATTGCTTCGTCGATGGCAATCTGGTCGAGGGCATTCATGCCCTTGAGAGCTTCGGCTATGGGGCCGTTAACGTTGGCTACAGCCTTGAACACACCCTTGCCCATGTAGCGGCTCTTGTCGCCGTCGCGGAGCTCGAGAGCTTCGTTTTCGCCGGTAGATGCACCGGAGGGCACGCTGGCGCGACCGAAAGCGCCTGATTCGAGCAGTACGTCAACTTCTACGGTGGGGTTGCCACGGGAGTCGAGCACCTCACGACCGATAATTTTTTCGATTTTCATATTTTAATAACTTAAGTTAGTTGAAAGTTGCATAGTAAAGCCGGAAACCTTATTTGAGGCCTTTTGTATTTCGGCTGCAAATTTACGAAAAATTTGCGAGTTGCCGAACTATAAACAAAAAAAAGAGTGCGCCCTGCAGGGGCGCACTCTGTATATTAGCTTTATTTAAGTATGGCTACTTATAATTTAATGCTGAGCTGCTGACCGAAGTACTGTTTTGCAAGTTTGCGGTTGGTTACATTTGCAGGCTCGGCCTGAATCTTCTGCTGACCCTCAGCACCGTCTTCATAGATGCTTACGTGCGGCGGGAAGGTGATACGTCCGGGGGTGTCATTACGGACTACAGTGTTCTGATAGTGGGGAGCATAAAGTACGCAGCGACCGATATTGAGGACATTGTCTACGAAAGTCGAACGATCTGCGGGATCCATGCCTTCGTAAATCTCGTCAGCGGTATAGCCTTCGGCCATATACTGGCCCTCAAGACTGCACAGCGACAGCATACCGAATTCAACATTGAATGTACCGGGAACGAACTCCCAGCCCGCTACGCTCTGAAGCACTGCCGGAACACGGAAGTCGTTGAGGTCAACATGCCAGTAGTAGCGACCGTTCTTGGGTGCGATGTTGAAAGCAGCCAGAGGCGCATAGTACTGATTCGACTGGAAGGGGCTTACCAGACGGAAAAGCTGTTCGTCGGCGTCGTTTACTTCGAACGAGCAGTCGAACGAATAGTCATTGCCGTTGATACCGAAAATGGGGAAAATCCAGCCGTCGATTACGTTGCAGGTACCGACGGGAGTCCAGCTTTCCTCGGGATATACACGGGTGTACTGAACCTCGATGGTGTTTGCACCGTAACCGGTGTCGTCGAGAATTGTGAGAGTGAGCATGATGGGCTCGCCAATCTCCATGAGTTCGTTGTGTGCCACTACAGGGATATAACCCATGGGCTCATTGGTAGTGTAAACAAACTCTTCAGGAACTACGAAGAGGTCCTTTGAGCCGTCGACATAAGAGTCGGACACAGCATCGTACACCTTAACGCTATAATCAAGACGCACTTTTTCGCCGATTGTGTTTGAAGTGCGGCAAATCTGCACTTTGAATGTGTTGTCGTACACACCCTGATCGGGGTTGGGAGCGCACTTCTGGAAAGCCACGTCGCCATACGAGGGGAAGAACGAACCCGGATCGACATCGTTGGGGTCGAGTCCCTCATCGCTACTACAGCCGGTTGCCGCAGCAGCCAACAGAGCGAAAGACATATATTTGAGAAGTTTCATTTCTTTAAAATCTTTTAAGTTGAACTTTTAAGATTAATAGCCGGGATTCTGCTGGCCAACAATCTGGGGATTTACCTGAATTTCGGTGGAGGGGATGGGCCATACGAAACGATAGTCATCGGGGGTGTAGCTCAGGTCCGAAGCTCCCTGTACGAAATAAAGGGTATTGAAGTTGTCCAAGGGGAAGTTGGGAACAGCCACCGAGTTGTCGCGGGTAAAGCCTTCGCCATAACGACGGAGGTCGTTCAGACGGAAACCTTCGCCGATGAGTTCGCGGTTACGCTCCAGACGTACCTGAACATCCAGACGATCATCGGGGTAAGTACGTGAAGAGATGCCGCGGGCCTCGCGCAAAGCACGGAGTGCGTCGTTGCGGACGGTGTTCGAGCTGCCGCACTCGGCAAGAATCAGGTACATTTCCGCCAGACGGAACGGGTACATAATCACACAGCCGCGAGATGAACTTGTACCTGCAAAAGTGTTAAGACCTATAAACTTAGAGAAGATGTTCACCGAAAGGTAAGTACCATTGAGTTCAAGGAATTGCTCCTGGAACCAAATCTGCTTGCGGTAGTCGCTGCTGGTGTACATATTGAGTGTGCTGTTTGCGGGCACATACATGGAGTTGTTGATGTTGTACGACCACCAGAGCGAGTTGGTCTGGCCAAGCGACTGAGCTTCGGTACCGGTAACCATGGCCATCATAATGATTTCAGAGTTACGGGTATCGGGGTCTCCGAACGAGCCGGGCGAAACTCTCCACATGTTTACGAACTCCTGGGGAGTAGAAAGCTTATAGAGAGAGCTGCCGATTACGTTCTGGGCGTGAGTTGCAGCTTCGTCTTTCTTACCCATGGCAAGAGCGATACGGGCGTTGAGCGCCTCCACAACCCATGAGTTGACATAAGGCGAACCGGAGTGCATCATTTCGAGATAGTCATTGTCGCGGTTACTCATGCTGGCCTCAGCGGCTTCAAGGTCGTTTTTGGCATTGGTGAGGTCCTCGAGAATCAGCTTGTATGTTTCACCCAAAGTGCTGCGTCCGGGATAAGTACTGCGGTCAGTGGTAGGATTGTACTCGGTAACCAGGGGCACACCCATGGCGGGTACATCCTTGTTGGCCTCGCTGTAGTCCTGGCAGAAGAACTGGGTGAGCATAAAGTAGTTGTATGCACGGAAGAAGTAAGCTTCACCACGATAGCGAATCATCTTCATGTGATCCTGCTCAGTCCACTCGTCGCTTTCGATGAGTTCCTGCAGACGGGGAAGGTAGAAGTTCACACCGGCAATATTGCTGTAGAACAGCGAAAATGCACCGGCAAAATCTTCGGTAGCCGAGGTGAAGTCACCTTTGAAAATATTGCCGAGAATGTTGCCATAAACAGGAGCAAGCGCCTGGAAGTTGTCCATCTGAACTTCGGTGTAGTTGTTCAGGGCGCCCATGCACAGACCGCGGAATGAATTGTAGAGGCCGTTACGGAAGTAGCGTGCGTTTACAGGATTCACAATAGCTTCCTCCTGCTTGATGGCACCTTCCGGAAGCAGCTCCATCTCGCACGAACTTAACAGTGCCGAGACAGCTACCGCAGCGAAAAGAAATATCTTTTTCATATTGAGAGCTCTTAGTTAAGATTAGAAATTAGAAAGTTACTTCCAGACCGAGTTCGTACTGACGGGTGTTCGGATAGAAGAATGTAACGATGTTGCTGCCGGGTTCGGGGTCAAAACCGGTGAAGCCGGTGAAAGTAAGCAGGTTACGGCCGGTGAAGTGGAAGTTCAGACCCTTGAGCGAAAGTTTGTCGGTGAACGATTTGGGGCAGTTATACATAAGGGTAAGGTTCTTCAGACGCAGGAACGACGCATCTTCGAGCAGGTGGTCGTCGAACTGGATAGTCGAACCGAACTTAGGTATGTCGGTAATCTGGCCGGGATGTGTCCAGATGTTGAACATGGTAGTCATCTGGTTGTAGCTTGCGGCGTTGTCACTCGAGGGGCTTTCGAGGAAGAAGCGGTCGTTGTTGACCATGTACTTCTTGGCGGCCCATGCAAAGTCGGCACGCAGGGCAAAGCCCTTCCAGCGCACGTCGGCGCCGAAACCACCGGTGATAGGAGCAGTGCAGCTCTTGCCGAGGAGCTGGCTATCGCGTTCTACATTGTATTCCTTGGTGATGTTGCCATCCTTATCGTACCACTGGGGTTCGCCGGTTTCGGGGTCAACACCTGCATATTTCACCATGTAGAATTCCGAAGCATCATGGCCTACGGTGTAGGCTAAAAGACTGCTGGGGAATGCCTGCTGGTCCATGCCGTCGAAAAGCGAGGTAATGCGGTTGGCGTTGTAGTTGAAGTTTGCGCGCAGACCGAAATACCAGTCTTTAGTCTGGATAATGTCGGCCTGAAGGTCGATGTCGACACCGGTGTTGGTCATGTTACCGATATTGTGGAGGATTGAACTCCAACCTGTAGTGTACGAAACGGGCACATTCACAAGCATGTCGCAGGTTTCCTTGCGATAGAAGTCGATATCGGCAGTGAGGTGATTGAATACACGGAAGTTCAGACCGAGGTCCCATGCCTTTACGGTTTCCCACTGAAGTTTGGGATTATCAACCGAAGAAAGTCCCCAGCCGGGCTTGCCGTTATAAGTAACAGTGTAAGGTTTTACGAGGCCCATGTAGGCATAGTTGCCGATACCGGCGTTACCGGTGGTACCGTAGCTAAGACGGAGGCGGGCCTGATCGAGCCATTTAACATCCTGAAGGAATTTTTCGTTCTTCATGTTCCACATTGCACCGAGCGACCAGAAAGTCGACCAGCGGTTGCCGGGAGCGAACTTCGACGAACCGTCGCGACGGAGGTTGGCGTCGATGAAGTAGAGGTCGTTGTACGAATAGCCGAGGTTGAAGAAGTACGAGTTGAACACTTCGTCAGATATCGAGTTAACGACGTTCGACATGGTAATTTCTGTACCATTGCTGAGAAGCATAAAGTGGTCGTTGTACTGACCTGAGGTCGAAGCGCCGAAACCGTTTGAACGGGTAATGATTGATTCTTCACCTACAAGGAATGTAAAGTCATGGATATCGGCGAATGTATGACGGTACTCTGCAGTGTTAGTATAGGTGAAGGTATAGTAGCGTGAGGTCTGCTTTTGGTTGAAACCGGCGGTGAGTCCGTCGTCCATGGCAGTACCCCAGGGGAAGCTGCCGAAGGGAGTTTCGATTGAGGCGGCGTGGGGATGGATACGGTTGTGAATCTGAGCTTCGTAAGCGTCAACGTTCTGCTGTGCGCGGATAGTGAGGCCGGCCAGCGGAGTGATGGTTTCGCTGAGGGTTACGTTGGCGGTAACGCGGTCGGTGTACGAATCACGCCACTGTTCGCTGAAGTCGGGGCGCCACAGAGCGGTATAGAGCAGACGGTCGGCACGTTCGCCGAACTGAATTGAGCCGTCGGCTGCGCGGGTCCAGTATCTGGCCGAGTCGTAGGGGCGGGCCATACGAGCCATAACAATGGGGTTGTTGAGGTTCACACCTCCACCGTTATAAATGAGGTTCGAGTATACGTTGGTTTCGTTCTTGGTGTAACCGAGGTTAACCTGAGCACCGAGGCGGAACCAGTCGTTTACTTTGCTGTCGACGGTAGCACGGAGAGTGGTACGGCGCATACCCGATTTGGTAATAATACCCTGCTGGTCGAGGTGACCGAGCGATACATAGTAGCTGGCTTTTTCGCCACCGCCCTGCAGAGCAGCCTCAAGGCTGTAGGTAGGAGCGGCCGATTCGAAGAACTCATCGAGCCAGTTAGTATCTACACCATATTTATATACAAGTTCGTATGCCTCATCGGGAACCTTGTTGCCAATCATCTGGCTGAACTTGATATATTCGTCGGCGTTCATCATGTCCATGTTGTCGCCTGCCATCTGCGACCAACCGTAGCTGGCACGGATAGAAAGCTGAGCCTGCTCGCCGAAACGGCCTTTTTTGGAAGTGATAACGATAACACCGTTGGCAGCACGCGAACCGTAGATGGCAACCGAAGCGGCGTCCTTAAGTACGGTTATGCTTGCGATATCCTGAGGATTGAGCGTGGTGAAGACGCTCGGCGACACGGGAGCGCCGTCGAGGATAAACAGCGGGGTATTGGAGGCGTTGAGCGAGTTTGTACCGCGAATCTGGATACTAGCATTTACTGAGGAGGGGTCACCGGAGTTAGAATAAATATTCAGACCGGCCACCTGACCCTGAAGAGCATCGACGAAAGTCGGGGTAGGCACATTCTCGAATGTAGCCTCGCCGACTACGGCGACAGAACCTACAACCGAACCGATTTTCTTAGCAGTACCGTAACCGGTAACTACAAGTTGTTCAAGAACTTCGGTCGAAGGATCGAGGGCGATAAACATTTCGCCCGCTTCGGCAGCAACAGTTTTGGTTTGCATGCCTACATACGACACAGTAATCTCTTTTACTGACGCCGGGCAGACGAGAACGAACTTACCGTCGATATCGGTAGTCACACCCTCAGTGCTGCCAGCCGGCTGAACGGAAGCTCCGATGACGGGGTCGTCATTGGTAGCATCCACGACCGTACCGCGCAGTGTACGTGTCTGAGCCGACACACACAAGCTGACCGACAGTACTGCCAGAAGTAATAGAAACAGCTTTTTCATACTAAATTTTATTAGACATAAATGATTAAATAATTGAGTCAGAACGTTTTTAGCAATTAGTTGGATATTATAGTCCAAAAAGTGATATGCTATTCAATTGCAAAGGTAATTAAAATTTGTGAAATTCCAAATTGAGAACCAAAAAAAACACGCTTTTAACACAATAGTTGTCAAAAAGTTTTTTTTAGGTCTATAAGCGGCATCCTATACTCCTGCCGTAAAGCATGTGTGTTGCGCCGGCGTCGCGCCGTCGGTTCGTATGCAGGGGTAGTATCTTTTGCAAATAGGGGTATAGTACGTGTGCGGGTGACGGCGTCGCGCCGTCACTACTTTACTGCTAATACCAGCTTACGCCATTGGAAGTGCTGGAGCGTTTGTCGTACTTGAGGTCGGAGAGCATGCTCGATTTTACCGCTATATGGAAGTTATAGCTTTTGTAGGGGCCGACAGGCACAAAACTGGCTGTCATGGTAAAGCAGTGGAGGTCGCGCGAAATGTTGCAGTTCATGTAGGCCAGACGGTGAGTGTCGAAGTTGTACGAGGCGGAGAACGAGAAGTTCCAGTCCTTGGTGGGCCTTATGTTGCCCGAAAGGCTCAGGTTCTGCGTTATCCGTGGGTCGTATTCCATCTTTTGCTTGTTGAATGTTCCGTAGCCGTAGCCTATACTATAATTAAATGTAAGGCTCCATGGCACCGTCCATTTGGCGTATCCTTCCTCGGTAAGCTCTATGTCGGAATTTCCTGAGTTTTCCTGCCGGTCGCGGTCGGCGCCGGTGGTCCGGGGCTGACTCCGGTCGGTGTTCTGTTGGTCGTCGGCCTTGTCGGTGTCTTTTGGTTTGCGCTTGAAAGTGTCGTTGTTAAGAGTGTAGCTGAACGATGTGCCGGTGCTCGACAGCCTGCCGATGCCTTTGCCTGCCTTCCAGCGGGGTATGTTCACACGCACAGGGTTGCCGGCTTCGTTGAGCTGGTAGGTGTACACGTCCCATGTGGCGGAGAGGTTGAGGTTAAAGCCCTTGGTGATGCGCAGCAGTATCGAGGTGTTGAGGTTCGACCAGTTGAGCGAGTCGGCGGCAAAGTTGTAACTTTCGCTGATGCTGAGGTTCTCGATAAGCGATATTTTCTTTTCGCCGGTGGAGTCGGCGTCGGATTTCACTTTCATTTCCAGGTTGTTCGACAGCGAGAACGTCACCGAGCCATTCTTGCCCTCGGACGGCACGCCAAAGAGTGCGTTGGGAAAGTAGTTGTAACGGCGTGTCTGCTGTCGCCCTTGTGCGTCGGTATAGTCATAGCTGCCGTAATAGCCGAAGAAGTTGCTGCCGAAGTCGGGCGAGCCGTTGAAGCTTACCGAGGGGGTCATGACGTGGCGTATCATCTTTATTTTCTTGGCCAGGAAGGGCAGCGGACGGTAAAAGCCGTATACCTTGGTGTCGAGCGAAACCGAGGCGTTGAAGTCCCATACGTTATATAAGTTGTAGCTGGTGTCGCAGACCTCGACGGAGGCGTTTGGGTCCCACTGGCGGCGCACTTTCGAGGTGTACATGCGGTCGTTGAGCTGCACCGACGGGGTCACGTTGATGTAGTTGAACATGTTGAAGGTGGCCGAGATGGGCACCGAGTGCTTGAAGCCGTTGCGCCAGTCTTTAATAAGGCTTTTTTTAAAGAATACGTTCTGCTTGGCTGTCAGGGAGTTCTGGAACTGACCGCTGTAGCTCATTCGTATTTTTTCGTACCAGCGTTCGCCGCCTACAGCACGCTTGCGCTTGAAGGGGTATATCTGGCTCATGGTAACGGTAAGGTTGGGGAAGCTCACCGCCAGGGTGGAGTCCTGGGTGCGCTGCGACACGTTCATGTTGGCCGAGAACGACCATTTGGAGTTAGGTATGCGGTATGTGAGGTTAACGGTACTGCTCTTGGTGTTTTCGGTAAACGACGGTGAGTAGTAGGAGTTGAGGTCGTTGCGGGTGTAACCGGAGGTGGTGAAGTTGACCGATGCCGAGAGGTTCATGTTGGGGTTCGCCTTGGCATCCTGGGTGTGGTTCCAGATAATCTGGAAGTTGGTCTGGGCCGAGTAGTCCGGGTCGCCTTTCTCGCCGTAAATGGTCTTGAGGTAAGCCAGGTTGAACGAGCCTGAGTATTTGTATCGCTTCACATAGCTTGAGCGTGCGTTCACGCCCCACGAACCTTTGGTATATATCTCGCCTGTAAGTGCCAGGTCCATATTGTCGGATAGTGCAAAATAATATCCGCCGTCGCGCAGGTAGAAGCCGCGGTTGTAGTCGTCGCCAAAGGAGGGCACGATAACGCCCGACGAGTATTTTTCGCTGAAGGGGAAGTAGCCGAACGGAGCTGCCAGAGGCAGCGGCAGGCCGGCGAGTACCAGATACACCGGTCCGGTCACCACGTTGCTGCCGGGTGTAACCTTGGCTTTGGTGAGATTGAAATAGAAGTGCGGACAGTCGTGGTCCTCGCAGGTGGTGTAGCGTCCGTCCTTGATGTAGAATACATTTGATGTATCCTTTTTGGTGGTGCCGCCAGTGAGGTATCCTTCGCCTTGCTGTGTGACTACATTGCGTATATAGCCTTTCTCGGTTTCGAAGTTATAGCGCATGGTCGAGGCTTCGTAATCGGTGCCTCCCTCGCTGAACACGGGCTTACCTATCAGCTCGCCCACGGAGTCGGGACGTCCGGTGGCATAGACGGTATTGTCCTCGAGGCTCATTTCTATACATTCGGCGTCGAGCTTTATATCGCCGTAGCTCACCGAGCCTTTGCCGTACATAAAGGCCGAGTCGCGGCGCACAATAAGCATGGAGTCGGCCGAGGAGAAATTCACAGCCGCATCGAGGTCAACGCGCGAGTTCACGATTCGGCTTTTTGCAGCAGCCACAGCTTGTGTGTCGGCAGCCGCGCTGTCGGCAGCCGTCGTATCGGCCATCTGCATAGGTACGGTATCAACCCGCGCAGTATCAGCCGCATCCATAAGTCCGAGCGCTTCGGCACCTGAAGCCAGGGCCGGAGCTAAAGCACTCAGCAATACGGATAAAAATATATATAACGGTGATTTTCGCACGTTGTGATTTCATTTAAGCCCACAAAGTTACGAAAATTTCAGTTATTAAAGGCCGGGATTGTACTAATTAACATTTTACCGCGCTGTAACGGCCCGTGGAGCCCAGCTGATACGCAGGCCTACGGCACGCACGCCGTCGTGCACAATCTCACATTCGCTTTCGTGTCCCTGCGATGCCACACGCAGCTGCACGGTCTGGCCGAAGTGGCACTCGTGGTGGTAGCAGATGTCGATACGGCGTATGGTGTTGTGGTCGAAATGGTCCAGAGGCCAGTGGTTTAGCACCAGGGCCAGGTAGCGCACCGAGTTCACGTGGCGGTTGAAGTCAATGTCGCAGTATTTGAAGGTATAGTCCTGCACCGAGGCGTCGGCCGGAAGTGCTGGTAAGCGTACCGGCTTGGCAACAGGGCACGACCTGGACGACACCGGAAAGGCGGCCTGCTCGAATGCCGTAAGGTCGGCCACACAGCGCCGCTCAACGTCGATGGCTGTCCACATGGTGCGTATGTAACCTATCGGCTGCCCGTCGCCGCCGGTGACTGCAAAGCAGCGGTCGCAAAAGCGGCGGTTGTAGCTTTCAATCCAGGTGGTAAGACAGTAATCCTCGTTAATATCGGGGTAACGTTGCATCTCGATACTGATTTTCGACAACACCCAGGCGATTCCATGCACCGAAAGTGTGGCATAGCCTATACCGAGGGCATTGGCGTGCTCGGTAGCGACCTCGATAACTCGCTGCACCAGCAGAGTCAGAGGCATTGACGACTGTGCGCCGGCCTCGCCGGCTGTGAGATAATAGCAATGGGTAAATTCGACATTCTGTTCCATATCAGCAAAAAGATAAATAATTGCCCTGCAGGTTGCGGCATATCCGCCCGATTTTAGAGGCTACTTGAAATAGTATAAATAGTATAATATGAACAAAGCGCTGCGTCGAAAAGTTGACGCAGCGCTTTGTAAATTTTCGGCAGATGAATTATTCAGCTTCTTCGATGGTGACTGCGCGGTCGAGAGCCACATACTTTTCACCAAGGTCGCAGAGGCTGCCGTTGTTGGTGGTGGCGGTGAGCTGCGAGGCGGGAACGCCATTCTTCACGAGCTGCTTGTAAACGCCATCGACACGGGCCTTGCGCAGACGGATGTTAACCTGCTCGGAGCCGGTGTAGTTGTCGGCCCAACCGGTGAGTACATAGTTGGTCTTGCTGTTCGACTTCATTACTTCGGAGATAGCGCCGAGAATGTTGCGGTCTTCGCGGGTCAGGCGGCTTACACCAATGGGATAGTAGACGGTGGCAAGGGGAGCCTTTTCGGCTTCAACCTTTTCAACCGGACGGTTGAGGCAGTCGCGGAGCTGCGATTCGAGGTCGGCGATGCGGGCATCGGCGGCAGACAGACGGGCGCGGAGTTCGTCGCAGTTTTCGGGTTCGGGGCAAACGGGTACAACGGGAGCCGACCAGCCGGTGGGGTTGAAGTTGTAGGTCAGACCCAGATATGCCTGAAGCGAGCCGTAGGTACGGTTGTTCGAGGCCATGCAGTCAATGTGGCCGTCAAGACCGCTGAAACGGAGGTCGAGATTGAGGTTGAGGTGCTTGTTGAGGCGGAACGAGTTGATAAGGCCTGCGCGTACGGTAAGGACGCGGTCGCTGCAGTTGTTCCAGTCGCCTTTTTCGTAAGTACCGTCGCTCTGGAGGTTGTATGTACGGTCAACCGACCAGTAGCCGCCTGCACCTACATAGAAGGTAGCGTTGTAAACGCGGTTGGGGTTATAGCCGCACCACCAGTTGGTAAGGTTTACCATCAGGTCGAAGGCAACACCGAATTCGTTTACATAGGTCTTGTAGTAACCGTCAACCATCTGGTCGGGGATTACACCAACACCGGAATTGAAGTCTGAAAGACCTTTGCAGGCGAGGTATTCGCCACCCAAACGGCCTCCGAACACAGGGGTGAACCATTTGCCGATATAAAGGCCGGCAGCGGGAGCGAAACGGTCGCTCCATTTGCGGTGAACATCGGCGTGCGAGAAGTAGTAGCTCACGCCACCCTGACCGGTGATGAACCAATTGGACTTGAAGCTATTGATGAGCAAGCCCTGCGATGCGTCCTCTACATAGGTCACCTCGTTGGAGTTGTTCTGAGCCATCATAGACTGGCCGGCAAGCAGCGCGGCACAAGCCAAAAGAGTAGCTTTTTTCATAGAATCGAATATTAACGTTAATAAATATTTTTATTTTCCGTAAAAATGCAAATAGTACACAATTTATGTATATAACACCAACTGTGCAGATATTGTTTTTGTGCAAATTCAAGGCGCTAAGTTACACCTTTTTTTTTAAATTTCCTAAAAAAGGCAAAAAAACTTGCCTAAAAGACAAGTTTTTTAACCTTTCCTATGTTTATTTGCCTAAATAACGCAATATTTCAGATAATATATTCGGAGCGGTGAAGCCGAATTTTTCGTCAAGAACCTTGAACGGCGCCGAGGCCCCGAAGTGTTCCATACCATACACGCGGCCTTTGAAGCCGTCGAGCATACGAAGGGTGATGGTAAGGCCGGCTGTAAGACCGAACTGGGGCACGTCGGCGGGCAGCACCTCGCGGCGGTAGCCCTCGGGCTGGTCGTTGAACAGGCCGGGCGACGGTGCGGAAACCACCGATGCTTTCACGCCTTCGGCCTCGAGCAGCACGGCTACCTCGCACAGCAGCGATACTTCCGAACCGTTGGCAACCAGTACTACATCGGGGTTTTCGGCCTTGACCACGGTATACGCGCCGTGACGCAGACCTTGAGCGGCTTTGTAGCGCGATTGGCCTTCGGCCACGGGCAGGTCGTGAAGATCCTGGCGCGACAGAATCAGACCGGTCGGACGGTGCTGCTCTTCCATTGCCATTTCATAAGCGACAGTGGTTTCGGCGCTGTCGGCCGGACGAAGAACCAGCATCGAGCGGCGGCCGTCGAAGTTACGCACCTCCTCGAGCAGGCGAATCTGTGCCTCCTGCTCTACCGGCTGGTGTGTGGGGCCGTCTTCGCCTACGCGGAATGAGTCGTGGCTCCATATATATTTTACAGGCAGCTCCATAAGAGCGGCCAGACGCACGGCGGGCTTCATGTAGTCGGAGAACACAAAGAAGGTGCCGCAGCCGGCCATCATGCCTCCGTGCAGCACTATGCCGTTCATTATCGAGGCCATGGTCAGCTCGCTCACACCGGCATGAAGGAATGCGCCGGTAAAGTCGCCGTGGGCCAGGGCGTGGGTCTGCTTGAGGAAGCCGTCGGTTTTGTCGGAGTTCGCAAGGTCGGCGCTCGACACAATCATGTTGCCGCACTTGCGGGCGAGTTCGCCGAGGATGTTGGCCGATGCCGTACGTGTGGCCACATTGGCTTTATGTTCGATGTGCTCGAAGTCGATAGCAGGTACGAAGCCCGATATGTATGCGCTCAGCTCGGCCGCTTTAGCCGGATTGGCCTCGGCCCATGCCTTATGTGCGGCACGGCGCTCGGCCACGATGGCGCGGAGTTCGGCGCGGCGTGCTTCGTAAAGAGCCTCCGCCTCGGGGAAGAAACGGAATTCGTTATCAGGGTCACCTCCGAGGTTCTCGATGGTGCGGCGGTAATCGGCACCCGATTTGCTAAGAGGCTGGCCGTGGGTAGAGCATTTGCCTTCGAAATTCTCGCCTTCGGCGGTAACGACGCCCTTGCCCATTATGGTGCGTCCGATTATCAGTACCGGTTTTTCGGTTTCGGCCTGAGCCTGCTCGAGCGCTCCGGCAATTGCCACGGGGTCGGTGCCGTCGATTTCAATCACGCGCCAGTGCCATGCACGGTATTTTGCGGCATAGTCCTCGGTGTCGACAGCGTCTACATCGGTACTGAGCTGCACACCGTTGGCATCGTAGAACATTATAAGGTTGCTGAGTCCGAGGAATCCGGCTATACGTCCGGCACCCTGGGCAATTTCTTCCTGTATGCCGCCGTCGCTGATGAAAGCGTAGGTCTTGTGGGCGATAGTGTCGCCGAAGCGGGCCACCAGGAAGCGCTCGGCGATTGCGGCGCCTACAGCCATGGTGTGACCCTGTCCGAGAGGACCTGAGGTGTTTTCGACACCGCGGGCAAAGTCAACTTCGGGATGGCCGGGAGTAACGCTGCCCCAGCTGCGGAACTGGCGCAGTTCGTCGAGAGTGTACTTGCCGCTGAGGGCGAGAACGGCATATAGCATGGGCGACATGTGACCGGGGTCGAGGAAGAATCGGTCGCGGGCGAACCAGGTGGGGTCGTCTGGATCGCTTACCAGAAAGCCTGAGTAGAGAACGTTAACAAAGTCAGCGCCTCCCATGGCGCCACCAGGGTGGCCGGATTTGGCATGTTCGACCATTGCGGCAGCAAGGACACGGATATTGTCGGCCGCACGAGTGAGCAGTTTGGGTTCCATAAATGGTTTTTTAGTTATCTGCATGCAAATATACATCTATTTTCACACTTATGCAAATTTTAATTATATTAGCCGCAGAGCAAAAAAATCGGATGGGACTTCGCGTGTTGACAGTTCTTTCAGGCAGAAAAGTAAAGCAAGAGTAAAGGCTGTTTTAATATTCAGAACTGAAAGTAAATAAACGGGCTTACGTCCTGTTCCTGCAGTTCCACCACGCACTGCACGACAACGAGGAATATCAGCAGTTTCACCGGCCACGGACTGCGCACGAACATATCGCCGAGGCGGTTCCAGAAGTTCACCGGCAGCGCATGGGCCACAATTATCAGCAGCAGCATTATCAGCCACAGTGTGCGGGCCGCCGCAAAGGGCGCAAGGTAGGTTGGCGAGAAATCAGTTGCTGCATGGCTTATAAGTATTATGGCGTCGCCAAATGTGTCGGCACGGAAAAACACCCATAGCAGCATTACCACTGTTATGGTAATGAGCCACGAAATTGCTTTTACCGGCCATGAATCGCCAAGGCGTCCGAGCCAAGGCCGCGAAGCCTTGTGCACGGCCAGTCCGGCTCCGTGCATCGCTCCCCAGAATATGAACTTCCATCCGGCACCGTGCCACAGGCCGCCTATAAGCATGGTAAGAAAGTTGTTGAGATAGGTCCGGAAGGTGCCGTGGCGGTTGCCGCCAAGGGGTATGTACACATAGTCGCGCAGCCAGCTGGAAAGCGATATGTGCCAGCGGCGCCAGAATTCTGTTAGGTTCTGCGACTTATAAGGGAAGTTAAAGTTCTGCGCCAGCCTGAAGCCCATAATCAGCGCCAGACCTATGGCCATATCGGAGTAGCCCGAGAAGTCGCAGTAAATCTGCATGGTGTAGCCTATCATGCCCATGACGGTTTCGAATCCGCTGTAAGCTCCGGGCGAGTTGAATATCAGGTCGTTGTACTGGGCCAGATAGTCTGCTATAATTGCCTTTTTCACCACTCCGAGAATAATGAGCCACAGGCCGGTGTACACCTCGCTGCGGTCGGCATGGCCGCTGTTGTGTATCTGAGGCAGGAAGTAGTCGGCGCGTACTATAGGGCCGGCCACAAGCGCCGGGAAGAAGCTCAGAAAGAAGGCATATTCCAACCATGTGCGCGTAGGCTCTACCCTACCCTTGTACACATCTATTATATAGCTTATGCTCTGAAAGGTGTAGAACGAAATGCCTACCGGCAGTATAAGTTCGAGCGGCTCGAAGTTATGCCCCACCAGCGCGGCCCAGTTCCACAGAAAGAAGTTGGCGTATTTGAAGTAGCACAGCACTCCGAGCGATGCCACAAGCGAGGCTGCCACACAGGCTTTGCGCCCGGCCGACGACGGGCAGCGCAGCATAAGACGCGACAGCGACCAGTCGAGTAGCGACGTGGCTCCCAACAGCAGCACAAAGCTGCCGCTGCAGCGGTAATAGAAGTAGAAACTGAATAGCACCACAAACACTATCATCTGCCGCCGCCGGTCGCGCAGCCACGAGTACAGCGGCAGAAACAGCAGAAATAGCCCCCAGAAGAGTCCGCTTGAAAACAGCATCGGGCTACCGGGGGTATAGCTGAGAATCTCAGCCAGATTATGCGCCAGATCGGTCAGGAGGGTCATTATTCGTTTGGCTGATGGATAAACACACGCTGCGGACGTGCGGTCGGTTCGGTTGGTACACGCAACAGTATAGGATGAGCGCAATGCTCAGGCATCCAGCGCACCACACTGTCCATCCACAGGCTTGCCGACGATGCCGTGGGGTGCGCTCCGTCTTTTTTACGGTTGAAGTGCATGCCGTCGGACAGGAAGAAGCAGCCCGGAGCGGCATTATCGCTGATCATGCGGTTCACACCGGTATCCTCTTTCCAGTTGGGCGGCCCTATCCACACATAGGGTATGGTGTCGATGTCGCTGAGTATCTTCTTGACATAGCGTGTGCGCTTGTCGATGATATTGCTCACAAACAGCTCGTTGGCTCCGAGCGACACGAATATGTAGTCGGGGTTCAGCTTGTCGATGTAGTGGCGCAGTCTGTCGGTGCTGCCCCATCGCTCCGAGGTACTGCTGTACCATATTACTGTGTACAGGCTATGCCCCGATGCCTTGCAGTATGCAGCCAGGCGCGGCGACAGGCCTTCGAGCATGGAGTCGCCGAAAAGCAGTATGGTCTTGGGCAGAGAATCGGGTTCGGGGCGTTTTTCCTCCCGGGGTTCAGCAGGCACCACATCGGTTTCGGGCCCGGATGCCGGCTGCTCCTGCCGGCTTCCAAGCAAGCGTGTATACATATCCGATGCCTTCGGCTCGTAGCCGAAGAGCGAAATCCTGCCGTCGGCCGCCGATACGGCGAACAGCAGCAGGAATGCAGTGGCCAAAAGCCACCATGTGCCTTTGTAGGATGCTTTCATCAGTAGCTGATAACTCTGTATTCGTTCATGCCGCCGGGCCGCACGGTATAGCGCCGCAGGCCGTAGCCGCGCTCGGCGGCTTCGCCCGACAGCGGATGCCCCCAGAGGCTGAACACGTCGTAGGTGCTGTGGCATTTGGGACATTCGGCCACCAGAGCGTCTTCGTCGATGTATATGCGCACGTCGGAACGGCACTCAACCGGACAGCTGAGGTCGTATGCCACCGGATTGCCGTTTACATCGCAACACAGCAGCACGCCGCCGAAGCCGGTAGCGCTCATGGCGGTATAAGGAAAGTTCGAGGGCAGGCGCTCGCTTTTTATAAAGCGTCGCCAGCTCATTGCTCCGGAAACGCCGTAAACATCCCAGTCGGCCACGGAGTTGAACTGTATCAACACCGGAGCCGGCGGGACTCTGTCGTCGTCGAGATGATGACACGAAACCGCAGCCGCCACTACAGCGACGGCCGCGCCAAGGCGTATCAGCCGGTTCACTTGCGATTGATTTTCACCATCAGGTCGCCGAAACTGTCGGCAGCTTTTTGCATCATGCCACCCAACAGAGGCTTCAGCATGGCCGGAATCTCCACGTCAATCGAAGTGTAGAGTTCGGTGCTGTCGGCGGTCAGAGGCTTCAGATTCACTGCCATGTTCAGAGGCAAAGGCGAGCTCACGGTGTTGAACACCACGCGCTCGGGAGTGCGCTCTGTAACCTGGAATTTCAGTTCGCCCACCTGTGCAGTCTTGATGCTGAGCGAGTCGGCGGTAAACTTTACCTCGCCAATTTTGGCGCGCTCGCTTTCGGGCAGGTCGCCCAAAGCTCCTTCAAGGGTGCTGAGGTCGGCAAACTTGTCGCTAATGGCAACCGCGGACTGCTGTACGGTTACGGGCTTGCTTTTATATGTAGCCATATCAATCGGTTAGTGACTGAGGATTGGGAACCCAGCTGGCGGGGTCCTTGCGCCACTCGCGGAGGGTGGCAAGGTCGCTTTCCTGGATATAATTTGTGGCGAGCGCAGCCTCGAGCATGGCATTGTAGTTGCTCAATGTAATGAGTTTTACATTTGCCTTTTCGAATGCCTTTTCGGCCACGGGGAAGCCGTATGTAAACAATGCAGCCATGCCTACTACCTCACAGCCTGCGGCACGAAGAGCCTCGACAGCTTTGAGCGAGCTGCCGCCGGTGCTGATAAGGTCTTCAATTACCACTACGCGGGTACCGGGCATGAGGCTGCCTTCGATAAGGTTCTCCAGACCATGGTCCTTGGGAGTGGAGCGGACATAAACGTATGGCAGCGAAAGAGTGTCGGCTACCAGAGCGCCCTGTGCGATTGCACCTGTGGCAACGCCGGCCACGGCATCTACCTCGGGGAAGTTTTCCAAAATCATGCGGCAGAGTTCCACCTTGATGAAACTGCGGATTTCGGGATAGCTCAGCGTCTTGCGGTTGTCGGTATAGATGGGAGAGTTCCAGCCCGAAGCCCAGACAAAAGGATTGTTGGGCTGAAGATTGATAGCGCTGATTTTGAGTAGTTTGTCAGCAAGAATTTGTGCAACGTCGTTCATATCTGTGTTATATATGTAGTTAGCATTTCAGTGCCTGATATGGCATAGTAGCTATTAATATCCGGTATAAGTCGAGGGCGAGAGGCGGTGGAGTTCGGCCTTGACTTCGTCACTTACCTGAAGTGTTTCGATAAATTCGGCTATGCTCTCGGCGGTGACAGCCGCATTGGTGCGTGTCAGTGCCTTGAGTGTTTCGTAGGGCTTGGGATAGCCCTCGCGACGGAGTATGGTCTGGATTCCTTCGGCCACCACGCTCCACATCGAGTCGAGGTCGCGGTCGATAGCCTGGCGGTTGAGCAGCAGCTTGCCAAGGCCCTTGAGCGTAGACTCAAGTGCTATCAGGCTGTGTGCCATAGGCATGCCCACGGTGCGGAGCACAGTGGAGTCGGTAAGGTCGCGCTGCAGACGCGATACCGGAAGTTTGCGCGCCAGATGGTCGTAAATGGCATTGGCCACACCCAGGTTGCCCTCGGAGTTCTCAAAATCGATGGGATTGACCTTGTGGGGCATAGCCGACGAACCGACCTCGCCTTCTTTGATTTTCTGTTTGAAGTACTCCATGGATATGTACATCCACATATCGCGGTCGAGGTCGAGCACTATTGTATTGATGCGGCGCAGTACGTCGAACACACCGGCCAGATTGTCATAGTTCGAAATCTGAGTGGTGAGCTGTTCGCGCTCGATACCGAGGCGGTTGGCCAGGAAGTCGTTGGCGAACGCAAGCCAGTCGATATCGGGGTATGCAGTCAGGTGAGCGTTGAAGTTTCCGGTTGCGCCGCCGAATTTGCCGCTTACCACTGCGGCGTCGAGGGCGTTGAGCTGCTGGCGTATACGATACACATACACACCTATTTCCTTGCCCAGGCGTGTAGGCGACGCCGGCTGACCGTGGGTACGCGCCAGCATGGGTATGTCGGCCCATTCTTTCTCATATTCCTCCAGAGTTGCAAGCAGACGTTCAAAAGCCGGACGGAGCACATCGGCAATGGCCTCCTTTACCGACAGGGGCACTGCGGTATTGTTAATATCCTGCGATGTCAGGCCGAAGTGTATGAATTCCTTGCAGTCGGCCAGTCCGAGGACATCGAACTTCTCTTTGAGAAAATATTCCACGGCCTTGACGTCGTGGTTGGTGACACTCTCGATATCCTTGATGCGCCGGGCGTCGGACTCAGTGAAATTCTGATAGATTTCACGCAGACGGGCAAAGCAGTCGGCACTGACGGCGGCAAGCTGGGGCAGAGGCAGCTCGCACAAGGCGATAAAATACTCTACCTCGACCCGCACACGGTAGCGGATAAGGGCATACTCCGAGAAATATAGTTCTAACTTCTGACATTTTCCGCGGTAACGACCGTCGACAGGCGAGATAGCGGTAAGGGTGGAAAGTTCCATGCGTAGACTCAGTTTTCTAAATTAAGGTGCAAATTTACGCATTTTCCAGAAAAAAGTAGCTACAAAATTGACACAAATTCATTCAAAAAGCGTATTTTTGCAAAACGATAGTATCTATAAAAGTTTTCACAATCTAACAAACCAAAAATATGCGCAAATCTATCTTCGGTTCACTGCAGGCTATATTCCTGACGGTGACTGCGTTGACCTTCAGCTCATGTGGCGGAGGCAACAATCTGGAGAATCTCCGCACCGATGTCAACATGGTTTCGGAGCGGATTGCTCCGGTAGTAAAGGAAAGCCCCGAGGCAGCCGGCGACTTCTCGATGAATCTGACCGAGCAGGCTGTGACTTTCGACGCTTCAGTGGCCCAGAATCTGTTTGACCTCAAGATGCTCGACCCCAATCTGGCCGAATTCGCAATAGCTTCGTATCTGCATGTACTCAACCCCGACGGAAACCGCAACGCCGAAGTGGCCGACATGATTAACAACATGGCCAAGAACGAGCTTCCGCTGGCCATTACCCTGACACAGGGCGACTATAAGTTCAACCAGCAGCTTGAGCCGGCCCGTCTGAAGACCCTCTTCAAGGAGGCTCTTACCAACCTCAACCGCAGCGGCGCTGCCGCCAACGCAGCCAAACTCACCGGCAGCTGGGCCGAAAAGGTATTCAAGACCGAAGGCGCAAGCGAGTTCGAGTGCATCTACAGCACCAACCAGATTATCATCAACGTGACTTATCCCGACGTGAACGCTTCGCCGCTAAAAGGTGTCACCAACGCCACTCCGGCTCTGAAAGGCATGTTTATCGATGCTGCCGAAGCTCACTACGCCAAATACGGCGCCCTGCGTCCGGCTATCACCGCACTGATGATAGACCTGGGCGTGAAGGAACTTCGTCTGACCTACAAGTACGCCGACGGCAAAGCCGCTCCAAGCGTTCGCCTGCAATGGGGCAAAGACCTGTAGTCCAATGTCGAATATTAAATGTTGAATGTTTGACATCAAACCCATAGATATGACCTTAACCGACCGCTTTTTAGAATACGTGAAGTTCGATACCCAGAGCGACGAACTCACCAACATGACCCCTTCGACCCCCGGCCAGATGATATTTGCGCAGCACCTCGAAAAAGAGCTGCATAAACTTGGCCTGACCGACATAAGCCTCGACGAAAACGGCTATCTCATGGCCACACTGCCAGGCAATATCACCGACCGCAAAGTGCCCACTGTAGGCTTCATAGCCCACCTCGACACATCGCCCGACATGTCGGGCCGCCACGTATCACCACGCATAGTCGAGAATTATCCCGGCGGCGACATTGTACTCAACGCCACAGACAATATTGTGCTGTCGCCCGACGAGTTCCCCGAACTGCTCAACTACGTGGGCCAGGACCTGATTGTAACCGACGGCAACACCCTGCTTGGCGCCGACGACAAAGCCGGCGTGGCCGAAATCATATCGGCTGTAGACTTTCTGATCAAGCACCCGGAAATCAAGCACGGCGACATTCGCGTTGCCTTCAACCCCGATGAAGAAATCGGTCAAGGCGCGCACAAATTCGATGTGGCCCGCTTCGGCGCCGACTGGGCTTACACCATGGATGGCGGTGAAATCGGCGAACTCGAATTCGAAAACTTCAACGCCGCCGTAGCCACCGTAACATTCAAGGGCCGCAACGTACACCCGGGCTATGCCAAGCACAAGATGATAAACTCCATGCGCATAGCCAACCAGTTCATAATCATGCTGCCACGCTGGGAAACCCCCGAGCATACCGAGGCTTATGAGGGCTTTTACCACCTGGTAGGCATGCAGGGCTCGGTGGAAAACACCACCCTCACATACATTATCCGCGACCACGACCGCGACCGCTTCGAGCGCCGTAAAAAAGAACTCGAACACCTGGTGCGCAAAATCAACCACGAGTTCCCCGGCTGCTGCAGCATCGAAATTAAAGACCAGTACTATAACATGCGCGAGAAAATCGAGCCTGTGATGCACGTGGTGGAAATTGCCGAGGAAGCTATGCGCCAGTCAGGCATCCCCCCCAAAGTACAGCCCATACGCGGCGGCACGGACGGCGCGCAGCTCTCGTTCAAGGGCCTGCCATGCCCCAATATTTTCGCCGGCGGGCTCAACTTCCATGGCCGATATGAGTTCGTGCCCATCCCCTCGATGGAAAAAGCCAAGGAGGTTATCGTGCAGATAGCGCGTCTGGTAGGCGAGAAATGAAAACACTGATAGTAATCACAGGGGCCACGGCGTCGGGCAAGACGTCCGTGGCCCTTGATGTGGCCGAAGCGCTGGGCTGCGATATAATATCGGCCGACTCCCGCCAGATTTATTCCGGCCTGCCCATAGGCACCGCCGCCCCTACCGCCGACGAGCAAGCCCGTGTGCGACATCACCTGGTGGGCACTCTGCCGCTCGACGCCTACTACAGCGCCTCGCAGTTCGAACACGATGCCCTGCGGCTCATGGAGCAGCAATGGCAGCAAGGCGACTATGCGCTGGTATGCGGCGGCTCGATGATGTATGTCGACGCCCTGCTGTACGGCCTCGACCCGCTGCCTGCCGTCAGCGACACTACCCGAGCACATATAGCGGCCATATTCAGCCACAGCGGCATCGAGGGCCTGCGCGCGGCTCTGCAGATTGTCGACCCCAAGTACATGGAAACCGCCGACCCGGCCAACCACAAGCGCCTTATCCACGCCCTTGAGGTAAGCTACCAGGCCGGGGCGCCGTACTCGTCGCTGTGCAGCGGACAACGCCGTCAACTGCCATGCCGCGTAGTCAAGGCTATGATTGACATGGAACGCGAAACGCTGTTCAGCCGCATCAACCGCCGTGTAGGAATGATGATGGACCAAGGACTCCTCGACGAGGCACGCCGGGTGTATCCGCAGCGCCACCTGAACTCGCTCAACACCGTGGGCTACAAAGAACTGTTCGCCTATTTCGACGGCGTATGGGACCTCGACACAGCACTGGCCCGGATGGCAAAGAACACACGTGTGTACGCAAAAAAACAGCTCACATGGCTTAAAAGACCGGGGCGAAACGAAGACTTGCTTCGCCTCACCCCGGAAAATGCGGTCAAGGAGCTGATTGACTTTACGCTGCGCCCAGATTCCTCAGCAGGTCGGTGATATAGGCGTCGTTGCTCTGTATCAGCGTACTCAGATGCAGGGCATATTGGTGCAGGTCGAGAATAGGCTGGCGGGCCACTCCGCTGTCACATGCTGCCTTGACTATGCTCGGAGCCACCTCGGTGAGCAGACGTTTGTCGAAAGGCTTAGGCAGAACGTATCCTGCGCCGTAAGCAAGGCTGTGGTCGTGATATGCGCGACGCAGCGAATCGGGCACCGGCTGACGGGCAAGTGCGGCTATGGCATGAGCGGCAGCCAGTTTCATGGCCTCGTTGATTTCGGTTGCCCGGCAGTCGAGGGCTGCACGGAAGATATATGGGAAGCCCAGCACGTTGTTTATCTGGTTTGGATAATCGCTGCGCCCGGTGGCAAACACAAGGTCGCGGCGCGATGCCATGGCGCTTTCGTAATCTATCTCCGGGTCGGGATTGGCCAGAGCGAACACCACAGGCCGCGGCGCCATGCTGCGTATCATATCAGGCGTAAGCACATTTGCCACCGACAGACCAAGGAATACATCGGCCCCTACGAGAGCCTCGGCCAGTGTTTCGTACGGGAGGTCGGTTGCAAACTCGCGCTTTATGTCACTGAGATTATCGCGACGGGTAGAAATCACACCCTTGCTGTCGCACATCACAATATTCTCTTTTCTGACGCCCAGACTCATGTACAGTCTGGTGCAAGCCACGGCGGCGGCTCCCGCGCCATTCACCACCAGGCGCACGCTGTCGAAGTTCTTGTTTTGTATCCGCAAGGAATTGATCAGCGCGGCGGCGCTCACCACGGCGGTGCCGTGCTGGTCGTCGTGCATCACCGGAATATCGCACTGCTCTTTCAGCCGACGTTCGATTTCAAAACACTCGGGGGCCTTTATATCCTCGAGGTTTATACCGCCGAAACTGCAGGATATAGCGCGCACATGGTCGACAAACTTTATGGGATCGTTCTCGTCCACTTCGATATCGAAGCAATCCAGGCCAGCAAACACTTTGAAAAGCAGAGCCTTGCCTTCCATCACAGGCTTCGATGCCACAGGCCCGATATTTCCCAGGCCAAGTACGGCGGTACCGTTTGATATTACGGCTACAAGATTGCCGCGACCGGTGTACAGGTATGAGGCATCGGGGTTCTTTTTTATTTCCTCGCAAGGATAAGCCACGCCCGGCGAATAGGCAAGCGACAAGTCTTCGGGCGATCTATATGGTTTGGTGGGAACTATCTCAGTCTTGCCGGGCTGCGGATACTGATGATAATCAAGTGCTAATTTGCGATTTATCTTAGTCATGTACCGTAATATTTAAAGGAATTTTAATAAAAAGAGCGTTAATGCGTCAACAATACAACGATTTTTCAGGAAAATTGTTGTTACAATTTTTGTGAAAATATCACAAAAAATAAAGAGCGGCTTCTCAGTCGCTCTTTATCGTTCAATTACCTTTAATCTAATCCTATGAAAAAACTAATTCAATTCAATCTTCACTGCTGTCGTTTTATCTATAATACGAAATCCATAGGCAAAAGTTGGCAGCCAAGGCGGTCTTTTATACTTTTTTGCACAATTAAACGGTTGAAATTTCGTAAATTTGCAGCATGAGTCAATTTTCGGTAAACATACTGGGTTGTGGTTCGGCCACTCCCACCGCCTTTCACAACCCCAGCTCGCAGGTGATAGATTTCCGAGGCAACCTCATGATGGTAGACTGCGGCGAGGGCGCACAGGCCATGATGCGCCGGATGCGCCTGAAATTCTCACGACTGAGCCATATATTTATCTCGCATTTGCATGGCGACCACTTCTTCGGACTCCCCGGACTGCTTTCCACCATGGCACTGCATGAGAAAAGCGGCACTGTCACCATCCACGCCTTCGAAGCCGGTCTGGAAGTTCTGCGGAAGACCATGGCCATATTTTGCCCCGACCCCGGCTACGAAATTGTCTACGACCCTATAAAATACACCGACGCCACCATTATTGACACCGACGCACTGACAGTGGAAACAGTGCGACTGAGCCACCGGGTACCCTGCGTGGGCTTTGTATTCCGCGAAAAGACCAAATCGCGACACATAAACGGCGAAATGGTACGCTTCTACAACGTGCCCACATACAAAATGAACGCCCTTAAGGCCGGCGAGGACTACACAATGCCCGACGGCACTGTGATAGCCAACCACCGCCTCACCTTCGACCCGGACCCGGCAATGAGCTACGCCTACCTCAGCGATACCGCCTATAACCCCGCGCTGGCCGAAAAAGTGCGGGGGGTGAGCCTGATGTTCCACGAGGCCACCTACTCCGACATCGACGAAAATAACGCCGCAAAACGAGGTCACTCCACTGCACGGCAAGCTGCAATGCTGGCCCGGCAGGCCGAAGCCGGACAGTTGATGCTGGGCCACTTTTCCAAACGATATAACGGCGACGAAGAGCTCCTGCTGACCGAGGCACGCGAAGTATTTCCAGACACCATACTGGCCAAGGAGGGCCTGAAAGTGGAACTGATATGATTGACCTGAACTCCGACGAACGCTATATGCGCATGGCCCTGACCGAGGCACGCGCGGCTTACAGTAAAGGCGAGGTGCCCATAGGAGCCGTGGTGGTGAGCCCGCGCGGTCGCATTCTCGGCCGCGGACACAACCACACCGAAGCCCTGAGCGATGTGACCGCACACGCCGAGATGATAGCTATAAGCGCCGCCGCACAGGCTCTCGGCGGCAAGTATCTGAGCGAATGTTCGCTGTATGTGACCGTGGAGCCATGTATGATGTGTGCCGGCGCCATTGCCTGGAGTCAGGTGGGCCGCATTGTTTACGGCTGCGACGACCCCAAGCGAGGCTATGCCACATTTACATCGCGCAGTCCCTTCCACCCCAAGGCAACGGTGGTGAAAGGAGTGCTGGCCGACGAGTGCCGGAAACTGATGCAGGATTTTTTCAAGAAACTACGATAATAATGAAATATTATATAAGCTGCGGAGAGGCTTCGGGCGACCTGCATGCCGCCGAACTGATTAAATGCCTGCGACGGCGCGACCCTCAGGCGCAGTTCTCCTTTCTGGGCGGCGACGCCTGCACGGAGGCCACAGGCACACAGCCGCTGATTCATATACGCGAAATGGCCTTTATGGGTTTCAGCGAAGTGCTGCGGCATCTGCCCGATGTATGGCGCAACCTGCGAACTGCCAAGCGCACCCTTGAGCAGGAAAAGCCCGATGCGCTGATTTTGGTGGACTACCCGAGTTTCAACCTCAAACTGGCCGCTAAAGCCAAGGCTCTGGGCATTCCGGTGTTTTATTACATATCGCCCAAGATATGGGCATGGAAAGAATGGCGGGTAAAAAAAATCAAGAAACTGGTAACGGCCGTGTACGCGATTTTTCCATTCGAGCCCGACTTTTATGCACGCCACGGCATGCAGGTGGAGTATGTGGGCAACCCCTCGGTGGAGGAACTGGAAACACGCCTTGAGGCTGCTCCGCCGCGCGAAGATTTTTTGAAAGCCAACCGCCTGCGCGACCGCAAGATAATAGCTATGCTGCCCGGCAGCCGGCGCAGCGAAATCCGCAACAATCTGCAAGTGATGTGCCGCGCCGTGGACATGATGCCGCAGTACCGGGGCGTAATAGCCGGAGCTCCGGGTATCGAAGACGAATTCTACCGCCGCCTTACCAACCTGCCGGTGCTCCACGGCCAGACCTACAGCCTGCTGCGCCACAGCCACGCCGCTTTGGTGACTTCAGGCACTGCCACCCTTGAGGCCGCACTGGCACGGGTGCCTCAGGTGGTGACCTACCGCGCCAACGGTTCGAAACTGTCGTACAATATAATGAAGCGGCTGCTTAAGGTAAACTATGTGTCGCTGCCAAACCTTATTGCCGGACGCGAAATAATACCCGAACAGCTGCTGCATATGTGTACACCCGATGCAGTGGGCGAGAAACTGGCAGCTATTCTGCCCGATCGCGAACCACGCCGCCTTCAGCTTGAAGGCTACGACGACATGCGCGCCCGTCTGGGCAACAACCATGCCGCCGACCGCACTACCGAATTAATCATAAAAGCATTGACCAATAAATAACATTACTCTAATGCAAGTACCCGAAGCAACCATAGAATTTATACACCGCACACCGGTGCAACTGCGATTCCGCGACATCGACATGTTCGGCCACGTAAACAACAACGTGTATCTCGAACTTATGGACATGGCCAAAGCATCATTCTACGCGCAGATACACGGCGGCCATCTCAATCCCGCCAACATAGGCCTGCTGGTGGTGAACGTGAACTGCGACTTCTTCGAACCCACCCGGCTTGAGGAGCCGCTGGAGATTCTCACCGGCATACTCAAGATTTCGGAACGCTCGATAAAGCTCGAGCAGCGCATAATAAACAGCGCCACCGGAGCTGTAAAGGTAATCTGCCGTACTGTTCTTGCTGGATTCGATCCCAAAACCAACTCCGGCGCGCCGGTACCGGCAATCTATCACGAATATTTCGACAGCCTGCAGAAATAATCATTTTCAGTTCAGTCTTTTCGACAAAGGAAGCGTAATTTCGGAACCTTCATAGCAGCTATGTTGTTGTTTTTTCGTATCTTTGTGGAAACTAAAAATATTACATGACTGAATTTGAAGAATTAGGGGTAAATGAGCCGCTGAGGCGCGCCATCGAAGAAATGGGTTTCGAACGACCCATGCCCGTGCAGGAAAAGGTTATACCCGGCCTGCTGCACGGCGAACACGACCTGGTGGCACTCGCCCAGACCGGCACCGGTAAAACCGCAGCCTTCGGGCTGCCGCTTATACAGCGTATAAACCTGAACGAACATGACCCCCAAGCCCTGGTGCTTGCACCTACACGCGAATTGTGCCTCCAGATTGCAGGCGACCTGGCCGACTTCGCCAAATATATCGACGACCTACAGGTGCTGCCTGTGTACGGCGGCTCAAGTATCGAAAGCCAGATTCGCGCTCTGCGCAAGGGCGTGCAGATTATAGTGGCCACCCCCGGACGCCTTATCGACCTTATAAACCGCGGCGTGGTACAGCTGCACGGCATACATACAGTGGTGCTCGACGAAGCCGACGAAATGCTCAATATGGGATTTGTCGACTCTATCAACGACATCCTCAGCCATGTGCCGCAGCAGCGGCGCATGCTGCTATTTTCGGCAACTATGCCTGCCGAAGTGGCCAGGATTGCAAAACGATTTATGAAAGACCCGGAGGAAATCGTTATAGGCAACCGCAACGAAGGAGCCAAAAACGTAAAGCACATTTACTATATGGTAAACGCGCGCGACAAATATCTGGCCCTGAAGCGTATCGCCGACAACTCGCCAAGCATATACGCCATTATTTTCTGCCGCACACGCCGCGACACACAGGAGGTGGCCGACAAACTGATTGCCGACGGCTATAACGCCGAGGCCCTTCACGGCGACCTCTCGCAGCAGCAACGCGACATTGTAATGCGCAAGTTCCGCGACCGGGTAGTAAGCATGCTCGTGGCCACCGACGTGGCTGCGCGCGGACTCGATGTCGACGACCTGACACACGTGATAAACTACGGACTGCCCGACGATACCGCGGTGTACACTCACCGCTCGGGACGTACCGGACGCGCCGGAAAGACCGGTGTATCCGTTGCCATCATCCACTCGCGCGAGAGAGGAAAACTGCGCGAAATAGAGCGTATCATAGGCAAGAAGTTCGAGCGCCGTGAAGTGCCTACTCCGGCACACATCATCGAGAAGCAGCTCTATAATCTCGCCGACCGGCTCGAGCGAGTGGAGGTGAACGAAGAAGAAATCAACAAATACATGTCCGGTATAAGCAAAAAACTGGCATGGCTATCCACCGAGGACCTTATCAAACGAGTACTTTCGCTCGAATTCAACCGTCTGCTCAACTACTACAAGGACGCTCCGGCCATCGATTTTATCGACGAAAAGCCCGTCAAAGAAAAGAAAGGCGCGAAAGACCGCGCTCCTCGCTCTGACAAAGAGAAAGACCGCCGAACCGCCGACCGCGGCATGGCCCGCATTTATGTCAACGCAGGAAAAGCCGACGGGTTCTTTGCCGGAAACCTCATTGAGCTACTCAACAAGAATATCGACGGACAGCGAGTGGATGTGGGGCGTATCGACCTGCTGCCGGGATATACCCTGTTCGACGTAAAGAAAGGCGACGCACGCCGTGTGACCGGAGCCATCACCGGAACTGAATTTTTCGGCAAACGTCTGTTCAGCGAAATCGCCGACAAGGAAAAAGACTACGCCAAAGCCTCGAAACGAAAGAAAAAATAAACAGCAATACGCCCGCCCCGACCGGCACACATATCAATTATGTAAGATGAAACGAATACTGCCCTTACTTATGGTCGCCATGGCCGTGGCATCGGCTACGGCCCGCAGAATCGCTGATTTTTTCGTGGAAGCCCCTATGTATGAGGCAGCCCCGTATATCGACACAAACATGCGCATGGATTTGCTCGACTACTTCCGCAGCAATCTGCCGTCGAAAACCGCCAACATGTTCGGCGAAACGGCTTCGATTGTAAACGAGAGCGAACGTTCGCTGCTTGTGAACGTCGGCAAAGGTGTTGAACTCGAATACAGTCTGGCCGTAAGCGGATGCGACTCCCTGCTGGTGGTTATCGAAACTCTGCCCACTCCCATGCCCGACAGCAAGGTCAGTCTGTTCGGCACCGATTGGAAAGCGGCTCGTCAGGCTTCGGTAATGCCTGCCCCGTCTGACTGGCTCACCGACGAAGGCCGCGCCAACATCGAAAGTGTCGAACTGGCCGTGCCATTCATAACAGCTTCGGCCAAGTTTGACGAAAACGACAACAAGCTGGTGTTTACCAACACCATAGGCGAGTATTATTCCGGCAAGGACAGCACCGCTTCCGAAGTGGCCCGCTACCTGAAACCACAGATTATGTACCGCTTCAACGGCAAGACTTTCGTACAGACCAAGTAATGGACTCAGCCAATGCCATAAGCCTGCATGAACTCGCCCGGCGCCTGGGCGCCGCAATCAGCGAGGCCGCCATCTGCGACGTATGGGTCACAGCCGAAACAAGCGACCTGCGCTGTTCGGGCGGCCATTGCTACATGGAGCTGATACAGAAAGACCCGCAGAGCGGTGCCACCGTGGCCCGGCTGCGGGCCGCCATCTGGGCTTCGCGTTTCGGCTCGCTGAACACTGAGTTCCGCATGGCCACAGGCACGCCGTTGGCATCGGACATAAAAATCATGGCTCGCGTGACGGCCTCGTACCACCCCGTGTACGGCCTGTCGCTGGTGATAAACGACATCAACCCAGACTACACCATGGGCGACCTGCTCCGGCGCAGACGCGAGATTCTGCAGCGCCTTACCGAAGAAGGGGTTGCCGACATGAACCGTCAGCTCGAATGGCCGGTACCGGTGCAACGTATTGCTGTAATATCGGCCGCCGGAGCCGCCGGATACGGTGACTTCATAAACCAGCTGTACCACAACAGCCGCCGACTGCGCTTCCACACCGAGCTGTTCTCTGCCATACTCCAGGGCCCCAAGGCCCCGGCATCGATTATCGAAGCTCTTGACCGCATAGCACCGCGAATCGACAACTTCGATTGTGTGGTGATAATACGCGGCGGCGGAGCCACCAGCGATTTGGCATCGTTCGACGACTACGACCTGGCGGCCAACGTGGCTCAGTTTCCTTTGCCGATAATAGTGGGTGTTGGCCATGAGCGCGACATCACCGTGCTCGACTATGTGGCAAACATGCGCGTAAAGACACCTACTGCAGCAGCCGAATGGCTTATCGGGCAAGGCAACGCCCAATTGCAGCGCCTGCAGCAACTGGGTGCCGAACTCTTCCGCAACATCAGCGACCGCCTTGGAGGCAATCGACGACAGCTCGCCTATATCGAAGGGCAGCTCGCCCCGCTTGTACGAGGACGCATGGCCCGCGAGCTCCAGCGACTCGACAACCTCGGCTCACTCCTGCCGGATATCTCCGACGGCATACTGCAACAACACCGCCGGAAACTCGACAGCCTGGGCCAGCTTATCGAAGCTCTCTCGCCCGAGGCCACACTGCGCCGCGGATACACTATCACGCGCCTCGACGGGCGCGCCCTGACTTCGCCCGACGGACTTGCCAAAGGCCTGGTCATCTCCACCACATTTGCCGGCGGCACAGCCGAATCTGTAATAAGTTGAACATTAATCTATATCATTCTTAAAAGAAATGAAAGAAGAACTCAGCTACAACAACGCTCTGGCCGAACTCGAAGCCATTGTGGCGGCGCTAAGAGGCAATGACTGCGACATCGATACTCTGGCCGAACGCACCGCCCGCGCCACAGAACTGCTGAATATTTGCCGCGCCAAACTCACTTTTACCGAACAGCAGCTGGCGGAAATTCTCGACAAATTCGAGCAGCAGTGAACTTTTTGGCCGCCTTCGTGTGTTAAACATGTATTATGAAAGAACTGCTGATTATCGCACTGCTGATTTTGCTCAACGGCCTGTTTTCAATGTCGGAAACAGCCCTTATCAGTGCCCGTAAGCCCCGTCTGGAACAGGAAAGCAAGCGCGGCAGCAAGGCCGCACGGACAGCTCTGGAAATTGCCGGGAACCCTGACAGCTTCCTCTCGACAATACAGATTGGCATTACTCTTATCGGCATACTCACCGGACTTTACTCCGGAGCTTCGTTCGCGGCCTCCTTTGCCGGCATACTGCAGGGTTATGGAGTTCCGGCTGCTTACTCGCATGAGATTGCACAGGTTACTATCGTGGTGATTGTAACATATCTGTCGATTGTAATTGGCGAACTGGTACCCAAGCGCATAGCCCTCACTTGCGCCGATACCGTGGCCAAACTGGTGGCGCGGCCCATGAGCCTGCTGTCGAAGTTCGCAATGCCGCTGGTATGGCTGCTGTCGGTGTCGACCAAGGCCGTGGTACGGCTGTTGCATCTGCGCAGCGATGGAAACAAAATCACCGAAGGCGACGTAAAACAGATTATCGAGAACGGTGCCGCCTCTGGCGAGGTACAAGCCGTGGAACGCGACATCATGACCCGCGCTCTGGTTCTTGGCGACCAGCGTGTAGCCTCTATTATGACAAACCGCAAGGATGTAGTGAGCCTGACTGTTGACATGAGTCCGCAACGCATCAAAGAGATTATATCGGCCGAACTCCACGATACTTATCCGGTGCTGGATACTCGGCGCGAGTCGGTGCGTGGTACCGTAAGCCTTAAAAACCTTATTTTCACTCTCGACAATCCGACATTCTGCCTCGACAGCACCATGGCCCGGGGCTCCTTTGTACCGGAATGCATGACCGTATACGACGCACTGGAGAGGCTCAAGAACGAACACGTACACTGCCTGATAGTCTGCGACGAATTCGGCATGATGCAGGGAGTGGTGACACTCAGCGATATTCTCGACGGCCTTGTGGGCAGCTGCGAATGTCGCGAGGAGGGCCCCTATATATTGCCGCTCGACGACGGCAAAAGCTATCTGGTGGATGCCGCCTGCCCCATATACGATTTTCTCAACTACTTCGGCTGCGACGACCTTTACGAACCGGCCAACTATGCCACCATCGGAGGCCTGATTCTGGAAAATACCCGCAAAATTCCGGTTGAAGGCGATGACATCCGCTGGCACAACTTCACTTTTAAAGTGGTGGATATGGATTGCTCGCATATCGACAAACTGTTGGTACACTGCAATCCACGCACCCTATAAATCCTTTTTAACCTATTTTTACTTATTTTTAGCGAAATTTTCGCCCAAAATGTGCTGTTATTACTCGCAAACTTTGTAACTTTGCACTGTTTATTGATTCCGCATTGCCTGACCGAGACGGATATTGGGCAACGTAAATCCAACTATAGCAACAAGAGGGCATAGAGTTGTGTGAGCTCTATGCCCATTTTATATAATGCCGGGTCTACCATCCCCCGGGATGGCAGACCGGACGCTGTCCGGCCCGCATGCAAGCTGTCTGCGACAGTGCTAAAACCGCCATGGCGCGCGTCATCAATATATCATCGTGGAAACCTGCCTTAGCGGCGTATGCCCCGCCGGGCAGTTGTTCATATGTGAGCAACTCGTTGCAGGCCATGCTGTCGCGCTCTATATACCGCCCGTCGCGCACGGCCTCTATCAGTCCGCTTATCAGCATGGCCTTGGTGGAGCGGTTGGTATGGAAACCCACTCGCGTTGTAATCTGGCGTGTGACAGTATCGTAGCTTTCGCGCTTGTAGAGGTTGCGGTAGCGCTCGGCCAGACGTGCCAGCACAAACAGATTGGAGTCACCCGAGGTATTCTCGCTTTCGAGTGTATTGCTCTCTATCATCAGCAGGGCGTTGTTGTAGTACCTTGCCAGCTGCTCAGCCTTGGCGGCCAGAAGGTCGTGGTCGATATGTCCGCGCCACTGGGCAACCACCTGCGGCAGAGTGCCTCGCTTCATAATCGCGATTACCGACCAATCGGAAGCTGCCGAACGGCCCCCGACATCCACCGTCACCACATATGCGGCGCCGACCGCCGGCTTCTGCCAAAGCTCCAGCGGCCCGTTGGATGCCGCCGAGAATCCGCCTCTGCCTATATCGCCTCGCTCGCCGGAGCGGCAATCGGCGCGCATGCGCTCCACCGCCGCAGTGTCGAACACACTGTTGCCCGTGTTTATGAACGCCTCCTGCGGAGTTGTCGGGAAATTGGCCTGCATCTGCTCGCGGCTGCTGTACTCGCGGCTTTTGCAGCGATACCACCAGATGCGATCGAGTGTTAGGCCTAAGTCGGTCCACAACCGGCGTTCATAATCGTCGAAGCTTTCAATGAAAGCGGCGGGGTCGTCCGGTTCAAGGCGGTATATGTCTATTTCATACCAGGGCACGAACACCGCGCGCTTGTCACCCTTGCCTTGCTCGCAGCGCAGCCACTCGCTGTGAAAGTAATTGCCCACTCCGTTGGCCGTTGACTCCATGGCTATCAGAGTGTACGGATGGTAGGCTATGCCGCCGCAGATTGCCTGTATGAATTTATCGGGCGAGCGCTGCGAGGTGGAGGCGTAAAAGGCTGTTTCCGACAGGTGCGCCATGGCATAGTCGCCTCCGCGTACCGCCTCCTGATTTTCACTCGAGCCCAGTGTCACCCGGCAGCCACGCCCCGAAATCTCGCGTATGTTCAGCGAACGTTCAAAGGGTTTGAACTGCGGCGCGCAATCGCCCTCCCACAGTTCGGGCGGATAGCAAGCCAGCATCTTGGTGTACATGCCCCGTATCGAGGCCGCGGTATCTTTTACATGGGCACATATCAGCGAATTCCAGTTGCGGCGGTGGCAGCTCTGAATCCAGGCCATATACATCTGCACCAGAGTGCTTCCTCCCCATTGGCGAGCCTTCAGCATAATCAGCCGTATGGGACGCCCTGCACGTCGGTCGGCCTCCATTATAGCCGCCACCCTGCGCTGGGGGCGGTTGAGTACAAAGGGTACATCGCGCCCCTCAAGTTTATGTTTTACCGTGGCGCACGCCGCGCACCAGTACTCAAAGTCGTGGCGGCAGCGCAACTGCTTCCACTTTGTGGCGTCCGACATAGCTGCGCCATAGTCAGCATCCTTCAGCATCTCCACCGGCACAAGTGCCTCGGGCAGCCCGGCCACCGGCGTGGACACCTTGCGGCGCCGGCCGCTGCATCCCACTCCGGCAAAGGGGTCGAAGCGGTCGGCCCGGCGGTCGCTACGCATCCGTTTTCTGTTTTCACTTATTATATCCGCTGTATTTTTCATAACTTATAAGAACTTCCGAAATTGTAATATTACTGGCGTTGCCGGCCACCCGCAACTGCCAGCCGCGGGCCGGACGGCATATTATACGACTGCCCACCGGCGAGTGTATAGCGCCCTTGATTATCAAGCCCATATCGGCCGATGGTGCCACCACCGCACCATTGCGACGGCTTATGCTCACAGTGCCGCTGAAGCGATCAGCGCCAATGTCGGCTACTATTCCGCTCAGTGCGGCGGCGGCCTGCAGATGGCTCAGGTTCACCACCCACTCCACATCGAGCATTGTGCTTACTCCTTCTTCGGCAAGATTATACAGTCCCTCGGAAGTTGACAATATCACCATACTGCCGTGAGGCGAATACATCTGTAAGGCACTCAGACGGTAATTGAGTTCAAAACGGCTCATGCCGAAGTCGGACGAACTTGCCTCCAGTGTGCCATCGGCGCGCATGCCAAGCAGTTCACGGCGCGTACCGCGCCACGCCAGAGCGGTATAGTCGCAGTCGTTGCGCTCGGTTACGGCTTTGTTGCCCTGCAGCCTTATAAGGTCGCCCGAGGCAACCGCCCATACCGCTCCGTCGGCAACTGTCACGGCCCCGGGCCCTGGACATACCCTGTAGTCTACCGGCGTGGCAGCCATACGGCCAAGGCCCTCGGTGGAGTTCACCGCCAGGATTCCTCCGCTGCAGAAAGCATAGAAACGCGAGCGTCCGAAATCCCATGCACTCTGACTGCCCCCGGCAGCCACCAAAGCGTTTATGCCGCCCATGCCGGGATTATACACCGCACACGGCAAAAGCGGAGAAGTCACGGAGGCCAGCACGAGGGTATCGGCATAGTCGGTCCACTTCTCCGGCACCGCGGGCTTTTTAGTCTGCCCGTCCTCGGCTCTATGCAGTTCGAAGGGTGCCAGACTGCTGTGGATATACGACGCCGTGTCCGATACAGGGTCGGCGGTAAGCGTAAACGACTGCTCGCAGGCCGGACGACCCCGGTACATTATGCCTACAACCATATTTATGGCGTCGGACGATGGGTAGCTCAGCACCGGATTCATCAGCACAGGCGCCGAATCAACCCCCTCACCTGTCCACAGCACCGAACTGCCGTCGGCAAAATTCACCTTTATCCATGCCTCCCAGTCGCGAGGCTCGGTCTGTACAGCCAGCTGCTGCAGCGGATACCCTCCGTAGCGCTGACTGCGCATACCGCCCCACAACACCCCGGCCGGACCGGCACAGCCTCTGCGCGCTGTGAAACTGTTCGGCGGCGACAGCCGCCGCTGCAGTGCGCCGGACTTTACGGCATGGTGCTTCCAGGCCTTGTCGAGAATCTTGATTTCGGAGCGCACATCGTCGGGCGCCCCGTTCGATATGGTCACAACACCGGCATTCGGCCCTATCCCGAAACTGCCTGCAGGCCGTTCGAGCGCCGAAAGATTGCCCAGAGTCTGCCTCACAAGCGCCTCAGTTCGCTCGGTTCCCGGCAACACTATATGGCCGAACTCGTTGGTCGAACCCGGACTACGCGAAAGCGCCACGGCACAACCTCCGTCAGGGTCATACGGGTGAAACTGCGGCGACACAAACACAGCTGCATAAGCCGCCCCTGCGGGCAGTCCGGCCGGTATATGCAACTCCACTTGCCAGGTCTGCGCCGTAAGCTCATAACTCTCCACCTTCCGGCGGTCAAGACTCCGCAGAAATAAAGTTTCCGAACACTGCAGCCCATCGGGATGGCCCAGCAGCACCGGAGCCGAGCAGTACAGTTCGTGCATGGTGCTGTCGTATACCTTGTAGCGGGCAATCACAGGCTGCACGAAACAGCCTTGCCCGCGGGCACTGTCGCACAGCCGCTCGTAAGCCTCGCCAATATCTCTGCCGAGCAGCCGCGAGTCGGCACCGTCGACCACCGTTTCGCCCGGCAGATACTCGCGGTGCAGCGTACACGAAGGCACCGTGGAGCGCAATATGCTGTGGTGCGACACCCTCAACGTTATGCCGTGATAATCTTCGGCCTGCGGCACCCGGCCCAGGCATAGGCCGCTACCGTCGGCACCGTATTCCAGCTGCCACATACCTTCGCTGCTGCAAAGCAACAGCTTCTTGCCGCAGAGAGTACAGCCGAACAGGGTGCCGCGTATGCTTCCGGCCATTTCAGGCTCCGCCTCACCGGGTGCAAGCACCCACACCTCGGGCTCGCGCCACAGCACCACAGCATCGCCGCCATCAGGCCCGGGCAGCACCCCCACACACTCCAGCCGCGTACCACACAGGCGACGCGGACGCCCCACACCCTGCAGCACAGGCCGACCGTCGGCCCCCGGGGCAGGCCGCAGATTCACACAGCGCACAGTGCGCATGGCGCAGCCGTTCGACTCACGCACACCCTCGGCTACAGCTTCGGGCCGCACAAGCCCGCACTCAATGTAGTCTGTCTTTTTTCCCATTTCCATCATAAATTTTTAAGCGCAAAATTAATCACGGCAGCATTGCGCATTGTCTGATAAAATTTCTTAAAACAACGCTTCATCAGTTGAAAAAAAATGCGTAAATTTGCACAAATTTTATTTTCACTAAAAATGAAAGAAGTCACCTACGAGGGCATGACCTTCGAGCCCTATATTACCGCCGAAACCATCAAAAACCGTATCGCCGAAATAGGCCGCGATATCGTACGCGACTGCGGCAACACCAAGCCGCTGTTTATTTGTGTCCTCAACGGAGCTTTTCCGTTCGCCAGCGACCTCTTCCGCGAGGTCGAGGACATCGACGCCGAAATCACCTTCGTACGCCTTAAATCGTACGACGGCATGGGCTCCACCGGCAAAGTCAAGGAAATGATGGGGCTGAAGGAAAACATCGAAGGTCGCAACGTTATCGTAGTGGAAGACATCGTCGACACCGGACGCACCATTGCCGGTCTGCTCGAAACACTTCGCGAACGCAATCCCGCCGCACTGAAAGTGGCTACTCTCCTCTATAAACCCGATGCGCTTGAGTTCGACATCAAACCAGACTATGTCGGCTTCGAAATTCCCAAGAAATTCATCATAGGCTTCGGACTTGACCTCAACGGACTCGCCCGTAACCTCAAAGACATATACGTTTTAAAGGAGTAAAAAATGCTTAATGTTATTGTTTTCGGTGCCCCCGGCAGCGGCAAAGGCACTCAGAGCGAAAAACTTATCAACCAATACGGCCTTCACCATATCAGCACCGGCGAAGTGCTCCGCCACCATATCGCCAACGGAACCGAACTGGGCAAAATAGCCGACACTTATATATCGAAAGGTCAGCTGATTCCCGACGACCTCATGGTTAGAGTCCTGGCTCATGTTCTCGACAACAACCCCGAAAAAACAGCCAAAGGCGTTATTTTCGACGGTTTCCCCAGAACTATCCCTCAGGCCCTCGAACTCAAAAAAATGCTCGCTGAGCGAAACACTTCGGTCAACGCAGTTATCGGACTGGAAGTTTCTGAAGACGACCTGATTCAGCGAATGCTCCGAAGAGGACAGGAATCGGGACGTGCCGACGACAACATCGACACAATCAAAAAACGACTCGACGTTTACCACAACCAGACTTCTCCGCTGCGGGAATACTACCTCAACGAAGGCCAGTACATCCCCGTCGACGGAAACCGAAGCGTCGACGAAATATTCGCCGATATAAAATCACATCTCGACAAACAGCTGGACTAACAGCCGCGAAACATCAAACCTACTAACATCTATAAACCATGCCACTACAGATTAACGAGATTTTCAATGCGTCGGCGGTCCTGAAGGACGTCGCACGCAAGACTACCGTAATTCCGGCGCCAAAAATCAATCCCGAAGCCGATATTTTTCTGAAGACCGAAAATCTCCAGCTTACCGGTTCGTTCAAACTCCGAGGCGCATACTACAAGATTTCGCAGCTCAGCGACGAAGAGAAAGCCCGCGGCGTTATCGCCTGCTCGGCCGGAAACCATGCCCAGGGAGTAGCGCTCGGCGCCACCCACAACGGCATCAAAGCTCTAATCTGTCTGCCTGCAGGAGCGCCCATTTCAAAAGTTGAAGCTACAAAAGGATACGGCGCCGATGTCTGCCTCGTACCCGGAGTGTACGACGACGCTTACGCCAAAGCCATGGAACTCCAGAAAGAGCATGGTTATACTTTCGTGCACCCATTCGACGACCCTCTGGTGATAGCCGGACAAGGCACAATCGGTCTTGAAATTCTCGACCAGATGCCCGATGTCGAAGCGGTGATTGTACCTATCGGTGGCGGCGGCCTAATTGCCGGCGTAGCTTTCGCTATCAAAACCCTCAGACCCGAAATCAAGGTCTACGGTGTTCAGGCCGCAGGCGCTCCTTCGATGTTCCAGTCGATTCACGAAGGACACCGCGTGCACCTCGACCGCGTACAGACTATTGCCGACGGCATCGCCGTAAAAGAACCCGGCGAACTCACCTTCGAACTCATCAAGCAGTACGTCGATGAAATCGTTACCGTCACCGACGAAGAAACTGCAGCGGCCATCCTGGCTCTGCTCGAACAGCAGAAACTCGTGGCTGAAGGCGCAGGTGCAGTTGCTGTGGCTGCAGCAATGTTCAACAAACTGCCCATTAAAGGCAAGAAAACTATTTGCCTCGTTTCGGGAGGCAACGTCGACGTTACCACTCTCAGCCGCATCGTAAACCGTGGCCTTACCAAGAGCGGACGAAAGTACTCGTTCATAATCGACCTCGACGACAAGCCCGGACAGCTCTCCGGTGTCTGCAACGTAGTGGCCGACCAGGGTGGCAACATACAGTCCGTGACCCACGAGCGTGTGAACACCGCCGCTGAAATCAACGGCTGTACCGTACGCGTCGAAATGGACACCCGCGACCAGGCCCACATCGACTCCATCCGCCGGGCCCTCATTGCCTCAGGCTTCAAAGTCACCAACTAAACCGCGCGGAGTGGAGGCTCACATGCCTCCTCCATAGTCCCTGAGCGGCTAAAGCATACTGATAACAAACCCCTTTATGAACGACGGCATATACGCCGTCGCCCGTAAAGGGGTTTTAATATGCTTTCTCGGAGGCTGTTGCAGAACTGAAAAACTCAGTCCTCCAACACCGTGCGGCACAAGCGCTCGTGCTTCATGCGCGTGTAAACCAGCACTACGTTGAATACTGTAAGCTCCACCACAAAGTAAACCCAGGGCATATTCAGCAGCAGACACACAAACAAGGTAATACAGCGCCAGTTGAATGTCATAAAGTTCTCCCACTTGCACAGCGGAAAACTCAGCGGCAGAAAACGCCGGCGTATCTTGTCGTACTCGGGCGTACCTTCGTCAAAGCTGCGTATCTCGGCTTTAAGACGCTGAAAATTAGGTGTACTGCGTTCTTGTTTCTGCGTATAACCCAAATAGAACCAGTCGACAAGCACCTGAAACCACTTGCCCTCGGCCTTCGATTTCTGCCAGCGCTCGCGCACTTCGGCAGCCGAGTCGAGTTCGCTGCCATTCTTGCCCTTGAGAAAGAACAGATGCGCCTGGCGGTAATAGTCGGCCAATGCGGCCTGCCGGCCGTGGCATATACCTGCCAGCACGGCCACCACCCAAATCAGCCACGGATGTTCATGGAAAAACGGCACATCGCGCACAGTACGCAGGCAGATGGCTATGTAGATGCTCACAAACCATACATCGCCGGCAGCACCGTCGAGTATGCGGCCAAGCTTGGAAAACTGGCCGGTAAGGCGCGCCAGCTGGCCGTCGGCGCTGTCGTAGCTGTTGGCCCACACCAGCAGGAACATCCCCAGCAGCGTTATCCATATATTACTGTAATAAAAGCATATCGCAGCGCCTACACCCAAAAACATCGACGCTATGGTCACTACATTAGGGTGAACACCAAGCTTGCGGAACAGCCATGCCCAGGCAAAACCTATGGGCCGGTAAAAGCAAAGGTCGATATTCTCCTCGGTATCGCTCGATTTAAGCGTCGAACGGTACTCTTCAGCAATGCTCTTAAACATTTACACTGCAGTTTAACTCATTTATAAATTCATTTGCCTGACCGAGGTCGTGCAGATTGTCGATGTCGAAGGCTCGGCTGAACTCAAACGGCAGCACCTTTATGGCCGTGCGTGTGGCCAGGGTGCGCTGGAAGTCGCTCAGCGACTCAGGATAGTGACCGCTGTTTTTCACCGCGTCCATACACTCGCGGTCGAGGCCGTACAGGCCTGCCGACACAATGGCTCCCTCGGCAAAGGGCTCGCCGCCGTAGCGGTAGTCGATAATCTCGCCTTCGCTGTTTATGCGGGCATAGAGCGGGCTTTCGTCGTCGATATAGCGTGTCAGACCCATCACCGACTCGTCGGCAGCCATTTCTTCAACAGCCTTGGCGTATGCGCGGAACTCACCTAAGGGAAAGATAGTATCTACTGTCATGCCTATGAATTTACCGTCAAGGCAATTGGTGGCAGCCAGCAGACTCTCATACGAGTTTTCGGTAATGATAGGATTAATCACCACATTGCCGTATTTTGCCCTGAGGCTCTCCAGATAAGGTATAAAGCCCTCCATTCGCGGATTAGCTGCGATGCTGATTGTTTCGGCTCCACAATTCTGCAGAAGTTCTACAAGGCGTCCAATCATGGGTTGCCCCATAACTTCTATCATCGGTTTGGGGGTGGCCACACCTTCCTTCACAAAGCGGCTGCCATGGCCGCCGGCCAAAATTGCATATCTCATTTCCCCGGTAATAATCTGTTAATTTATTTTATACTGCCGGCAGGGTGCTGCCGTTGAGCTTGCGGTAAAGGTCGAGGGCATACACATCGGTCATAGCGCTTATATGGTCGACCACCGCCTGCAGCCGGCCGTAAAGCGTTGGTGCCTCGACATCGTATTGCCGCGGCACCTGCGACAGCAGAAGCCGCGAGTAGTTCAGTTCGGGCCTCACCACGGCGTTTACAAGTATATCCAGCAGGTCGGTGATAATGCGGTTACCTGCCAGCTCTATGTCCACAACATCGGAAGCACAGTAGATTTTCCGCCACGACATCTCGTTGCAGCGCCCGTAGGCCTCACACTCGATGCCACTTATATTTTTCAGCAGTGAACCCTCGAACTCGCCTGCAAGGATGCTCTCTTCGTTGGCTATGAAGCACTCCGCACAACGCTCTACCAGCGCGCCTATCACACATGAGCGCAGATAGGCCACCTGCTCGTTGGGGTCGTCGACACGCATCATGTTCGTCACTATGCGGCTGCGGCGCTCGCCCTCGAAGTATCCTAAGAGCAGGTCGGTGATTTCGGCGGTAGTGATGATGCGCAGTTTGTGGGCATCTTCAAGGTCCATAACCTCGTAGCATATATCGTCGGCTGCCTCTACTATATATACCAGCGGATGACGGGCATATCGCAGCGGCTCGCCATCGGCACTCAGACGGCGCAGGCCCAGTTCGGCGGCCACTCGCTGATAGCTCTCTACCTCGCTGGTAAAGAAACCGAACTTGCCCTTTTTGCCTGCCAAAAGCGACTCGTACGGATATTTCACCACCGAAGCCAGGGTGCTGTAGGTCATGGCAAATCCGCCTTCACGACGGCCCTTGAACCTGTTGGTAAGCACCCGGAAGGCGTTGGCATTGCCTTCGAAGTTTATAAAGTCGGCCCACTGGCGCTCGCTTAGCCTTTGTTCGAGAACTTTGCCGGCGCCCTCGCTGAAAAATGTGCCTATGGCTTTCTCGCCGCTGTGTCCGAAGGGCGGATTACCCAGGTCGTGGGCCAGGCAGGCGGCGGCGACTATGTCGCCCAGGTGGTGCAACTCGCCACACCACGGTTCGGTGGCATACTTGGCGCGCAGAGCCTGCGATATATTGTCGGCCATCGACTTGCCCACGCAGGCTACCTCCATGGAATGGGTCAGGCGGTTATGCACAAATATACTTCCGGGCAACGGAAACACCTGTGTTTTGTTCTGCAGTCTGCGGAAAGGCGACGAAAACACCAGTCGGTCGTAATCACGGCGGAAGTCGGTGCGGGTGGCACTCTTCTTTGGGTCGTGATAGTGTTCCAGACCAAAACGCTTGTCGCTTATGAGTCTATTCCATTCCATAATCTGTTATTGGTGCTTTTGTAATTACTATTCGGTCGAGTGGCTACAGCCACAGCCCTCATCTTTATCACATAATCACTCAAGGGCTGACCGCCCCGGTGTCAGCATTGGCTTTCAAACAAGCTCTCAATTCCCAGAAAGCTACTGCCGAAGCGGCTGCTACGTTCAGCGAGTCAACGCCGTATGCCATGGGTATCTTCACTACATAGTCACTGGCATCGATTACGCTCTGCTCCAGGCCGTCGCCCTCGGTGCCCAATATTATACCAAGGCGTTCCTCGGCTCGCAGAGCCGCATCATCGATTCCTACGCTGCGGTCGGTCAGTGCCATGGCGGCCGCGCGGAAACCCAGCGCATGCAGAGCCGATACTACAGGGCCGTCGATCCACGCCCACGGAATCAGAAACACCGAACCCATGCTCACACGCACGGAGCGTCGGTTCAGAGGGTCGCAACTGGTGCGTGTCAGCAACACGGCATCCATGCCCAGCGCGGCAGCACTGCGGAATATGGCGCCTATGTTAGTGGTGTCGGTCACACCGTCGATTACAGCCACACGCCTGGCGTTCATGCATACCTCCGCCACAGTTCGTTCTGCCGGGCGCCGCATGGCGCAGAGCACTCCGCGGGTAAGTATATAGCCTGTAAGGCCCGCAAGCAGTGCGCGCTCGCCTGTGTACACCGGTATATCGCCGCAGCGGGATATTATGTCGCGGGCATCGCCATTGATATGACGGCGCTCGCACAGCAGCGACAGCGGCTCATATCCGGAGCGTAACGCCACGTCGATTACCTTGGGACTCTCGGCTATGAACACGGCATTGGCCGGATCCGGACGGTTGCGAAGCTGGGCTTCCGTCAGACGTCCGTACACGGCCACACGTTCATCGGCAAGGTCTGTTATCTCTTTTATCATCTTCCGGCTCGTTGAAGTATATATGGCACCGGCGGCTTCATGCCCACCGGTCGATCGGCTTCAAGACGATGCAGTGCCTCTACTGCGGCAGCGGCATCGTTATGGCTCGACGATATAACATAATAATACGGCTCTGAAGTCTGTACTACAAACGAAGCCGGATAGCCGGCCTCGAACAGGCGTTCGCGCATCGACTTGGCCGTAAACAGCTGTTTGAACTGACCCGCCACCACATTGTAGCGCATCAGGCTTTCGTTGATACCGCCGCCGTCGGGTGTCACCTTTACATGCTGCACCTTCACGTCCACCGTATCTCTACCCACTACCAGCTGCTGCATGGCAAAATCGCGGCGGGCACGGCCATATATGGTACTGTCCAGGTCGGCATCGGCTGCTTCCCGGGCCTCCATCGCCTTCTCGTAAGCCTGGCGGTAGTTGTTCTCATTGGTCTTGCAGCCCCATAGCAGAGGCAGGCAGAGCAACATTAATAGATACCTTCTGTACATAATCATCAAAATTAGAAACCTTCTGCAAACCGTATGCGCAGCCGGTCGGGCGCGCAAGCGCAGCAAAGCTGTTCATATCTTAACCTTGCCAAGCTCTATTACCTCCAGGTCGCGCATAGCATCGCCATCGATTACCAATCGTATCAGTGTACGCTCCTTCTGCCAGCCGTGATAGCCTGCAGCTCCCGGATTCACGTGCAGCAAATCCAGCTCATTATCGTACATCACCTTCAGTATATGGCTGTGGCCGCATACCATCAGTTTCGGACGCGCCTCCACAAGCATGCGGCGTACCCCGGGAGCATAACGCCCGGGGTAGCCGCCTATATGAGTCAGCCATACTTTCACTCCTTCTACCTCAAAGCTGTCGACCTCCGGAAATTCACGGGACACACGGCCCGAATCGATATTTCCGCGGACGGCCCGCACTTCGGGGCACACAGACCGCAGACGTTCGATTACACTCATATCTCCCACATCGCCGGCGTGCCATATCTGGTCACAGTCCTTGAAGTGGATGGCGAAGCGGTCGTCCCAGCAGCTGTGCGTGTCTGAAAGTATGCCTATCAGTTGCATTAATTTTTTACAGACTTTTATTTCACGCCTATTTTCTTTGCTATGCTCTTGGGCACGGCATCCTTATGAACCATAATGTTCATGGTTTTGGCCAGGAAGTAAGGCTCCGAAACATAGAAGAATCCACCATAAATATGATTGGTATCCCACGAGTTCTTAACCTTATAGTAGCGGTTGCCCTTCTGGTCGGTGGCTATACCAACCAGCTCCATGCCGTGGTCATCGGTAGTTTCCTGGCTGTCGAACATCTCCTGACGCAGCTCCTGAGTCACCTCTATTTCGTCAACCGGGCCCTGGAAGTTATACTTGTCGTTGTTCTTCTCGGCTGCTGTAAGCTTCACCCAACGCGAAAGCTCGCTGTCGTTCATATCCCCTTCGGTCTTGCCCTTGGGCATCAGAGCCACGCCTTCGCGCCACTTGAAACCGCCCTCGCTGACGTCGGCAGCCCATACAACAGGATAACCGTTCTGCAGTGCATTATCTACTATGGCCTTCATCTCCTCCATGGGCACATTATGATACTGACCGTTGAGCCAGTTGTCGGGCACTTCTACGGCGAATGGCTTGTAGAACGGATGATGTGTAAACGATGTCACAGCCACATAATCCTCGGGGTTAATACCGAGCGACTTGGCAAACGACTGCGGTGTGTAGGTTTTACCCTTGTATGTGAAAGTTTCGGGTACCTCGCCCAGATAAGCGTCGAGGATGCCGTTGAGAGCTTTCTTCCATGCGCTGCTTACCTTGCGGTTGGGCTTCGCCACCACGGTCTTTACAAGCCCGGCCAATGCTCCGTCGAATTCGCCGTGTACATGCTTGTCCTCGCCGTACTGCAGGCCGGTGTACACCTCTTCAGGTACCGCGCCGTAACGCTCCCATACATAAGGCACGTCAAGAATCGAACCTCCGGCAGCGAAATTGCACTCGCCGTAGTTGCGCACAAAGCGGTCAGCCTTGTCGGCATAGCAATAGCGTACGGTAAACATCTCGCTCAGGTCAAGGCTGTCCCCACCCATACGCAGAATCTCGTCCTCGAAAAACGAAGTTCCTGCGAAGCACCAGCATGTACCCGATTTATTCTGGTTCTTAACCGAGGTGGTAGGCACTACGGTTACATCGGTAAACACAAACTTCTCGACTGAATCAGCCGCGGCTGTATCGGCCGGAGCGTCAATCATATTTAGACGGTAGTCCAGACCTCCGGCCTGGACACACAGCGCTGCCGTCAAGGCAGCGGGTATCAACAGTTTTTTCATAATGATAGAGTTAGTTTCTGCAAAGATAGGCAAAATTAATTACTTGTCAAAAGTCTGCATTATAAAAAAACGAAGCCTCCGCTGCAATGGGACCGCAATGGGAGCTTCGCAATTCAGTTTTTGTCAATCTGCATGTTTATTTTACAAGGGCTTTGAATACCTCGACGCCGGCCGTACCCTACATATTCCGCGGCTTACAGCATGGCAGCAATCGTCATATCCGGAGAATAATGTCATCCGCCGAAAGTTCAGAGCAACTACTGCTTTGCCTTCGGCGCCGGAATGCCGTTTCAGATGCCATAAATATTCCGGCGTTATGCCAGGGTACGTCGTAAGTATTTTCCGGAATACATATTTAGAGGGTGTTTAATAATAATATCCGCATCGCGCCCAATCCTGTATACACTTTCTAAGCGCTCACCTGCTTTCCTCACGTCGGCTCGCTTTGTGCCCGAAGTGCGAGCCCCAGCCCAATCAGGCACAGGCAT
>ERZ777011.641-NODE-641-length-50954-cov-18.648304_pt1 | contig 50954 bp, 50 predicted proteins | sample MGYA00374964_ERZ777011 | MGnify/ENA primary metagenome ERZ777011 (study PRJEB29310, sample SAMD00008975) | mouse gut metagenome | study: EMG produced TPA metagenomics assembly of the Metagenome analysis of fecal microbiota from mouse which was promoted...
AGGGGATTGTCCCATTGTAATTTGACACACATCCCCCAACTTACGCTGTTCCCAATCATTAGTATAACCTTTAAACCTAATCTTCGGATTATTCATACCTATCACCCCTCAATCATTGCAATGAAGTTATTTAAAGTTGACATAATACTTTCATCATCCGAAGTTAATTCCTTAAGCATGGAAACAAATTCATTTTGAGTCTCAGCAATCTGTTTATCCGTGTCCTTCATCTCATCAAGGAGTGCATTCAAATCAATTTCTTCTTCCTTTTCAAAAGTATCAACATATCTTGGAATGTTGAGATTAAAATCATTCTCTTCTATATCCTCAAAACTTGCAAGATAAGATTCTTTTTCTACCGTCACCCTCTTATTATATAGATTGATAACAGCATCAATATTCTCGTCCGTCATTGCATTCTGCTTCTTGCCCTTTTCATACTTTTGTGAAGCATCTATGAACAATACATCCCTTCCGTCTCGATGTTTCTTCAACACAATGATACAGGTAGGAATAGAAGTATTATAAAACAAGTTTGCCGGTAAGCCTATTACTGCATAAATATTACCGGAACGAAGTAGTTTTTCTCTTATTTTTCCTTCCGCTGCTCCTCTGAACAGAACGCCATGGGGTAATACAATGGCCATCGTACCATAATTTTTCAAGTGATATAAACCATGGAGCAGAAACGCATAATCCGCTTTAGATTTAGGTGCCAGTATGCCGTAATCACTAAACCTCTCATCCTGCAGGAAGCCTGCTGCCGCACTCCACTTTGCAGAATACGGAGGATTCATAAGCACCATATTAAAATCAGTTTCTTCTCCAGTCGGCCAGTCCCCATCAAGGGTATCGCCATTACGAAGCATCTGATTTTCCGGCATAATTCCATGTAAAAACATATTCATTCTGGCAAGGTTAAAGGTTGATGTCATCAACTCCTGTCCATAGTATTTGATGTATCCCGGCTCCTTAGCATACTTCTTTGCATTCAGCAAAAGAGAACCGGAACCCATGCAAGGGTCATATACAGATAGCCCCCTTTTATCTTCCTGTCCGCTAATCGCAATCTTAGTTAAAATTTTAGACACAGCCTGCGGTGTATAAAATTCCCCAGCTTTTTTACCGGTCTCAGACGCAAATTGCCCAATCAGGTATTCATATGCATTACCTAACACATCTGCATCAGAATTTAACAAATCAGCCTTATCTATTTCCTTAATTAAATTTGAAATGGTATCGCTTTGCTTTTGGTCGCCTGTTCCCAGACGATTTGAATACAAATCAATGTCAGTAAACAAATCCGCAAACAAAGCATCACTCTGTTCGATATTATTAAAAGCCTTTTGCAGTTGTTCCCGGTTAAAGGAATTATTTCTCGCTGCTGCCGCAAAGCAAGTATATGTCAAATCCGGTTCAATGACATAATGAAATTCCGACTTAATCTGTTCTTTCAGTTCCTTCGCGCTTTCCTCTTTTAATGCTTCTTTATACGCCTCAAGAGCCGTTGTTAAATCTTGGGGCTTCTCATCATAAATCAAGTCATATACTTTAATTAAAAATGAATCCGATAAATATTTGTAAAATACAATTCCTAACAAATAATCCTTATACTCGTTTGCATCCATCTTTGACCGAAGTATATCAGCCCCACTCCATAATACACTTATCAATTCCTTGCTGTTCTCTGATTCCGCCATTTTACCTTCCTCCGTCTTCCCTCTCAATCTCTACTATATCATCCATCCCACAATTCAGTGCAATGCATATCCGCACCAAAACATCCATTGCCACATACTCATTGTTTGCAATCTTAACCATAGTACTTCTGGCAATAGATGTTTTTTCCCTAAGCTGCTGCTTGGAAATATCTCTGTCTATTAACAATTTCCACAATGGTTTATAATTTATTTTTGTTCGTTCAGTTGCCATAAAGCATCCTCCCAATTTATAAACATACGATTGTATATATCGACAGTTTCAGTATACCATAGCATTGTTGCATTCGCAATCATAATGTTTGAGAACTCATACATGCTTTATAAATTTTCCAATCCAATATCAGATTCGCTACCTTTAAATACAATCTTTAATCCTCGATTCTGTCAATTAAAAAGGAATCTCCATAGGCTTACCCTATCTCGATTCCTTTTCTAAATCTTTTTCTATGCGTAATACATACATTTATCTTCTCTCATACTTCCTAAAATAATAAGTCATATCAAAATAAGTCTGTTCTTCGCTCTCCTCCGTCAGCTTCCACTCCCCGCTTTCGTCCAGGTTTTCAAAGTATCTGGTTGCGGCATAAGCCTTCTCCACCATGGTGACATACGCCGTATCGCAATGTGCGAGCAGCAGCCGGTATATGCTTTCGCCGCCTAAGACATAGACCTCCTTATCTTTGTCGCCGTTAAGCGCCGCAAACAGTTCTTCCTTGGAATGTACGGTTTTTGCCCCTTTGGCGCTGTAGGAGGCATTTTCCGACAGCACAATAGTACTGACCCCATACATCGGCGCTCCCTGCTGCATGTCCTGAAATGTCTTCCTTCCCATCACCACGATGCTGCCTGCCGTCAGGCGCTGCAGGTTACGCCGGTCTGCCGGAATCTGCACAAGCAGCCCGTCCCCTCCGCCGATAGCCCAGTTTTCATCCACCGTTACCACAATATTCATGTCCGCTCCTTTATCCCACCATCGGTGGCAGTGGTTCCTCCCCTATTAACTGCATTTCCCCGTCTATCAATTCATAAATTTCCCGTTTCAGTACGTCGTCCCTATAATCATCATATATGTATCCTACCATTTGTAGCTCGCCGTTTTCGTCATATGCATAATAATGTGTCTCCCATGAGCAACAGCTATCCCTCATTTCCACCACTATCTGTTCTTTTTCCGTGTCAATTAAAGTAGGCTCACATATACAGAAAGCATATGTAAACTGCTGTTCTTCCTTATCCCACAGCCAGTAATAGTACGGAATATTGACGAGGGGAATCCATGCAAATAGGCCAATGTCCTCCACGCCGTCAAAATTCATATCTCCAATATACAGCCCCCCATCTTCATCCCATGTCTCCGTATATCCCTCTATATATCCATAATCCGTATCCTCCTCTTGTATGGCCTCTTTAACAGATATGGTCTGAATCAAATTTGCACCGTCATACACATCAATCTTATCTATTCCATAACAACTCCTATCCTCCGGCCGAAACCCATGCAGGATTAAGTCCAGCTTCCTGCCGTTATCCACGGTAATTTCTGCTGTAACGGTATAGTGTCCCCATTTGGGCTTCTCTTCCTCCTTCGGCGCTTTTTTGTCCTCGTCTGCTGTTTTTACAGTGTCTGCCCTATCTTCCGACAGTGTGGGAACTAATTCCTCTTCTGTTTCACACATCGCCTTTTCTTTCCCTATGTTCCGTAACGCCCATTCTTTGGATGACGGAGCGCCGCATGCCATGCAGAATAAAAGCAGAAACACCGCCGCGCCTGCTAAAAGTCCCTTCTTATTCATCTTAATCCCTCTTGTAAATTATACGCTTCCCGAAATATCCTTTTCAGTCCGTCACACGGTATCGCCTGTCCAACAAATATCTGTAACATACCTTTCGGCGTCTTCTTATAATCTTGCCATTCATCCCCCTGCCATTCTGCCCCGCAAGCCTGAATATTGATATGGTCCTTAAAAGGTATCAGCCTTACAAAAGCATCTTCCACATAATAACTCGGCAGCTTTGCCCACAATTTTTCTTCCGGCCTTTCGGAAACGCTTTCATAAAGAAGCGCCCTCAATTTCCCATATAAATCAATTATCTCAGGCGGATATTTACTTATATACTCTTTTACCTTTTCATCCATGGCCTCCTCCTAAACGGCAATCGGAATATTTTCAATCTGTGGGCCAAATTCATAGCCCTCAAGCTTCACATCATTTCTGGTGAACTCATAAAAATCGTGTATGTCCGGATTCAGCCAGAACCTTGGCGCTTCTTTGGGCTCTCTTTTTATCAGTTCCTCAATAATGGGAATATGCCTGTCATAAATATGGGCGTCGGCAATCACATGCACCAGTTCCCCCGCCTGCATGTCGCACACCTGCGCAAGCATGTGGACTAACACCGCATACTGTACCACGTTCCAGTTGTTTGCCGCCAGCACATCCTGGGAACGCTGGTTCAGCACGGCGTTCAGCGTAAGCTTTTCGTCTCCTTTTTTCTGCGTCACATTAAATGTCATGCTGTAGGCGCATGGGTACAGGTTCATTTCATGCAAATCCTGATGCACATATATATTTGTCATGATACGCCGGGAAAAGGGATTGTTTTTCAAATCAAATATCACCCTGTCCACCTGGTCCATCATGCCTTCTTTGTACTGATGCTTCACCCCGAGCTGATATCCGTAAGCCTTGCCTATGGAACCGTCCTCATCCGCCCACTCATCCCAGATATGGCTGTGCAAATCATGGATATTGTTGGATTTCTGCTGCCATATCCATAGGATTTCATCGGTGGCGGTTTTTAACGCAGTGCGCCGCAGGGTGAGAATCGGGAACTCCTCCGCCAGATTATAACGGTTTACCACGCCAAACTTCTTCACCGTATAAGCCGGCGTCCCGTCCTCCCACTTAGGCCTCACCTTTTCCCCCTCGGTGCTCGTCCCGTTGTCCAGTATATCCCTGCACATATCAATAAATATCCTATCCGCCCGGCTCATCTTTTCCTCCATTCCGAAGCGCTTTCACGCTTCCCACTTATCGCAAATGGTCGTCACCTGGTCCGCAAACTTTGCCAAATCTTTGTTACTGCTTCCTTCGCTTCTCTTAATAATGGCAAGCAGCCTCTGCCCTGCAGCAAGCAGCCTTGCATAAACGCCTGAAGCAGTCTTTTCCCTCTTCTTAACGGCTATCGGCTCTGCTTCATATTCCAGTTTGCCGGTGGCAAGGTTAAATACCGTACCGCTGTAAGGGGCATACGCTTTGACCCCGTGTTCCGCCATCAGGCATTCCACAAAGGAATTGCAGACGCTGTCTTCACCATGCACCACAAAAACCTTGCGGGGTTTTTCCTTAAACGCCAGAACCCAGTCAAGCAATCCGTTTTTATCCGCATGACCGCTGAGCCCTGCCAGTTTCGCTATTTTGGCCCGAATCTCTATCGGCTCGCCAAACAGCTTTACTTCTTTTGCCCCCTCCACAATAGCCCTGCCGAGGGTACCCACCGACTGATATCCCACAAAAAGGATGGTAGACTCCGGTCTCCAGAGGTTATGCTTCAAATGATGCCTGATTCGTCCCGCTTCACACATTCCGGATGCCGAAATAATTACCTTTGGCGTATCCTCAAAGTTTATCGCCTTGGATTCATCACTGGTGATGGACAGCTTCAAACCCGGAAATGAGATGGGATTGATGCCCTGATGCACCAACTCCAATGCCTCCTCGCCAAAGCATTCCGCTTTATTTTCCTGGAAAATGGACGTAGCGCGCACAGCCATGGGACTGTCCACATATACAGGGAAAACGCTGTGTCCTTTCACAAGTCCGTCCGCTTTGATTTTTCTGATATAGTAAAGGATTTCCTGTGTTCTGCCCACTGCAAAAGAAGGAATCACCACATTCCCGCCCTTGTCAAGGGTTTCCTGTATAATCTTTGCCAGCTCCTGCGCATAATCCGGATGGTCCACCCCGTGAAGCCTGTCGCCATATGTGCTTTCCATCACGACATAATCCGCTTCCTCCGTATAGCGGGGATGCTTTAACAGCGGTTTGTCCTTGTTGCCGATATCTCCCGAAAACACAATCTTCTTACTGGAATCCCCTTCCGTCAGCCAGACTTCGATACTGGCAGAACCCAGAAGATGTCCTATATCCGTAAAACGTATCTTTACGCCCTCGCATACATCTATAATCGTATCGTAATGGCAGGGCACAATGCGCCTAATCAGACCTTCCGCGTCTTCCATGGTGTATACCGGTTCTACTTTTTCCATACCGGCGCTTCTCTTCGCCTTCCGGTTTTTCCACTCTGCCTCCATCGCCTGAATATGGGCACAGTCACGCAGCATGATTTCACACAAATCTGCCGATGCATCCGTTGCAAACACTTGTCCCCTGAATCCCTTTGCATACAGAAGAGGCAGCATGCCGGAATGGTCCACATGCGCGTGTGTCAGAAGCACATAATCGATACAGGCTTCCTCCACCGGCAGCTTTGCATTTTCAAAGGTGTTGACACCTTGTTCCATGCCGTAGTCCACCAAAATATACTTTCCACCCACCTCAAGGCAATGGCAGCTTCCTGTCACCTCATGGTCTGCTCCGATAAATGTCAGTTTCATCCTTATCCCCACGCCTTTCCCGCCCGGACTTTCCCTAAACCTCAAAAGCCCCGAACGTAAAATGTATAGTTTTGCAATTAAATACCTTATAACCATTGTATAATGATATGCTTTGCAAATCAAGCATTTCACTCTCGCGTTTCATTTTTTTCGGGAAAAAGCTTCTCGCCCTGTTCCGTTTTCGTCTCCGGCATTGTTTTCTTTTCCCTGCCTGCCTTTATGTAAGGATTTTTCCAAAAAGCAATAAGCAATTCGACTGCCATCAGACACCAGATAATCGGTTCACAGAATATAACGGCAGCATACTTGTATTTAGGAATAAGCAGGGCGGCAAAAAGAATTTTCCCTATCAGCTCTATAATGCTGGAGCCTAACGGCAATATTTTCTGTCCGATTGCCTGCAATGCATTTCTGGTACAGTTTACAAGCCCCAGCACAAAGTAAAAAGGAGCAACCACCCTTAGATACCTTGCACCGTTTTCCAGAACAACCGTTTCGGAAGAGCCGGAAATCAGGCGTACCATAAAAGGCGCAAAAATCCATAAAAAGACGGTAATGGCAAGCGTTGCACAGGCATTGTACAGATAAGCGCTTTTCATTGCCTTTCGGATACGGCCGACCTGATTGGCCCCCCGATTCTGGGACACAAAAGTACTGACGGTCTGCGTCATTGCCGAAAACAGCATCATGCCTAACTGATACAATTTTCTGGCGGCAGTATGGCCTGCTATAATCAGATACCCAAGATTATTAATCCCTGCCTGTAAAATTGCGCTTCCGGCAGAAACAAGGCAGTGCATCAAAGCCATGGACAGGCCCTGTGCTGTCATCTCCTTATACAAACCCGCATCAAAAGCAAAATGCTTCTTCTCAGGAATCAGGATACGAGCTTTTTTTACAATATAAATCAGGCATAGAACCACCGATAATCCCTGTGCAATCACGGTCGCCGCAGCGGCGCCCACAATCCCCATATTCAGATGGCGGATAAACAAAATGTCAAGTACAATATTGGTTATGGATGAAATAACCAGAAACACCAGCGGCATAACGCTGTTACCGATGGCCCGCAGCATGCCCGCACACAAGTTATAGGCAAACATAACCCCCATAAACAGAGTAATGGTTGACACATACTGATAAGCCTCACCTATAATTTCCGGCGGCGTATTTAACAGTTTCAAAAAGGGCGTAATTATCGCTCTTGTAAGGAGCGTGAGTACCAGCGTAATGACCGCGCCAATCACAAGGGAAGATGCGACCGAACGCTTTAAAAGATTTTCATCCTTTGAACCATAACTTCTTGCAGTTACCAGGGACAACCCGCCTCCGATGCCAAAGGCAAATCCAATCAATAAATCGTATGCCGGTGTAGCCGCCCCCATTGCAGCAAGGGCCGTATCTCCCAGAGTATGCCCCACTATCACGGTATCTGCCATATTATACAACTGTTGGAATATGCTCGATAAAAACAGCGGCATTGCAAAGCGAAACATGGGGCCAAAAATGGGACCATGCAATAAGTCAACGCCGGATGGCTTTAATAATGCCTTCTTGTTCATGCCTTTTCCTCCTTCATTATCCAAATCCATACATTCCCATAAACCAAAAAGCATCAAATATCTTTCCAGATATTTAATGCTTTCATCATAAAAGCGCGAGACGGGAATCGAACCCGCGACCCCCTCCTTGGCAAGGAGGTGCTCCACCGCTGAGCCACTCGCGCACATTACCTGTCCTTTTCTTACGGACAAGTAATAATATACTATAAGATTTCTTTTTTGTCAACAACGTTTCCTTCAAATACACGCTCCGGCCGCCGCAATGCAGCTTGACGAGCCACAACTTTTAATCTGCCAGCCTGTCGGCATATTTGATTCTGTAGATACGGCGCAGGGAATCATTGATGCGCTCCTCGGAGATTACGCCGTTTTGTACGGCCTCCAGTACACCGTTGTATGCTTTCTCAAAATCATCCGGCATCAATATCATATCGCATCCTGCTTTCAGTGCCTGAATGGCTGCGTCATCCGCCTCATAATATTCCGTAATGGCTCCCATATTCATGGCATCGGTGATAATTACGCCGTCAAAGCCAAGTTCCTCGCGCAGGATGTCCGTTACCACTGCCTTTGACAGGGTACAGGGGGTGTTGTCACCGGTGAACGCAGGCGCCGCCATATGGCTTACCATCACAAAGTCAGCTCCCGCATCAATACCTGACCGAAATACCACAAATTCTTCTGCCCTGAACTGCTCTGCAGTCCTGTCCGTAACAGCGAGTCCGGTATGCGTATCCTCGGTACTGCTGCCAATACCGGGAAAGTGCTTCAAACATGCACTGACGCCGTTTTCCTGAAGCCCCTGTACCATGGATGCCGTCATAGACGCAACCACTGTACTGTCAGTCCCATATGCACGCTCCCCTATAATGCTGTCTTCCGTGTTATGAATATCCGCCACAGGCGCAAAATCAAGGTTGAAACCAAGGGGGGTGAGATAACCGGCAATATTCTGTCCTGCCGCATATGCCTGTGTCGGGTCGGCGGTTGCGCCGATGGACTGGGCGCTGCCTGCATTTGTGCCGAGCCCTGCCTCCGCAACCCTGCTCACCTTTCCTCCTTCTTCATCCACCGCTATAAATAGCGGATACCTGCTGAAAAGAGAGGTATTGGATATCATTTCCGTTATCTGTTCCTGGGAAGTAATATTTTTCTTAAAATAAACAAGACCGCCAACCGCCCATTTATTTAATGCTTCCTTCGTACCGTCTCCTGCCTGTACCGCCGTGCCAACCCCGGTAATTGACTCGGGAGTCACAATAAAGAGCCCTGCCACTTTATCCTCGATAGGCATGACTTCTATCGCTGCATTGATAATTTCGTCCAGCTTTTCCTCCGGAGTCTGCTCCTGCACGATATCGGAAGGCTCCGGCTTTACCAGTGTTTCCTCTGTTTCTATCAGATTTCCTATATTATCCGACACGGAAGCATTTGCGCTGTCTTTTTCCTTTGCCTGTTTTCCAATCATAGTAACAGTCACGACAATCAGCCCTGCAAACAATATCACAAAGCAAACCAAAGTCAGATACGCCGCCACCTGACTGCGTTTCCTTCTTTTTCGCCGTTCTTCCCTTTTCTCCTGTATTGCCTTATCCTGTTCCTTGCTTTCCTGCCCTAAACCAGTATTTTCACCCATATTATGAATTCTCCTCAATATATATGGTATATAATACCTTATTTTCTTACATATTTCCACAGGAAATACTTTACTTTTGCAATCTTCATCAATTTTTAATAATCAACACGGCCTTGGCGCATCCTTTCACCACACAATTGTACATAAAATAAAAGAGCGCATCGACTATTTTCAATCAATGCGCCCTTTCAGACTATGCTATCCAATGGACTTTCCTCCTATTTAATTATGAAAATTGTTTACAGTTACCGATTTGCCATCCATATTTTTCCTGTGTACTTTTCCACTTTCCCATTCGTACTGATTGTACTGTAACGCCAACTACATTTCTTCCGTTGTGCTTCGTTACCTTTTCCCGTGTACTCTATACAAGTATCGTTGGTTCCTATATTCATTTGTTCTTTATATGGATGTTTTGAAGAGAAATTTACGTTTTAGGTGGTCCGTACCTCGCTTTCTTTTGTATTAGCAATTCTGCTTTATTTACATTTTTCTTTTGTTTATGTGTTTATTATATCTGCCTTTTCTCCATTTGTCAACATATTTTTTAAATATTCTTCAATTTTTTTAAAATTTTCTGTCAATATACCTGTTTTTACCAAAATTCGACACAAAATTACAGTATAAATGCAGACAGGCGGGCTTTTTATTTCAAAGTCCGCCTGTCCTGTATAAGATTATAACTGTGTCACTACAAAAATATCATAAATGGCACGGATGGCCGCGTCAAAATCTTCGTTGGCAACGCCGATAATGATGTTTAACTCAGAGGAACCCTGGTCAATCATTTTAACATTGATGTTGGCGTGGGCAAGCGCTGCAAACACCCTGCCGGCCGTACCCCGCGTGGATTTCATGCCGCGCCCCACCACGGCTATCAAAGCAAGGTCCGATTCAATATCAATGGAATCCGGCTCCGCAAGCCTGTGAATGCCGGCAACCACCTTCTGCTCCTTGTGCATAAACTCATCCTGATGCACAAATACCGTCATGGTGTCGATTCCGGAGGGTACATGTTCAAAAGAAATACCGTTTTCTTCAAAGGACTGCAATATCTTCCTGCCAAACCCGATTTCCGAGTTCATCATGTCCTTTTCAATGTTGATGGCGCAAAATCCTTTCTTGCCCGCAATGCCCGTGATGACATATTTTGACTTCTGGCAGGTGCTTCCCACTATCCAGGTTCCCTCATCCTCCGGCGCATTCGTATTGCGGATGTTGATGGGAATGCCCTGCTGCCGAACGGGGAAAATGGCATCTTCATGGAGTACCGTAGCGCCCATATAGGCGAGCTCCCGCAATTCCCTGTATGTAATCACTTCAATTGCTTCCGGTTTATTGATAATACGGGGGTCTGCAATCAAAAATCCGGAGACATCCGTCCAGTTTTCGTAAACATCCGCTTTTACGGCCTTTGCAACAATGGAACCCGTAATATCAGAGCCTCCTCTGGAAAACGTCTTTACCCTGCCATCCGCATAGGAACCGTAAAAGCCCGGTACCACCGCGTTTTTACAGTGGGAAAGCCGCTCCGAAAGCACCTCGTTTGTCAGTTCCGCGTCAAACTCCCCGTTCTCCTTAAAGAAAATCACTTCCGCGGCGTCGATAAAATCATACCCAAGGTATGCCGCCATCACTATGCCGTTTAAGTACTCCCCGCGGGAAGCTGCGTAATTGTCGCCCGCTTTGCCTTTAAAATTCTTTTCTATCACCAAAAACTCATTATCCAGGGAAAGCTCCAGATGCAATCCGTCAATGATTTCCTGATACCTGTCTTTAATCTGAAGTAATTCTTTTTTAAAATCCCTTCCTTCCTCCGCAAGGGAATAACAGGCGTAAAGCATATCCGTTACTTTGGTGTCGTCGCTAAACCGCTTTCCGGGCGCGGAAGGAACCACAAAACATCTTTCCTTATCTGCCCTGATGATATTGCCCACCTTGATAAACTGCTCTGCGCTGGCAAGGGAACTGCCGCCAAACTTCACTACTTTTTTCATTTTAATCCTCCTGCTGCCGCAAATCTTCCTGCGGCGCCGTGTTATTTTTCAAAGAGATGCCCTATCAACGCATGTCCCTGTGAAACCATCCTGCCGCATGCACGGCACTCTTTTTCATTGTAATTCCATCTTTCTGACTTTTTGTCCGTGCTGTCATAAAGCATGTACGGGACATTGTCCGATGTGTGGGTGCGGACCCGTATCGGCGTGGGATGGTCAGGCAGTACCAGAAGCCTGAAATCCGCTCCCCTGTTTTGCAGTTCTTCCACAACAGGTCCGATTACCCTTGTGTCCAGATAATGTATCGCCTCCACCTTCCGTTCCACGCTGCCCTGATGTCCCATTTCATCCGGCGCTTCCACATGGATATATGCAAAATCATACCCGTCTTCTGTCAACGCTTTTATGGCCGCCTGCACTTTCCCCTCATAATTGGTATGCAGACCTCCGTTTGCGCCCTCCACATGCGCCACACCCATGCCGGCGCCTGCCGCAATCCCTTTCAGCAAATCCACTGCCGAAACCATCATTCCCTTTTTCCCGGTTTTTTCCTCAAAAGAAGTAAGGGCCGGTTTGGTTCCCGCTCCCCAGAACCAGCAGCAGTTGGCGGGATTAAGTCCCTGCTTCTTCCGTTCGATATTCAGGGGATGGTTTACCAGTATCTCATAACTTTTCTTCATCATATTACGGAATTTCTCTTCTGCAGGCAGATACTGTCCGATAACCTGTCCCAGCACATCATGGGGCTGGGTCATATCCAGTACTTTTCCTTCTTTCCATATCAGGCAATGCCTGTAGCTGGTTCCCACATAAAACTGAAATTCCTCATCCGCCAGTTCCTCCGCCACCGCCTTTAACAGGACGGCACAGTCTTCGGTACTGATTTCGGAAGAACTGTGGTCGATAATCCTCAACTCTTCAAACGGTACATTTTCCTCCGACAGGGTAACGATATTACAGCGCAGCGCAATATCCGTATCCTCCATGGGTACCCCGATGCTAAGCGCCTCCAAGGGAGAACGGCCTGAATAATAAACTTTGGGGTCGTATCCCAAAACAGACAGATTGGCAGTGTCAGAACCCGGCTTCATGCCTTCAGGAATCGTATGCACCATGCCTATTTCTGATTTTTTGCTAAGCCTGTCAAGATTGGGCGTATCCGCATATTCCAAGGGGGTCTTCCCCCCCAATGCCTCAATAGGCTCATCCGCCATACCGTCGCCTAAAACAATCAAATACTTCATCACTAATCCTCTTTTCCAAATCCCTTAATCTTACCCAAATGAGGAATCCCATAATCTTACGGAACTAAAGTTCCAAGTGTGAAACATAGTACTTCTTGGCGAAACGCCCATTGGCGTGAGCCTTAGAAGTACTTTTTACACTAACCGCCATGCCGCCACTCCATGACGGCACAAGTCTGGATGAGAAATGCCGCTTTTCGGGCATTTCCCAAGCGTGAGACATAGAACTTCTTCACGAAATGCCCTTTGGCATGAGTGTTAGAAGTTCTTCTCACGCTATTCCAAGCGAATCCTCTCCCCCAATACCACATCGGATATCTGTCCGTACAGACCTGCAAACTCTTTTTCCTTCATAATCCGGGTGACAAATCCGGTTTCCTCAGCCACACCGGGCAGTTTTATTTCCTCTATCTGCCCAAACAGGGTTCTTACCTTTTCTTCACTGCCGGCTTTTGCCCTGAAAAAGAACTTCCTTTCCACCTCGTCAATGCACATCATCCTGGCTTCCTGCGCGTCCCAGAAACACATAATTACCTTCCCCAGATGCCTTGCACAATCAATCACGTCGGATACCACTGCGCTGGCAGTGGGAAGCTTGCCGGCCCCGCGGCCGTAATACATGGAATCACCCAGCATATTGCCTTTTACAAACACTGCGTTAAATACGCCGTTTACCATATGGAGGGGATGTGTTTCTTCTATCATAAAGGGCGCTACCATGGCAAGCGTTTCTTCTCCTATTTCCTTGCTCAGGGCAAGCAGCTTGATAGACATTTTCATCTCTTTGGCGTACGCAAAATCCCGGGATGTGATTCTGGTAATGCCTTCCGTATAAATCTTTTTGTAATCTACATTTTTGCCCAGCATCAGGGAGGAGAGAATGGCTATCTTCCTGCAGGCGTCATATCCTTCCACATCCGCCTCCGGATTTCTCTCTGCGTACCCCTTTTCCTGCGCCCTTTTTAAAACCACGTCAAAATCTGCGCCTTCATTTTCCATTTTGGATAATATATAGTTGGTCGTGCCGTTTAATATACCGGTTATCGCTTCAATGCGCTCTGCCGTCAGCGAGTAATTGAGCGGCCTGATAATCGGAATGCCGCCGCCCACGCTGGCTTCAAACAGATAATTGCACTTGTTTTCTTTTGCCAGGGCAATCAGTTCCGGTCCGTGGGCCGCAACCAGCTCTTTGTTGGAGGTACACACACTTTTGCCTGCCGCAAGCGCCTGTCTGGTAAATTCGTATGCCGCCCCGACTCCTCCCATGGTTTCACAGATAATTTTGATTTCTTCATCACCGATTATCTGTCCGAAGTCATGCACCACTTTATTTTCATACGGGTCGCCCGGAAAATCCCGCAAATCCAGGATATATTTGACAGACAGCTCATCTCCCGCTTTCTTGTCCACCATGTCCTTGTTTTTTTCGATTACTTCCACAACGCCGCTTCCTACGGTGCCGTATCCTAATACCGCTACCTGAATCATGTCAAATCCCTCTCTATCTCATCATTATTCCTTTGCCAAAATTTTGACGTGATGCACGCCTTTTTTATTTTCCATATCCGCAATCATCCGTGAAACATCCCCCGTTGTCTCCAGTATCTGGATGCTCAGGCTCAAAGAAGCCATGCCGTTAATGGGAATACTCTGGTGAATCGTCAGGATATTGGCGCCAAAATCTGCAATCGTTTTCAATACCTCCGACAAAAGCCCCGGCTCATCATCCATCTGAAACGTCAGGGTAATGGTCCTTCCCTGCGAGTTGTCATGAAATTCAAAAATATCTTCTTTGTACTTGTAAAAAGAACTGCGGCTGATACCCACTGCATCCACCGCTTCCTGAATCGTACGCACTTTTTCAGATTCAAGAAGTCTCTTTGCCTCCACAACCTTCAATAAAACTTCGGGAACCGCCCTCTGCTTTACTACAAAATATCCTGTTGATTCTCCCATTTTCCTACCATGCCTTCCCTAATGTCCGCATGTCAAAAACGCATGTCTTTTGCCGAAAGATAGTTTATCACACTTACTCCTGCAAAGCAAGCCCTAAATAAGATTCATTTTAAAACAGCGGGCTGATATCGCATCAACCCGCCGCAAAGTCCGTTTCTATTTGAATACTTTTTACTATTTATTATAGAAACTACTAGGATACAAGAGGATATTTGTCCGTAAGCTTCTGTACAATAGCCCTTGCCTCCGGTATCTTCTCTTCCCCACCCTTGATAACCAAGGAAATTGCCTCTGCAATCTGCTCCATGTCCTCTGTGTTAAGGCCTCTGGAAGTCACTGCAGGGGTGCCCAGACGCACGCCGCTTGTAACAAAAGGTGACTGCGGGTCGTTGGGAATGGTGTTTTTATTGGCCGTAATATGGGCTTCATCCAAAAGCTTCTCCACCGCCTTGCCGGTCAGCCCGTAATTTGTCAAATCTACCAGCATGAGGTGGTTGTCCGTCCCGCCGGACACAATTTTGATTCCCCTGTCCATAAGCCCTTTGCAAAGCGCCTGCGCATTGTCCATAATTGCTTTCTGGTATGCCTTAAACTCATCGGAAAGCGCTTCCTTGAAGCACACTGCCTTTGCCGCAATGACATGCATCAGGGGACCGCCCTGAATGCCGGGGAAAATAGCCTTATTAAAGTTATATTTATCAGCAGCTTCCTTATTGCAGAGAATCAGGCCGCCCCTGGGACCCCTCAGGGTTTTATGGGTGGTGGTCGTCACAACATCCGCATAAGGAATCGGGCTCGGGTGAAGCCCTGCCGCAACCAGACCTGCAATATGCGCCATATCCACCATCAGCACAGCGCCCACTTCATCCGCCACTTCACGGAACTTTTTAAAGTCGATGGTCCTTGCGTATGCCGATGCGCCTGCAATAATCATTTTGGGCTTGTTCTCCAGCGCCAGCTTCCGCATATTATCATAATCCAGAAAACCTTCATCATTGACGCCGTAAGGCACAATATGAAAATACTTGCCGGACATATTCACCGGGCTTCCGTGTGTCAGGTGTCCGCCATGGTCCAGATTCATGCCCATAATCGTGTCGCCGGGCTTGCATACCGCAAACTGCACCGCCATATTGGCCTGCGCCCCGGAATGGGGCTGTACATTGGCGTAATCACAGCCAAAAAGCTCTTTTGCCCTCTCAATAGCCAGATTCTCCACAACATCCACACATTCACAGCCGCCGTAATACCGCTTTCCCGGATATCCTTCCGCATATTTGTTGGTAAGGGGACTGCCCATAGCCGCCATCACTGCCTTGCTCACCCAGTTTTCGGACGCAATCAGTTCAATGTGGCTGTTCTGCCTCTCCTGCTCATCCACAATCGCCTGGGCAATCTGCTCGTCCACTGCCCGTACTTCATCCAATGAATACATTTTTCTCCTCCTCGGTTTCCTTTACATTCTAGAAGGAATTATAGCATAGCGCGGAATGATTGCGCAACAACTTCTTGACCGGAAGTCACCTGGGTCTCTGCATTCTGCATGGCGGCAGCCCGGACGTGCATTTGTTCCAACAGGACACGCTTTCGCTCGGGTAAAAACACAGCGGTACGTAGGATGTCAAAGGACGACATCCAAGTACCGGTGTTTTTACACGGTCCTTTTTGGAATCAAATGCACGTCCGGGCTGCCGCCATGCAGAATGCGGAGATTCAGGCGCCCTGATATAAACACCGAAGGGCGGGACGGGGTTTACTTTTTTTAAATCCGCTGGTACAATAAAACCGTATGAACTCAGGCTGGCTTTACTAAGGAAAATATGACAGGGGGATAATTTATGTATCATATTATTGTCAATCCCGCCTCACGCTCGGGACGGGGCAGGCAAATCTGGAAAACCATTATCAAACCGGCCCTTTCAGAAAAAAATATTGAGTATCAGGTTTATTTTTCAGAGCAGGAAGGCGATGTTACCGAATTTGCAAGACAGATTACGTCTTCTTTTGACGCCGGGAACGACGGCAAAGCCCTCTGCCATCTGATTCTTTTGGGCGGTGACGGCACCGTAAACGAGGCCTTGCAGGGTATTTCCTCATTTGAGCGCGTCGTGATTGGCTATATCCCTACCGGCTCAAGCAACGATTTGGCAAGGGATATGGGTATCGCCAAAAAACCGCTGGAAGCCCTGGAGCGCATCCTTACAGCCCAACACCATATGGAATCCGCTGTCAGGCTGATGGACAGGGGTATGGTACATACCAAAAATGCAGAACGTTCCTTTGCCGTCAGCTGCGGAATTGGTTTTGACGCAGCCGTCTGTGAAGAGGCCATGCATTCTAGGATAAAGGACACCTTAAACCGGCTCAGACTCGGAAAGCTTACCTATCTGGGCATCGCCATTAAGCAGTTGTTTGCGGCAAAGCCCGTTTCCTGCACTTTATATTTGGATGACAAGGAACCTGTACACATCAAAAGAATCCTGTTTGCCGCCTTTATGAACCATCGGTTTGAGGGAGGCGGTTTTAAGTTCTGTCCAACTGCTGACTACGCTGACGGCGTATTTGATTTGTGCGTGGTCGGCAACCTGCCGAGACTGCTGATTCTTTTTGCGCTTCCGACCGCCTTTTTCGGGAAACATTTTATTTTTCCCGGCGTCACCCACTACCGTGCAAAGCATATCCGAGTAGAGACCAGTGCGCCTCTCTGGCTGCATACGGACGGGGAAGTCCACGAAAAAACTGCGCGTCTTGAGATGTCCTGCGCGCAGCGTGATATCAGGTTCATTGTCTAAAGATTTTCTTAATAATTTTTAAAAGATAAAAAAAAGGGATTGCAATTTCAAAAAAGTCTGCTATATTTGATGTGTAAATGGACAGTATATTTTCAGATGCTTACATTGCAGCAGCTTATGATGGGAGTCTTTATTGTGAAAAAATTTAAAATGTTTTACGAAAACTATCGTCATGCGATTCCTCTTATTATTTATGGAATCATTTACATGACATGGTTCTGCCACTTGGAAAAGACAGTGACAAAGCAGTACACTGTGATACACATGGCAATGGATGATTACATTCCCTTTTGTGAATTTTTTATTGTTCCGTATTTTTTGTGGTTTGTATATGTCGCCGCCGTGGTTCTGTTTTTCTTCTTCAAGGACAAAACCGATTACTACAAAACCTGTGTTTTCCTTTTTACAGGCATGACCATTTTCCTGATAATTTCAACGCTTTGGCCAAACGGTCATCATTTACGGCCGTATATGATGCCCCGCGACAATATTTTCAGCCATATGGTTCAGGCGCTGTACAGGACGGATACGCCGACCAACCTCTGGCCCAGCATTCATGTGTACAATTCCCTGGGCGCGCACATTGCCATTGCTAAGAGCAAACATTTTGAAAACAAAAAAGGGATTAAAGCTGCCTCCTTTATACTGGCGGTTTCCATAATCCTTTCAACCATGTTTTTAAAACAACATTCTTTATTTGATGTATTGACAGCATTTGTGCTGGCTGGTATAATGTATATAGTCGTATATCGATACGACTTGGTTCTGGCAATTAGAAATATTTTACATCCGGATGATAATTCCAGAACTCAGGTTGGGTGAAAGTCCCAACATAGCAATTCATTGCTGAATTCCTATTATGAAGGCCACGAGATACCCCCTATGTCTCGTGGCTTTCGTCATGTCTGATTTTATTGAACTGTCTGTCAGTAACGCACCACTATGGGCCATTTCGTTGCATTAAACGGAAGATACTTGGACTTAGATTCCGCTCCGCAAGCCTGCATGGTGATACATATGCTGGAATCGCTGTTTTTTCCTACTGCAAGGACCCTGCCTGCCCTCCGGTTCGCATCGGCACATCGCTATAGGTATGCCATCCTTCGATGTTCCAGAAAAAATAGTTTACCGTACATCCATCCTCCCCAACATGCTCCACTATGATGTCATCCTTTTCTTCCGTCAGGGAAACCCGATACCAATTGTCATGCTCAATGGCTGGGTAATAAAGGGCAATGCCAATTCCCCGTTCCTCCTCCGGCAGGTCAAATACTTTTTTCTCTTTGTCATCAAGTAATTCATACTCAGCCTCTATCTCACGCAGACTTTCCAACAGTCTTCCCTCTTCAAGCGCCTGCGCAAAATACTCTGCAATTTCAACAGGAATAATATTATCATTTACTTGGGAAAAGAAAACAAAAGACAAGTCCATTCTGTCAAAAAAGTCATTAGTTTCCCCATTATCCATTCCATCCCAGTATGCCTGCATCGTTTCCTCTTTTTTATTCCAAATAAAAGAAGAGATTTCCTCCATCAGAGGCTGCACACCACAAGACAGCCCATCAAAAGATGCTGCCGCCCCCATGACAGCCGGTACGCCCCCTCCTCCCGCAAGACAGGGTTCCGGTGTTTTTTTTTCTTCTTTATATACACCTGACCGGCAGCCCGTCCCTGTCATTGCCAATACCATTGCCATGACAAATATACATACCCAAAGCCGTCTCCTTCTTTTATCCTTCATTGCTGTTAATCCTTTCCCGTATCTTTCAGTTAAAATTAAAAATTTTCTGACAGATACGGTAGCCCTCCACCGATATCTTCCTTCCGCCCCTGCCCGGCAGGTTCATAGCGCCTCCCATAATGCCGTTTCGCATCCAGAGATATAAAAGCTTGTCCTTTTGTTTCAGATACTTCCATAATTCCTTTTTCACGCCCAGATGTTCCTCGGTCCCGGAGCGGATACATAATATGGAAGAAACCGTCATGATGATTTCAAGGTAATTGCGCATGTACTGGCGGCGTCTTTTCGTCTGCATAATCTCCTGTTTGTTGTCCACGTAATAGTCAATCATCATCTTATTGACTTTTATCTGCTGGTCCAGCCTGGATATCATGACGCCTTCATTGACCGACTGGTCTGCACGGCCGATATAGTACCTGTAAAAATTCACGTCCAGATAATACATGTTCTCCACATGGAGAAGCGGTTCAAACACATAAAGGTTGTCCACATAAAAAGTATGCTCCGGCAGCTTAAGCCCGCTGTCTTTTAAAAGCTTTGTCCTGAAAATAACGGAGTGCATCAGAATATAGTGTCCTTTTGAAAAATGCCGGCAGTCCGACCATGTAAACAGTTTGTCCTTCGGGAGAATATGGCGGTAGTGCATCACCTTCTTGCGCTTCTCGCCTTCTTTTTCATAAACAAAATTGCTGACAAGCATATCTAAGGACTTTCCGCCCTCAGCCATGGTGCGCAGGGTATCCAGAATCTGCTTGTAGGCTTCTTCCTGTACCCAGTCGTCGCTGTCTACCACCTTAAAATACAATCCGCTGGCATTTTCTATCCCGGTATTCACCGCAGAGCCATGCCCGCCGTTTTGTTTATGGATTGCCCGAACAATGCCGGGATACTCCTCTTCATACCTGTCGGCAATTTCCGCTGTGTCATCCTTTGTTGAGCCGTCATCTATAATGAGAATTTCGACGTCCTCCCCGCCGGGCAGCAGGGAATTGATACATTTCTTCATGTATGCCGCCGAATTATAACAAGGTATTGCTATGGATAACAGTTTCATATTTCCTCCAATCCGCCGTCTTAACGGCTTTCCTTCGTCAGGTGCTTTTCATTCCCCAACCTTATATTTAAATAACCTGTATACGCCGCAAACGCAGACGGAACAGGATACTTTTCCTCCGTTTCGGCAGCTCCGGCAAAAATCCAGTCCTCCTGCAAAAGCCGCTCATTTTTCGGTGCAAGTTCATCCACCCTTACCATATATCCCCGCATGTGCCATTCCTTATGTGTAAATATATGCTTCGCCTCCTGAAGCGGCACAATACGCAGTATCTTAAGGCCTCTTTCCTCCAGCCAGCTTTGCACTTCTTCTGCCGTCTTGTGTCCCTCTATGGTGGGAAATTCATACATGCCCGCCAGCAATCCCTTTTGGGGGCGTCTGTGGAGCGCAGCCTTATTCTCATCCTGGATGACGAGAACGGTCTTTTCTTCTATACGGCGTTTCTTTTTGCTGCTTTTCTTCGGATATTCAGCCTGCACGCCATCCGCTTTTGCCATGCAGATATCCGCAAGGGGACAGCGTTCACAATGCGGCGTACCGTTGGGAATGCATACCATGGCGCCGATTTCCATCATGGCCTGATTAAAATCTCCCGGCCTGTCAGGAAGCGCCAAAAGAAGCTCCTCTTCCATCCTCTTTTTTACTTTCGGAAGCAGTATATCCTCATCGCGCCGGCAGATTCTTGAAACCACCCTGAGCACGTTGCCGTCCACTGCCGGAACCCGCTTTCCGAACGCGATGGAGGCAATGGCGCCCGCCGTATAACTCCCGATTCCCTTTAACCTGCAAAGCTCCTCATACTCTGACGGCATCTCGCCGTTATACTCCGTCATAATCTGCCGCGCAGCTTCTTGCAGGTTCCTTGCACGGTTGTAATATCCAAGTCCTTCCCACAGCTTCAAAAGCGCCTCCTCCGGCGCTCCTGCAAGGCTTTCCACATCGGGAAGCGCTTCCATGAACCTTTCAAAATATGGCTTTACCGCTTCCACCCTTGTCTGTTGCAGCATAATTTCAGATACCCATACCCGGTAGGGCGTCGGCTCTTCCCTCCACGGAAGAACACGTCTGTTGCTATCATACCACTTTAAAAGGGGTTTGGAAATATCCTCCAGACATCCCTTTCTTAATTTTCTCTTAGCTTCCGGTAAATTCTTTCCAAATGCCTCTTCCTCAAGCCGTACCTTTACGGGATTGTGTAACTCCATTCCCTCTGCCTCCACCAGACAGTCATAAGCAAGGATACGGACGCCGGCCTCCTTCGCTTTTTGCAGCGCCTCCGCAAAGGCAGGGTGTGTTGCCCTGTTCGGTGTAAAATAATCCACTCCCTGCATCTGTACCACAAAAAGCAGGTAAGCCTCATACCCCTCTTTTTTTGCGGCAATGAGTTCCTCCACATGTCTGACGGCGCGTTCGGAAGGCGCGTCGGGAAACAGAACCACATTTTCCGTCTCCAAGGTAACTCCCTTGACCTCCATAAAGATTTTTCTGTCACCGGCTTCTATATAAAAATCAAACCGGGAACTGCCGTACCTGGTCTCCGGACGCACCAAAGACAGGTCCGGAAAAAGCAGCTTTTTATAAAGCCACTCCTCCACAGCCCTGTTCGGCGCCTGTGAATCCATATTAATCATTCGTCCGTTCTTTTCCACGGCAACCAAATCATACGCCGTTGCCCTCGCCGGATTACTGCTTTTTTCCAGATAAACGTCCGCATGCTCCACAAGCAGCTCTGCGCATCTGCCTGTGTTTTTTACATGGACGGTTTCCTTCCTTCCGGCCATATCCACGTAGGCAATAAACCTGTTAGGACGCTCCAGAAAAGATGCCTTGACTATATTATGATACTTCATTTATCCTTCTTTCCAGTCTGTATATATTGGAAGGCTTCCCTTCCCTGCTCCTTAAGGGAACCCGGGCGGCAGGAACCACCTCTGCCGCAAGGCTTGTATGGAGCGCCTGGTCATCAAAAAATATCTGCGCCCCGAAAGCCGACAATACTTCCCGTTTAGTAATGCCGCCCAGAAAAAACGCCTCGTCAATCCTGACATCCCATGAGCGCAGGGTCCGTATCACCCGCTCATGGGCAGGCGCGCATCTGGCTGTCACAAGCGCCGTCCTGATGGGCGCGCTGCCGCCGTCAAATTCCTTTTGTAAATTGGACAAAAGCTTCAGGAAACGGGCAAAAGGGCCGGCATGGAGCGGCAGCGCCGCTTTTTCTTTTTCACTGCTTTCAAAAGCCTTCAAGCCCTGGCTGATATAAATCTGTTCCGCCTCGTCGGAAAACAAAACTGCGTCACCGTCAAAGGCAATCCTAATCTGTTCGCTTTCCCTGCCATAACCGCCAGCGTAATCCCTTATGCCTTCCCCGCAGATGACCCCGCCTGCAATCCCCGCGTCTATAGCTGCCTGCACATCCTCCTCGCAGGCAGACAGGTATAAATCCGTCTGAAACGCAGAAAGATAAGGAAGCAGGGACGCCCCGCTGGAAAAAACCGCCCGTGTGATATGCAGTCCGTAATACTCTATCGAATGGAAAATACGCAGGGAAATGTCGGGATTGTTTCTGGACATCAGGATAACCTCCACCCTGTTTTCCTGCTCTGCGGGCACGTTCAGCCGCAGGAGCGCACGAACCAGGGAAAAACCCGGTCCCGGCTTTAAGATTTCATTCTCATGTTCTTTCTGATAGGCAGAATATGCCTCCACACCCTGTTCCTCAAATATTTTGTTTTCCGCGCTCAAGTCAAACAAAGCCCTTGTTGAAACGCCGATGACCAGTCTGTTTTCCAAGCTGTACGCCATAGAACCCTCCTTCTCCCATGGCGCTGACGACGCTTATCTCAAACGGCTGCACTCATATCTGTCCAAAGTGGCAAGGCAGTTTTTCAAGCCTTGAAAACGCTCTTCCAGACTGCCCTCGGGCACCTCCACATCACTGGCAATGGCCATCGTGGTAATCATCTCATCGGTTATCCGATGCCGCAGCCCCACCAGGATATTCAGGCGCTCTTCATAAGTACCGGCATCCAGAAACTGAAGCACCATGGGGTCAATATTTAATTCTTCTTGCTCTTCTTTCTCCTGAAGTTCAAAACGGTATTCCTGCCCCGCATCAGGATACTTCTCCACATCCAGCCTTTCCGTAAAGCCGGCAAGGGGACGCGCATAAACCTTTGACTCCCCGTACATGGCCCGGTAGACCACCAGCTTTTCCCCTGTTTCGGAATGCTCCGCAACTGCCAGTACCTGATACAGATTGCCCTTAAAATGTTTGTAAATTTCGTTTGGCTTTGGAATTTGGGACATGTTTATTACCTGTACCTTTCTCATTTTGCGCCTTGGCGCTTCCTTTATTATAATCCCAAATTCGTTTCTTGTCATGCATTTCCTTTTTCCGGATTTACACGGCTTTACCGCTGTATAGGTTCAGTATATGTAAATAAGTGTCCAAAAAAACTCCCTTTGAAAAGGGAGCTATCTGGGTGGGAAAATTCATATTTAAATTCCGGTCGGCAGGCGGCACAAAAAAATTGGCGCACTCCGTTGCACCTAGCATTCCAATGAGCCTCGGAAAACAAAAATCGTGTTCAGCAATGGCTTCCACGATTTTAGAGTCTCATTTCCATGGTGCAAAAGTCGTTTGCCAATTTTTTTGCGCCGGCTGCCTGGCTGGAGTTACCGGAAAAGCTTCTTCTTACCTGAATCCAAATAGCAAAAAAGGCCGGCATATGCCGAGCCTTTTTTGTGGCTCCTGCCTGTTCAAAGATATTCGTAAGGATTAGCGGATTTCACCTGCCGATTCTTCGTAGATTTCAATTCCGAACAGGTCGTAATAGTAGTGTTCTATGCCGCCATAACCCCATTCCCTTATGATTCCGCTGTTTTCCAGGGAAACCGTCATAGGGACGAATCCCCAGCGGATACCTTCGCCTTCCAGATATCCGTTTGTGCAGGGGGAATGATAGATTGCGTATTCTCCTCTTTCATAGCCAAGCATAAAAACCATATCCCCGTAATTGACATCCGTGAGGGCGCCGTAGCCTTCCGCCTCAAAATAGGCTTCACTGCTTGACATAAACTGCTCATTCAGGTAAGCGGCCACTTCCTTGTCATCCGACATGAGCTGTGTGATATACTCCGTCGCTTCGGCACAGTACAACTCCGCCTGATAAATGATGTATTCGCTTGCATCAATCCTGAGGGTAAGGTCAAACGTTTCATGGTCGCTGAATCTTATATTCCAGAAAGCAAGTTCTGTATTTTCCGCAGTCCCCCCGCTTAAATTATAATATTCCGCATATACTACATGCTTTTCTATCTCATATGCGGAAATGTCGGGAAGCAGCCCGTACTGGATGACGATTCCAAGAGCCTCCCTGACGCCCTCCAGCATTTCCTGGTCAGTTACTTCACTGCCGGACAGATACAGGGTCCTTCCCATGGAATTATTACCGGCAAAGGCTTCCATCATCTGCTGCACCCGCTCATACAAAGTTGTCGTCACCGGGTTTTTAAAGGAAAAGTCTTCCCGCTCCACCGCATGTACCTGATTAAGGTCCTTGCTGTCCACAAAAACACTGTATGCCTGCGGCATCAGGAAGGTTGCCAGTACCAGAATCATAATCATAAGGAATCCGATGGCATAATCCAACAGATTGCTGCTTTTCTCCTTTTTATTTTTCATCCGGCACCTCCTCCGTGCGGAAAACCACCCATATGGATGTGCCTTCCCCTTCTTTGCTGGTTATATACCATTTGGCGCCATGTACTTCCACAATACGGCTGCAAAGGGTCATTCCCAGCCCTGCTCCGCCCTCCTTGCGCGAACGGGATTTGTCCACCATGTAAAAAGCCTCTGTAATCTTGTCAATTTCCTCCTGCGGCATACCGCAGCCATTGTCTTTTATAAGAAACTCATAGCCCTCGGCGGTATTCTGTCCTTCTATCCAGATTTTCCCACCCTCCTGCAAAGCCTTGCGGGCATTGTCAACGAGGTTGGAAAACAGGGAAATCAGCAAATCATGCTCCCCGTACAGCTTTCCCTCCTTCACATTGACATGACAGGCGATTTTTTTCTTTTCCAAAGCCTTGGAAACCACAAGTTTCACTTCTTCCATCAGTTCAACTGCCGAAAGTTCCTTAAACTGGTACTCCTGGTTTTCCGTCACAATCAGTTCCAGCAGCTTAAAGGACAGGCTTTCCAGCCTTTTTCCCTGGGAATAAATATAGCTTGCGGCTTCCATGGTTTCTTCTTTGTCCATATCCATGGTACGAAGCATTTCCGCATAACCGATAATGGAAGTAAGAGGCGTTTTCAACTCATGGGCAAAAGACGCTGTAAAATCCTCCTGCTTTCGGGCCGCATTTGTCAATTCATCCATCTTCTGATTCAGGTTGTCTGCCATCAGGTTAAAGTCTTGCGCCAGCGTCCCGATTTCATCTTCTGCTTTTATACTGGCACGCACATCATATTCTCCTTTGGCAAACTGTCTGGTCGTGGAGGACAGTTCCACCACGGAACGGGTCAGAAGCCGGGATAGGATAAACACCACCACGCCGGTTGCCGCAATCAGGGCAAGCATAACCACGCGGTACTGGTCGTAAAAACTGTCGCGTTCCTCATATAAAGATGTAATATCCTTGGAGCTTTCCAGATAATACGTTTTACCGCTCATCGCACTCTTACACACAAATATCAGATACTTTTTGTCCCCCGACTCCATCACCTGATAAACGCAGTCACTGTCCTCCATCAGCTCCATCAGCCGGTGCTCCAGCCTTTCTTCCCTGCTTTCGTAGATAAGATTCTGCATCCCCCGGTAAAGCTTATAGGAATACTCCTGGTTGTCCAGATTACCAATCACGGATTCTGCCAAATCCCTCACTATCTTTTCAGTCCTGTAATTATCTGACAAAGAGTTCATGTTGACTTCAAACGCCATCTGAAACATCCTGTTTTCCCGATTCCCTTCCTCAATTTCTTTTTCAAGGGAATTATGGAAGCTCTGTGTAATCAGCCAAATGCCGAATAAGCTGAAAACTACGGTAATCAAAGCCGTAAATGCAAAAAAGATTTTCCAGAAAAATTTCATCCGCCCTCCTCACTCAGGCTTCCAACCGGTATCCTACCTTATACACCGCCACAATTTTGTCTTCCCAGTGCAGTTTCTTTTTCAGCCTCTGCACATGCAAATCCACAGTCCTGCTCTCCCCCATATACTCGCTTTCCCATACATTTTCATAGATGGTGTCCCGATAGAGGGCAATATTTTTATTTCGTATGAACAAAAGAAGCAGCTCAAACTCTTTTAATGTCAGCGTGACTTGTTCCCCGTTCTGTATCACTACGCGGGAATCCACATCCACTTCTATATCCAGAATCTTGATAATCCGCTCCGCTTTGTTGTACCTTCGCAAAACGGCCTCCACCCTTGCAAGCAGTTCTACAATCTCAAAGGGTTTGGAAATATAGTCGTCCGCGCCTTTTTTCAGTCCCTTGACTTTATTTTCCACCGTCCCCATGGCCGTAATGAATATTACGGGAATATCCAGGCTCTGGGCGTACTCCAAAAGCTCATACCCGTTAATTTTGGGGAGCATGATGTCCAAAAGAATCAAATCAAAGCTGCCGCCCGCCATCATATCCGCCGCTTCTTTGCCGTCGAAGGCGCACCGGCATTGATAACCTGCCTTCACCAGATTCATGCGTATGAGATTGGAGATAGGTTCTTCGTCTTCCACAATCAAAATCTTTATCATTATTTTCCCCCCTCCTTTTCCTTAACCAGTATGGAAGCGCCATGTATCCGAATTGCATCACAGCACAGACATAATCAAAAGTTCCACACTCATGGTATCATTCAGCCGGCCTGTTTTTACCGCTTCTTCCGCTTCCACACACTGCTCCACCGCCCGCTTCAAATCCTTTTCCTTAAATTTGGATGCCTGCCTGACATACTTTCCTGCGACAAACCCGGGCAGTCCCGTCTTTTCCCCAATGGATTTATTGTCAAAGCCTTTATTTTTCAGCTGCTTCACCTGCAGCAGGGTATTACACTGCCTTGCTATCAAAAACAAAATCCGCATGGGCGGCTCCTTCAGGGCCAGAAGGTCATAATAAAGCGTCAGCGCCTCCTTAGTCTGTCCGTTCCCGATGGCGTCCACCATATCAAAAATACGGCTGCTGATACGGGTGGTGCAAATCATGTCCACATCCGTCTTTTCCACCACGTCCCTGTCCATGCAGTAGCAGACCAGTTTTTCCAGCTCCAGACGGATATTGCTCATGTCTGTCCCGGTTTTTTCCAGAAAATATTCCGCGCAGTCTTCCGTAATCCGCTTTCCTTCTTTCTTGAGCAGTCCGCCTATCCAGCGTTTGAGCGTCCGCTCATCCTGTACAGCAAATTCCACAGCAAGGCCCGTCTGCTGTACCAGCTTAAACAGCCTGCTTCGCCTGTCCGTCTCCCTTTCCGCAAAGATAAAAAAAACTGTGGGGGACGGATTCGCCAGATAATCTGCCAGTTTTTCTCCGCCGGACTTAAACAGTCCCGTATTTTCCAGCACGATAATCCTCCGCTCCGCAAAGAAAGGCATGGTCTCGGCAAGGTCAATCAACCCGTTTACGTTGACATCCTTTCCTTCCATATAGTGCATGTTCATGGAATCCCCGCCGCCTAAAGCCTCTGTCAGCTTTTCTTTGTACTGCTTTAACAGATAGGCTTCCTCTCCATATAAAAGATACATCTGCTTAAATTGTCCGCTTTTGATATCCTCGTTAATCCGCTGCACCCTCTGCTCCTTTCCGATAAACCGTTTTCAGTATAGCATAGTTTCAGTACCGCTTCAACACCCTGCCATCCGTCCTGAACATAACTGCTCCCTCACCGGCTGTTACGCGGATATCACAGCCCTTTTCCGAAAGCCTCTCCCACAGCGCCTTATGCGGATGGCCGTAGCGATTGTCCCTGCCGCAGGAAATCACTGCAATTTTCGGGAAAAGCTGCTGTAAAAACGCTTCCCTGGTTCCTCCGTCAGAGCCGTGGTGCGCAACCTTTAAAACAGTCACATTGTCAATCTTTTCCTCATACAGCTTTTCCACAAGGGCGCTCTCCCCCTGCCCTTCCACATCCCCCGTAAGAAGCATGGAAAAACCGCCATAGGAAAGATATATAACCTCCGAACAGGCATTGGATTCCCTCCATGAAAAATCTGACGACGGATGCAAGCATACCGCATGCACGCCGCCGCTTTCCCATTCCGTTCCGGCCTGCAGCCACAAAACAGGAATACCCTTCTGCCCTGCAAGCGCAAAGATATTGCCAAACCCTTCGCCTCCTGTTTCCTTTGCCGTGACAGGAAGGGCCAGAAGCTTTATCTCCACTCTTCCGCTCTGCAAAAGTTCTTCCACGCCGTTTATGTGGTCACTGTCGCCATGGCTTAAAAAAACGATGTCCAGCGCTTTGATTCCCCTGCTTTTTAAAAACGGTTCCATCCTGTATTTGCCCACCTTGTTCACGCTGCTGCTTCCGCCGTCAAAAAGCCATGCGCTTCCGTCAGGCAGTTCCAGACAGATACAATCCCCCTGTCCCACATCCAAAAAAGTGACGGTAAGCCCGCCTCCCGTCTTTATGCCAAACATCAGCACGGCGCCCAGAATAAGCCCTATCCTGTGCCTGTAACGGATTTTTCCCATAAACAGCGCCAAAGCCATAAGCAGGGCGTAAACTGCCATCTGCCATGCTCCGGGTCTTCCGGGATTCCATAGGTTTCTGGGCAGCTTTCCCAAAAAACGGCTGCCCTCCGAGTAGAAGCCGAGAATTATGTGTATTAAGGATGCGGCAATGCCTGCAAGCCACGGCGTCAGGGGAAATAAAACAAGCGCCGCCATTCCCAGCATGAGCAGTATACCCACCAGGGGAAGAACAGCCAGATTAAAGAGGGGCGCATACACAGGGACTTCAAAATAAGTATAAAGCTGCACCGGAAGGGTAAACAACATAATTGCAAGCGAAGCCAAAAGCAAATCCCCTATACGCGGCAGTTTCTTGTCCGGCGGCGCCAGCGCCGGCCTGAGCATCCCTACGGCCAGCACCGACAGAAAAGAAAGCTGGAAACCGGAATATGTCAGGTAAAGGGGCTGCTCCACCACCATCATGAGGGCACAGACCGAAAGCGCCGTTGCCATATCGTAAGTTCTGCCCAGACAGTCGGCAAAAAGCCGCATGGCAAACATAAAGAGCGCCCTCACCACCGAAACGGGCATTCCAACCATCCCGCCATACAAAAACATAACCATGGCGCAGATAACCGCTGCGGCAGACGTTTTTATGCAAAGCTTCTTCAATAATCTGTAAAGCCCCATTCCCAGCAGGGATACATGCAGCCCCGTCTGAACGCTCTTTCTTCATATATAATGGCAAAAGTATAAGGGGTAAAGGAAAGTACCCCCTGTGGGTTATCCTTTACCCCTTTATATTATAGGGGATATATAAATACCCCTTCAGATGCACAAATGATTCAGCAAAATTATTCCTCTGCGACCGAATTTCCATTTGCTAAATTTATAACTTCTTGTATTTGTTCTTCACTATAGCCCAATTTTTTCTATATTCATTCTTTCATAAACTTAATTGGATCATTGTTCCAGTCTATATCATAATATATGCCAAAGCGTTTGGCTTCTTTTTTTGCAAAATCTATATCCTCATTCGCCGCCATTATTATATATCCGAAAATCTGTGTTTCCCATATATCATGATTAATTTGTCCTATATCATAAAGCCGATTTGTACGACTTACATCAACATGGTATTCTCCATCTATATACCCCATTTCCAATTTCTCCTACTCTATTTTATCGACATCAGTAGTCTCTATATTTGTATTACTGCCCAATGCAGATGCAAGTATGACAGTAACTATTCCCGTTGCAGCTGCTCCTACTGCCATGCAAGCCAAAATAAACTTCTTGTTTTCGGTATCTTTTTCCCCCATCATTTTAGAAACTTCAAGCATCTTGTCTATTATATATTTTCTTTCATCAAACGACAAATTCTCGTCTTCTAACTGTTTTTGCAACGATACGATTATCGAATTACAGACATTATAGTATGACTGCACGCTCTCTTTATTGTTTTCCAATCCCTTGTCCAAAGTATCCTTATATTCAATCAGCATCTCCTTTACAGTCTTAGCAAACTCTGGGAACTGCTCCAATGCTTTCTTCGCAACTTCTGGATCCATCTTATCTAACAAGGAGGCCATAGTGATTACTTTATCTTTTGTGAGATGTCTGAAATCATCAATGCCTAATTTTTTCAACACTTTCTGCTCAGTCAAATTTCTATTCATAATGGTATTCCTTTCAAAACAAATAAAAACGGTCACCCGTATTTTAAATTATAACACAAAGCGACCGTTTTCTCAATATTTGAGTCTCAGTTTCTTATACCGTTATCCTACTTCCATCCATGAATTCAAACTCGAATCTTCTTGCACTAAAAATCGTAACCTTGATGACCACAAGCTGGGCAAGTTCCGGCACAAATGTTTTTATTTTTCCTTCTGCAGCAATGCCAATCATCTGCTCTGATCGTATTTTCTGAAGCAATGCCCCCTCTGTTCTCATCCTCTCCCAACGGATTTTACTTTCCTTGTCGGCAAGCACCTTATTAAATGCCTTGATAAATCCTTGCTCCAAATCTCTGTTATCCACGAAGTCATTTTTACAGGTCAGCTTCCCACCTGTGCGATGGTTTTTGCATTGCCATTGCTCTACTCCTCTGCTTTTCCATGAGTGCTTAGTATAAGAATGCCCACACTCTCCACAGAAAATCCTACTTGTAAAAGGATTGCACTCTGCTCCGTACACATATTTTTTCAAGCCGTGCTGTTCCATGAATTTCTCTCTTCGTTCAAATTCTTCCTGAACGGCACTCCATGTCTCTTTATCAATAATCCCTTCGTGACTATCTTTTACATACACTTGGGTTATCTCCCCATTATTTTTGACCTGTTTCTTCGTGAGAAAATCAACCGTGTAGGTCTTTTGGAGAAGTGCATCTCCCATATGCTTCTCATTTTTAAGAATTCCAATTACCGTTGTTGTGTACCATTTTGTCTGTCCGCAGCACCCCGGAACACCTTCCTCTTCAAGTTCCCGTGCTATCTGCTGCGGATTCATTCCCCATAGAAATTCCTCATAAATCCGTGCTACCGTTTTTGCCTGTTCCCTGTTGATTACAAGTTTTCCATCCTCGTCCTTATCATATCCGAGGAACTTGCAGGTATTAAGATGCAGTTCGCCCTTTTTGAACTTGGTACGGATGCCCCACTTGCAGTTTTCAGAAATATTTCTTGACTCGTCCTGTGCCAAAGAACTCAAAATCGTGAAGAGAAGTTCCCCCGTGGAATCAAGAGTATTAATATTTTCCTTTTCAAATATAATCCCGATACCGAGGTTTTTCAGCATACGGGAATATTGCAAGCAATCCTGCGTGTTCCGAGCAAACCGGCTGATAGACTTTGTTATCACAAGGTCAACCTTTCCCTCTTTACAATCCTCTATCATTTTTTTAAATTGCTCACGCTTGCGTACATTAGTGCCGGATATACCTTCGTCCGCATATATACCGGCCATTTCGTAGTTTTCCCTGTCATTGATGTACTTTGTGTAATATTCTACCTGCGCATCAAAACTGTGCAGTTGGTCTTCCTGATCTGTTGATACCCGGCAGTAGGCGGCCACTCTTATTTTCTTTACAATCCTGTCCTGCTGCCTAATCCCCTGCTGGCTTCTCGCTGGAATAACTGTAATGTTTTTCGCCATTTTTCTCTTCCTTTCCTATAATATAAATCTCTTTTTCAATATCTCCCCACGAACGAACAACCTCATCCAGCACCCGTACTCCTTTGCAGAAAATGCTTCCTTTCCGCTTGTTGCCGCCACAAATCCAGAATATTTTTCCGTTTTTGTTATTGATGTGCCTTGTGAGTTTGCTTCCGCATAAAGCACAATGCAGTTTTTTCATATATGGGTAATTTGCGGCCGTAGCTTTTGGAACATTGGAGCGATGCAATTTTTTCTTATGCCTCCGCTTCCATGACTGTTCCTTCAGGTACACAAATTCTTTTCTGCCCTTGGTGTCATCCGCCACACGGATATAGATGTTATCCTCAAAATTCCATTTCCTTATAACGCTGTCTGGAACATTAAGCCCTTCACAGAATGTCTTGCCATACCTTTTTGTACCACTGCATCCCCAATTAAGCCTGTTCCCATTGCTGTAAACCCTCGGATAAAGTGGATGTCCGCATTCCGAACAGAACACTTTGCTTCTGTATGGGTAATTATCATCATTCATTTCCATGACAACCGAGCCTGTCGCAAGGTACTCTCGTTTCCTTTCCAGTGCATCCTGTGCCTTCTGCCAAAGTTCAGGAGAAACGATGCCCTTATGGTCATCCTCGATATACCAAGCATCCACCTCTCCCCTGTTTCTGACCAGCTTCCTATCCTCATTTACATAATGCTTGTGCATGATGTAATCACCTTTATAAATCTCATTTTCCAAAATCCGAATGACCGTTCCCGTGGTCCACTCCGCACCGCCCACCGTTGCGACTCCCTTTTCATTCAAAAAATGAGAAATGGCAGTCGGAGTATAATCCTCGGCTGCCATTTTGTAAATTATCTTTATCCACTCTGCTTCCACCATATCAGGCACAAAGTTTCCATTTTTATCCTTGGTATACCCAAATGAACGCTCCAAATACTGTACGGGAATGCCCTGCTCGTATTTTCTGCGGTAGACCATCTTTGCCCCCACACTTCCGCTTTCGCTCTCCGCCTGTGCGAATGCTGCAATGATTGTCAGCATCAGTTCCCCTTCCCCTGAAAGGGTATTGATGTTCTGCAATTCAAAGAAAACACCTACATTCAATTCTCTCAGCTCTCTTGTCGCTTCCAGAACAATGCGGGTGTTTCTCGCAAATCGTGATACCGATTTTGTCAATATCAAATCCATCTTTCCTGCCCTTGCATCCGCAAGCATCTGCTGCAGACCGGGGCGTTTTTCTTTATATCCCGATATGGCAAAATCGCTGTAAACACCGACATACTCATAATCGGGATTGGACTGTATCAGTTCCCGGTAATGGGTTATCTGGTTTTCCAGCGAATTTTCCTGTTCCTCAGCATCCGTGGATACCCTGCAATATGCACATACCCTTAACTTTCTCTGCCCCCTATGTCTGCCTTCGATAATCTCAATCTGCACGGTTTTCTTGCCTCCTTTCCTTTTTGGGTAGTACCATTTATCACTCTAAAAGCCAATAATAGCAAGTGGTTTCTGCAACCTTTCATCTTCTTTTTCTTGGCAAAATGGGCAAAAATAAAGCCCGGACGGTTTTACCCATCCGAGCCTGTGTACCGCACCGAAGCCATCAGTGCCATTCATAAATTTTTAATCATCATCCTCGTCAAACAGACTGCCGGAGTCTCCCATTGTCATATGAAGTTCTCCCGTGTCCATATCCATTGCCATGCCGCTTCCAAAGGACTGCATCAGATGCCCTTCGGAATCCATCATCATGTTATCCGACATTTTCATGAGAAAATCTCCATCTTCCATATCAAATATGCTGCTCATTACCTGCCTCCAATTCTACAATCCTGTAACCGAAATCTTCTGCTTTACGCACCTGATACAGACTGTCGTCAATCCAAAATGTAATCCTGTCTCCTGCCTCGTCATTAGTCGCAATGTTTGTGCAGAGCAGATTGCCGACTGCATTACTGCCGCCGAATGCCCTCGGCAGTATGTGGTGCAGATTCCATCCGCAGTAAATCCTCTCGCCGTTTTCGTAAATATAGAAATCAGGATTCCCATATCCGTCTCGGCACATCAGGTTTCCGTGGAAGTCCTCCGCATACAAGGCAGAGCCATAACACATCTCCCACAGTTTCAAAGCGTTTTTTCTACATATTTTCATTTCCCAGCACCTCCTAACCTGACCAAAATATATGCCCATACATACTATGTATGCACAGGCTCACTGGTCAGATATTGGGCTTTACACACATAGCAACTCAGACATATGCTCTGGCATATATCTGAAGTAAATTATGGTGTAAAGCCGGGAAACAATAATTTACGCACCGAAGGTTTATCATTACTATCTCAAAGAATCATCCATGATCTCTGTCCGTTGATAGTTTCCGGGGTTTACAAAACACTATACACTGCCAAGCTTCCTGCCAGTTTCAATGAGTGCCGCAGCTTTCAATTACAGCATGGTCTGCAAATCAAGCTGGTTCAGTACATTTAAAAACTGCACTTATACAATGTATTTACTCTATAAATTTAGCACGTAAGCAAAATTTTTACAAGTCTAATATATTCATAGTCACCTGTTCTTCTATTCTTACAGTTAAATTCCTAATGAAGATACAATCTCCCTAACCGATTCTATTTTTTTCTTTTGATACGGAATCTCAATCAGCGGAATTCCTGCTTTTTCAGCATACTTTCTTTTCAGTTCATCATTTTTCTTCTGAATTTCAAATGCATTTTCTCCGCCAAATTCTTCAACCGGTTTATAATGCTGTTCTCCTTGGCACTCTATTAATGCCACGACTTTTCCACCTTCATCCATAACTGCAAAATCATAGCGAAGCAACTTCTGACCATAAATGCCATACAATTCCGGGAAACTGTATTCTACTCTATAATTGATATTTGATTCCTGTAGCACTTTATTCACTATCCACTGAAAAGAAGAAATCTCATGGCATTCGCAAAAAACCTCACTCCAATAACCGTTATAAGCATGATACCCATACTCAGTAGGCGGATATATTCCAAACTTGTCACAGGTAACCATCTGTTCTTTTCCGCACAAATAGCATTTGCATCTGTACCTTTTGAAAACAGTAATATCATAATAACGCTTATTGTGGCTCTGTGTAAAGTAAGCCCTTGGCTCGCTTTCAAATTTATCATCTACACACTCCACGATTTCCAAAGACTCATAAATCGTCCCTGAAAAATCCACATCATAATTTTTTGCATATTTTCGTGGAATGGAAGCAACTACTTCCTTATATGTCTCTTCTTTTTTAACTAGCTGCTTTTCTTTATATTTATTCCATCTTTCACAATAACGCTCAGAGGGCATACATTCTTTTTCATCCTCAACCAGTATGACGGTTTCGTCACATTCATATTTCTTGCGTTTTCGATATGTTGCATTTTGTGCTTTTACAGAATATGTATGAGCAGAAGAAATACGAATAGGTCTGTAGCAGTATTTAGGATTCTGATTAAGGGTTCCTTCTGAGTAATATCCTATTTTCCCACACGCACAACGGCACTTGTACCTGCGGCGCTGTTCTTTTTTTAATCCTTCTAATTCTAATCGCCGGATAAAAAAATAAGGGCGGTTATCCGATCCACTAGTTTGAGAATTTAATTCCTGCTCCAATTCTGATATTTTTTGCAAAACATCCTGATAATAATCGGAATTATTAAACTCTTCTCCGTTATCCATAACTGTTAAGCATCCAAATTTATCACCAATATTTAATGCCATATTTGCATCTCCCAAAACACTTATTTAATGTGAAAAATATGACCTCCACGACTATACATTATAGCACATGGAGGTCAATCCTTCTACTACTTTAAAATCTCATTAACTCTCTTCTGCACCGCTGAATAGTCATATCCGGCAGCTGTCAGCCTCTGTTTCCGTTCTGCACCATTTCCCCACTTTCCCTGAATGACTTCCTTTGCAAGTATCTCTACGGATTTGCCTTCCGGCTTCTTTCCATAGAGCATATTGCCGTTTTCGTCAAACACATAATAACTGCTGTGTTCATCCACGCATTTCTTTGCATTGTCAAGGCTGTGGAATGCACCAATCTGCGAAGCGGTATCTGCCCACGACTTCCTGACACGGTACCAGACCTCTTTTGGCCCATCTTTGCCTTCATCGGCTGCCGTACCGATAATCTTCGACAGAATATTGCATATCTTCCTGCCGTAGTCTGCCCCGGCAGCCCATCCCTTTCCCTGCGGATTCTCCTTCTGTCCGAGCCATTCCACATAAGGCGCGCACCCTCTCTGCACATACTTAAACCGTCCGTCTACACACTGATTCTGAAGCCCGTCCGTGGAAGCATAGGCTTTGAGGTGCTGTATCTGCGCCCTTACTCCAAGCTGTGGCGTATCAAACACATTCCCACGGACACCGCCGCCCGTTGCCCCAAGCCCTGCAAAATTGTTCTGCTCCAGCTTCACGTCGCCTTTGAAAGTAAAATTCCCGGTTTCAAGACATGACTGTGCAAATGCAACATCTCCCCTGACACCTTCGGCATCTCCTTCCAAAATAAAAACATCTGCGAGAGCAGCATACGCCTTGGCATCGGGATTGACGGTTAAAAGATATTTTTTCATCTGCCCCGCTGTTGCTACCGCCTTACCCATGATGGCAGTCTTCCCGAATGCTTCCGGCACGGCAGCACTTCCCATTGCTGCTTTCACGGCTTTTCGGAAACCGTCCATTGTGTATTCCATACCAAGCTGTCTCCACAGGTGTTCCGGATCGCCGTGGTTTGATGCAATCCCTCTCTTATGCCCCTCCGAATGGGAAACAATGACACCATCACCGAGGGGATTTAAGGAAAACATATTACAGAGCATTGCAAACAGTTCAACAGCTGAACGGTATGTCCTGTCTGCCACTGCCCTCGCTTCTTCCAAATCGGAACACTCGAAAGATGCCCCGCCCGTATATCTGATGCAGGAAGGCTCACACATCTCAACACCGATATGCGTATTATTGCTGCTCCCGCCGCCATGCCATCCCCGGTAATTCCACGGAAGTGTCTGATATACCGTGCCGTCATTACCGTCTATGAAGCCATGCACGCATGAACTGTCATGGCTCCCACTGTTCCATGAACGGATAAAGGCTGATGCCTTTGGCTGTGGACAACCCACAGAGTGAAGCATCAGCCCTCTAACTGTAATCATTTCCCCCTTTATATAGCAGGGATTCTTTGTCATGATTGATTCCACTAATTTCATTTCCTTCCGTCTCCTTCCCCTGACACTTCCGGGATGCCCGCCACGCTCGTAAGGAGCGAGAGGATGCCGGAAAGCACGGAGGCCGATGCTACCATTATCCAGTTCACATCCCCCATGACTGCCGATGTCCCGATTGTTGCCACCGCAGTCTGTGCCACGGTCTTGACCGCCCTGATACCTGCTGCTTTCAGCCAGTTTTTCCAATAGTTACTCATCATTTCCACCTTCTTTCTTTTTGTTTGGAAGCATAAGGAGCTGTTCCCTCCTGCTGTCCAAGATTCCGTTTTCGCCAAGACTGTGGTAAGCCTTGTACTGATTTTCCCAATCTTCCATATGCTCTTCGCTTATCCAGCCGTCATCCATATAGAAGTGGTACTGTTCCAGAAGCTGCGACCTCATCTGTGCCTGTTGTGCTTCTGCAAGAATCTTCAGCTGCTTGGTGTAACGCTTGCAGCACCTTATGCACCATGTGACCATTGCAAAGATTGACGGAATCCCAAGTGCGCCAAGCCATGCAATAACTTCTTTGAATTCTGCACTCATGCCGTTGCCCTCCTTTTTTATTTTTTTATTGAAAAAAAGCAGCCCAAGGGTTGCCTGTTCAATCCATCTATTCAGTTTCCGTGATTGTATAAGTAATCTTCATTGTTTTATCCGCCGTCTTGATAACCGAAGTATCAAGATTATTTATGGTTGCCAGATATGGTGTCAGAAGAAATAATTCTTTTCTCGAACTGTTGCCGTAATATCCTCCATATCCCAAGAGAAACGGTCCGTATTGGAATAACGGAGTACAGGTATAGGAAAACGGCATCGTATTTGCACACCGATATACTTTATCATCAGACGAAATCCTGAAATCCGAACCGATTATCCAGTCCCCTATCTTGGCAAGATATATCTGCCCGCTGTTATAATAGGGGCTTGCCGTGCTGTAATTAGTAGTAAAGCCCAGCTTAATCTGAGTTATATCAGCGGTATTGCTAATGTTTATTTTATATACCGACTGTCTGTCGTAAGACACCATGTAAAGGAATCCGTTTAACAAAACGCTCTGACTGTTTCTTGACGGGTTTGTATTATACCCTGCCCTGTATCCCGCCTGCTGCAGATGGACATTATCCAGTGTCCATGTCCCCTCCGAAAAGGAACAGTCCGATTTCTTAATCTTTATCCATTTGATGACCGCATTTCCATTGCCGTTGGCATCATGCCAGAATCCGTACCAGTATCCGTCCTGTCCGTCAATAAAGTCGTAATTGCCGTTGTTGTTTCCGGGATTTGCCATGATAAACGATGTCGGTATCAGGATATGCTCATCAAGCACCACCGCTTCATTTTCAAGAAGTGTGTCACTCAGCCCCACGCTCCGATAGCACACCCTTATCTTCTGTACGATAATCTCATTCTTGGTGTTCATACCTATCGTAATAAATGAATTGCCTTCAAAGTCCACTTCCACTGCATTGGTAAATGCCGTCCTTATCACTGCATTGTTATTTACACCAAGGTCTTTCATATGCCATCTCTTGGATTCATTGTTGTAAGTATCCCCCATATATCCGATACCGCCCATTTTATGTGTCAGTGCCACACAGGATATTGTCCCATTCGCCTGTGAGGTGGCAAAATCCCATACAAACTTATAACCGTCATCCAGCTTTACGGTTTCCGTGAGGTTCATGCTCCCCCGCATGATATTCGCCGTTGCGTTCACATCATTGGAAGCATACCCGGTACACGGATTGGCAGACGGTGCATAATAAGCATTTGCATCCTCGGCTATCGGGTCTGCAAAAAGAAGGATGCCGCCGATGGCATTCGGGCATATGGGAATCATGACACCGTTCATGTCGCCCGGAGCACCGGCCATATTGAACAGCATCGCTTCAATATTGTGGCTGAAAAAGTCAGGGAGGGCATTCGTTACCATATTTGCATCTTCATGGATTTCTACCTCTCCCGTGTTCACATCCGTAAGTTCTATGACTGTTTTTCCTTTAATCTTCATCCTCATCACCTCAATTCAAATAATGGACAATGATACGATTCACATATCCGCCCTCCAAAAGCGTGAAACGGATCATATACTGATTCGTTTCCTTTGCTGCCGCCCATCCGTCCGTTCCGATAGCTTCCACACTTTCCCTGTTTATCCCGCTTGTATTTTCCGACAGGGCTACCCACGCATTGCCGATATAGGCTTTCCAAGTTTCCCCGCCGTCAAAAGAAAAGGCAAACAATGTTGCATCATCCGACTCAATCTCAACTTTCTCCACTCCGAGGATTGTACTGTCAGTCATCTGTGTATTCTTGGAATAGACAATCTGGGGCGGCGGTACTGCCAAGACCTCTGCCCTTATTATGGGAAGGACGGCATCCGAATCCTGCCAGTAATACAGCTTCGGATTCACAAGCCTTGTGAAGACCTCAGACTGTGGAAAGTTTTCAAATCCCTGCCGGCGGAAAAGATCAGCATTGATTCCGTCAGCCTCCACTTCAATCAGATGTGTACGCTTCTCTGCCTCTCCCTGACTGTCGGTATATCCAAAACTGCCTGTTCCTTCATTATAGAAATACCCTCCCCTTATCCTGTCATAGAAGCAGACACGCACTTTTTCATCTATGCATGGGATAAGGTCAAGCATTTTCTTTTCTCCCTGCCACACCTCTATGCCGTAAATCCAGCCGCAGAAGAAACGGCTGTCAAGTCTGCCGTCCGTATTATATGTCCCCACAGTCAGCTCGCATGGGGAAGCGAATTCACATTCCGCAAATTCTGCAATCACAACTCCATCCCTCTTCAATCCGTCCGCTGCCAGTTCTATCTCCACATCAATCCCGGAATATTCGTCTGCTTCTTCCGTTACGGACTCAGTTCCAAACTGTCCGCTGATCTGGGTACTGCTCGTAAGGAACACGCCAAATTTTGCCTCGCCTGTGGATTTTCTGCACCCAAACAGGGCATAGTCCCCAAACTGCGAAGTCTGAAACCGCACCTTTACTTTTGTTCCCTGATCCGGCACAATCCCTGTCCTTATCAGCTGACAGCCCGTGAAACCGATGGAATCAACAAATGCCTTTTCATGTTCCACACGGTACATGATTCCGTCCCCGTCTTCCATCAGATACCTGCGTTCAAACGGCGGCTCTATCTCGATAATGTCATAGTCAACGGAAAACTGTTTCCCCATATCATCCAAGCGGTAAAATGATATATACTGCTGCCGGGAAGTCTCTACCGTAAAACTCTGATTCATCCTGCCGTTGATTCTGCTGCTTCCAAGGTAGCCGGAGCTTTCAGGCGCCTTTATGATGTTTAAGAACATATCCCCGGTGTCAATAAAGAGCCACTCATATTGGAGTGCTACGCTTTCCGCAGCGCTGTTATACTGCGCATACCCTTCCCAGCGGATTTTCAGGACACGGTAACTGCCAAAGAGCGTGGCTTCCTCCCTGTAAAAGTGCCACATCTTCGCATCCCTACGGCAGACGAGCAGATGCTCTGCATTTGCCCCAAGCCCTATAAAGCTGTTCCCACTGACAAAAATCTGCGATGCCGGCATCCCGTTAAAGGGAAACCAGTCCACACCCTCAAATGTCATGGTGTCATCGTCATGGCCGACATTATTTACCAGATGCTGCATATTCTCCGTAACATTCAGCATTTCCCTGACGGAATCGTAATTAACCATTCTTTGACACCTCCAGTCTGTCTATTCTTGCGAACTGTCCTGTATTGATATCCAGTTTCGTCATTCTGCCCGCATCTACCGGCTGTTCCCTGTTTACAAAGTCATACTCTGTATTTAACTCAAACACGGCGTCCGTTTTTACAAAATACCTGTCGAAATCCATTTCATCACGGTCTGCCGTTTCAATAATCTCTGTTACGACAACAGGATTTACCTGTGCGGTTTCCTTCATTCCCATAATGCCATAGCTTGCCAGTGAAGCCGGCATAAAGCTCTCATGGATGCCCGCAGGTCTTGGTGCTTCCTTATGCACCGCCGCCGATGCAGACATCCTCCTGATGCTCATACTGCCCGCGGCAGGAATAATATGGAATTCAGACTCCGTAAACTCTAGCCGTCCGTCCCACACATTATTGGAAGACAATCCCTGACCGCTGATGGTTGCGATTGCCTGTCCCCTGTCAATGAAAGCACTTCCCCCGCTTATCCTTATACGGACACGGAAGGTATTATAAGCATTTGCATCCAGACCGCTGAGCGGATAATAAAGGTTTAGGATATGCCGCCCGGAGTGCATCGTCTCCACGGGAATATAAGTAGTCAGCACATTATCGTTTATGATGTAGGTCACGGTAACGGCTGCCTGTCCGTCATCCGTTATGGATACATCAAACTCCTCTTCTTCCCCCGTTTCTTCGTCCACCCGCTTGGCATTCCCCTTCTTTTCCACTCTGTCAGCCGACACATCCATCAGAATGCTTGCATGGAACTGTGCATCCGTATCCTCATTGGAAGCAAACTCAATGCTTGCCACTTCCGTATCCTGCATTCCCACTGTATATGGCGATGCGTTCATGAATGTGTGTACTGCAATCCTTCCGGCTTCCACCGAATTGAGAAGCCCCGTGATATTTTTGTCATTCTTGGACTTTGCACCTGCAAGCCGGGGATTTTTGCCTACGCATTTCAATGTGTGTTTTCCGTTGACCTTAAACTCGTACTTTGTAATGCAGGTTATCTGCTCCCCATCCGCATGGCCTCCTGAAAAGGTAATGATGTCTCCCAGATCAAATGCCGGGTTTCCGATTGTGGATGAATCAAACGGTACATAATTTATCACGCTGATATCATTTAATATATTGGAAAGCAGCTTCTTTCTCGTTTCAGCAAGTCCGAACTGAAGAAGGGGATTCACGCCAAGATTCATTGTCAGCCCGTTATCTTCTTCCAGTGCCGTGTATTCTGCCGTCTGTGTCCTGACATTTGTGGAACTGATGGCGGTATATCTGGTCACAAAATCTGAGAAACTGCTTGAAAACCGCTGTCTGCTCGGAATATCAGCCACCGGTTCATTTCCGTATTTACGGAGTTCCAGCTGTCCTGCCCTGTTTATTGTTGCAAACCGCCCAAGAACCTGCGCCACATAAAAAATGACATCCCTCCATGTTTCGATGTCATTTTCAGTATAGATTCCCAGCATAATGCTTCCGTTTCCCCACTTTTTTATCTCTTCCTCGGTATGTGCGAGTTCCACTTTGCATTTCTCACACGCAAGCACAAGCAGTTCATATGCCGTTCCGCTTGATACGATATTCTTAAAATCTGCATCAAAGCGGAGCATATAATCATAAGCCTTGATTGCAAGGCAGTTGATTGTCCTGTCAGCTTCGGATATTTCAAAAATCCCCATCGGGACTTCCTCATATATCCCGCCGCCCGTATCAAGGAAAAAGCTGATGGTTATGACTGCCCCTTCCAATGTATGGCGGTCTATCTCCGAATAAAGGGTAATTCCCATTTCTGCCGCATACACCGCCCCTATCTCTATCTCATTGCTTCCGCAGCACTGGTTGGTTATATAACCGCTGCCTTTCACAATATCATCATTCCTGAACGGATACCTGACACCCGATTTCGTTGTTATGCAGCCTTCAAAATAAAAGGACCTCGTGCTGTCCTGTATCGCCTTCCTGAATTTTTCACTTACAGGATACACCCGATCCACCGCCTTCCTAAAATTCCTTCAGTTCAAAGGACACCTTCCACAGCCCTTTGCAGGATGTATCTTTTACAAGGCTGCTCTTAAAGCCCTCCATATACATCTTTGTTTCCCTTATTCCAAGTTCCTCCGTATCGAAGTACCGCACCGTAATTCTGGTCATCTTCTTATATTCTGTCAGTTTCTTGAGCCATTTATGGGTAACTTGGAACGAAACGGAGATATCCACGACCCCTGTCCTGACCAGATCCCTCTGTGTTGTTCCCGCTTCTGTTTCCCCGGATGTATCCGCTTCCACATCAGACAGCGAAATGTCATAGGAAACCGGCAGAGGCAGGTCTTCCCCTTCAAAATTCAAATACTGTATAAATGCCATGTTATCTGCCTCCGCTTCTTAAATTCATCCTGTTCTGTGCAGTTACCACGACCTCATCAATCAGGTTTCCACCGATATAAACCGGAATGGAGATATTCCCTGCTGCCTGTGCGGTCTGCATACTTCCCATTACCTCCCGTATGCCGGACAGAATCCCTGTCAGGATATCCGTCTGTGTCTCCTGCCTTCCCTGAATGCTTTGTGCGGAAACATTCGGATTGACCACCATATCTCCCGCCACATCCGATACCGCATCTTTAATCATCCCACGGCTCTTTTCGATCCCTTTTGCAAGACCGCCCATAAAATCAGGCATCCAGCTCTCATAATCGGTCAGAGGTCCCTCATCCGGCACGGAAAAGTGCAGGAAGGACTTAATCTTGTCAGCCACGCTTTTTACCGCATCACCTACTGCACCGATACAGCTTTTGATTCCGTTGACAATGCCCATGACTAAATCCTTTCCCCATGTGACTGCCTGTGAAGCAAGCCCTGTGATATGGCTCTTTACATTGGAAAATCCGTTCCTGACCGCATTAAACACATTAGTCATCGCACCTTTGATGGCGTTTACGATTCCGTTAAATATATTGGAAACACAGTTCTTGATTGCCCCAAGTACCGTGCTGATCGTGGATTTTATGGTATTCCAGATAGTGGAAATCGTATTTTTAATCGTATTCATTATCGTGGAAATGGCATTCTTGACACCCTCGAAATCTCCTTTGATGAGTGCTTTGATACAGCTTACCACAGCTCCAATAATGGTTTTAATCGCATTCCATATCGTGGAAAACACGGTCTTGATTGCATTCATTACCGTTGTAACTACCGTTTTTATAGTGTTCCATACATTCGTAACAACGGTCTTTATCACATTCAGCACTGTTTCAATAATGGTTTTATATATATTGAAATAAGTGGTCACGATTGTCTTAATCACATTAAAGACCGTTTCAAATACTCCCTTTATGGCATTCCAAACCGTACTGATGACTGTTTTTACCGTATTGATTACCGTTTCAATGATTGTCCTGTACAGATTGAAATATGTCGTTACCAGTGCCTTGATAACCTCAAACACCGTGGAGAATATGGTCTTTATCGCTTCCCACACTGCTGAGAAGAAATTCTTGATTGCTTCCCACACCGTTATGGCTATCTGCTTTACATTCTCCCAAAGATCAATCCAGAACTGCCGGAATCCGTCACAGTTATTCCACAAATAAATAAATGCAGCCACCAGAGCTGCGACTGCTGCTATAATCAGGAATATCGGATTGGCAAGCATTGTGGTGTTAAGAGCCATGAATGCCGTCTTTACGGTATTGATTACTCCGGCAACCTTCGGCACTATCGTCATGATTGTGCCGACTGCAGATACCACCTTTCCGATGACAATAAGCACAGGACCTAATGCCGCCGCAAACATCGCAACCGTAACCACTACTTTTTTTGTACCTTCATCCATGCCGTTCAGCCAGTCAACGAATTTCTGCACCCAGCCCACAATCATTTTAATTGCCGGCATCAGCAGCTCCCCAAAAGAAATAGCCAGTCCTTCCAATGCCGACTTCAGGATGGTAAGCTGCCCCTGTAAATTGTCAAGCTGCGTGTCCGCCATCTGCTGTGCCGCGCCACCGCTGTCAGTGATGGACTGCTGTAAATCATCCCATGTGCTGCCCGTATTGGCAAGAAGCGCATTCACGGACGAAAGGTCGGTTTTGTTGAAAATCTGGCTGATAATATTGCTCTTCTCGGCGGCGGTCATTCCGTCCATGCTCTTGTTAAGGTCTCCGAGGATGTCATTGAGCGAGCGCATATTCCCTTGGGAATCATACACATCCACGCCAAGCTCTTTCATGCTCGCCGCTGCCTTGTCGGTCGGATTCTGTAAGGACAGGATAATGTTTCTTAAATGCGTACCGCCCTCCGCACCCTTAATGCCGTTATTGGCAAGAATGCCGAGAGCCGTATTCAGTTCCGCAGTGCCGCCCCTTACCGATTTTGCCGTAGCACCGATGGTAAGTATCCCCTCTCCAAGCTGTGCCACGGAAGTGTTGGTGGACGATGCCGTCTTTGCCATCTGGTCAACCATTGTCCCTGCCTCGTCTACGCCCATTCCGAGTGCAGACATGGCATCCGTAACCATATCTGATGCGGATGCCAAATCAATGCCACCTGCTGCCGCTAAATTTAAAACAGTAGGAAGTGTGTCACACATCTGCTGCGTGTCATATCCGGCAAGTGCAAGATAATTCAATGCCTCTGCACATTCGGAAGCGGAAAACGCCGTCTCGCTCCCCATCTTTTTGGCAAGCTCGGAAAGCGTATCCATTGTATTTACGGTCTGACCGTCAACCTCGGACATGGAGTCTTTGGTAATCCCCATTGTTGCCTGTACCTGTGACATCGCACTTTCAAAATTTGCCGCCGTTGTCACAGATGCCGTGCCTAACGCAGTTACCGCTCCCGTAACGGGGAGCAGTTTCTTTCCGGCGGATGAGATGTTGTCCCCGGCAGTTTTCAGTTTGTCCCCGGCAGCCGCAATTTTCTGTACCGCTGTGGCTGACTGGTTTGCCTGTTCCTCCAGTTTTTTCAGTTCATTTTCTGTTTCTATAATTTCACGCTGAAGTGCATCATACTGTTCCTGTGAAATATCGCCGTTTTCAAGTGCCCTGTTTGCCTGTTCCGCAGCCGTTTTTAATGTTTCCAGCTTCTCCTTGGTTTCTCCGACAGCATCGGATAAGAGTTTCTGCTTCTGTGCCAGAAGTTCCGTGTTTCCGGGATCTAATTTCAGCAGTCTCTCCACATCCTTCAGCTGTGCCTGTGTATTCTTTATCTCCCCATTGACACCCTTAAGCGCCGTCTGCAGCTTGGTAGTGTCCCCGCCGATCTCAACCGTGATTCCCTGTATCCTGCTTGCCAAGCCGCCCACCTCCTTATTTTCAGGCACAAAAAAAGAGCATTTCTGCCCTATGTATAAAATAAAACTTGTATCTGATATGGTATGGTGCTATTATATATTTATAGTAGCACCATACCATATCAGAAAGGAAATGATAAATATGCCAAGAATTTATTCCAATTACTCTGACAACGATTTCAGCATCGTTACCAACCTTGCAAAAGAATTAGGATTCAGTCTCTCTGCCTTCCAACACTACTGCGTAATGCTGTATGCTGACCATAAGGGAAATACATCTCCGATTACCCTTTTGATCCAAAAAATGTTTCAGAACTTAAACAATTTCAAATCCGGGGATACTTTTATTGTATCTGCACTTCTCCCTTCTGAATGGCCTTCCTTATCCAGAAGCGATAAAATGACTTTAGCAAAACAGCTTTCGCTTCATGTAAAAAACAATCCAAGCAAATATGAAGTTTACAAAAAGACCTCCGGGAAAACAAATATATACAGAAAGAAGTAATTTAAAACCTGTCAAAATCTTCCTGTGTCGCAAGTTCTGCATACTTGCATTCATCATTCCTGCTTTCCGCATACATATCATTGATAAGGCCTATCGACAGCAGCTCCAAATCTGCCATCGACAGGCCTAACTGTACGCATCGGAGAAGAAACAGCGGAGTTGTCATTTCACGCTCTGTTGGACGAAGTTTTTTTTAGCCTCAATGTCCGTCCTGACATTCAGCCCCCAAAGCTCAATCAGCTGCGGAAGCACCTGATATATGGAAAAGGTGTTGAATCCGTCAAGCCACTCCTCCGGGGTATCGGGAATGCCCGGCTCGGCGTGCTTTGCCATTATGAATGCAATATTCTCAAACATCTCCAAGGAAAACAGGTCAAGGTTTGACTCCCCGTCCTCCCCGTTTCCGATGCTTTTCTCAAGGCTGCTCAAATCCTTATAAATATCCCTCTGAAATTTCAGACGGTAAATGCGCGGGATTGCTGCCGATGCCTTAAACTTTACTTTCTGTCCGTCAATTTCAATATCTCTTACAATGCTCATCCTTTCTTCCTCCTTAAGATTCCTTTGCCGCCGTGTTTCCTGCTGCCTTTTTCGCCGGAACTGAAGCCAAGGCTGCTGCCGGTGCCGGCTGGTACACCTCGCTGTACCAGTTGTTATAAACTTCCTCCGTTGTGCTGTCCCCTGTTTTTGCCTTGACATATCCGTTTGCAAGCGGTCTTGCTTTCACGGTCAGGGTTTCCGTCTGCACTTCCTTGTCCTCCTCGTTGGTCTTTGACTCAATGGTCGGACGGGATGCGGAACAGTTATACATTACATGGCGGATTTTACGGATATCGCCGTCAAACTCAAACAGCAGTGCAAAGCTGCCTGTCTCGCTGTTGGCATTTTCCACAAGCACATTGTTGGAATCTGCCTCTTCCTTCAGAATATCCGTGCGGAAACTTTCAGGAATCATCGCAAGTTCCAAATCCCCGTCATATCCCTGATTGTTGTTGATTACATAATATTCCACGCCGTCCGCATAAAAACTCTCCGGCTCTCCTGTCGGATCAAGGCTGATGGACACCGCACCCGGCATCGCCACGGGTGCCGCAAAAGATATTGTCCCGTCTTCCGCAATGGTAATCGGCGCATAATGCACATTGCAGATGTTGAATTTTACTTTGTTTTTTCTGCCTGACATTTCTAAACCTCCATTTCATAAAGCACTTCATACAGTTTTTCAGATTCAATCCATACTTCGCTCTTGGCATAAAATATGCCGTGGCTTTCCAGCACGGCTTCTACTTTTGTTTCCAGTTCCACATCCTTCAAATCGGTATATACCTCAATGTTCAGACGGTTCTGCTTGTAATATGCTTTTCCGTCAGCGGAGAAGTTATCGGCTTTCGGATATAAAAATACTGCAAAAGGCGGCTCCGGCGATTCGCCTTCCGCAAAGTGATGGTATGCAAACGGAAGCCCTGTTTCTTCCATCATGGTTATGACTTCTTTGTGATTCATCCTGACAGCCCCCTTTCAATCTCCCCGGCAAGCTGGCGTATGCCTTTTTCTTCTGCCGGCCCGATGTGCGGGATGCCTTCCACCCTGCCGCCGCCTCTTTTTGCATGACCTTTTTCCAAAAGGTGTGTCAGCTGGTATCTGTTTTTGCTGTGTACCACAACCGTCAACGATTCTGCCGTCTCCTTCTGCTTTGTTACCGTAAAGCTCTTTTTATATTTTCCGCTTTTTTTCGGTGCATTTGCCGAGGCTTCCTTTTTTACGGTGTTTCCGGCCTTTTTTACTGCGCTCTTTACCGTTTCCGCAGAAATATCCGCATATTCCATAAGCCCTTTCATGATGGCATCTGCCATGTCATTTACATTTGTATTCATTACCTCGCCGCCTTTGCCGCCCTGAGTTTCAGGGTTTTGTTTGTGTACTGTACATTATCCACGAAGGAAATATTATAAATGCTGTCACGGAATAGGATGCGGTAACGGTCGGAAGTCAGCACTGAAACTTTTTTACAGTATCGGATGATAAATACAAGCTCATCCTGTGCATTAACTTCTGCCGCAGCCCAATATTCCTTCCCGGAAAGATTGTTCACATAAGCGGAACATTTATAATAATCCGTCCATACTGCCGCATGGTTGCCGTTATCATCTTTTTCCGCACTGCTCTTTTGGATAATGATCCGTTCCCTCATCTGCTCAATCATCAGAAAGCCTCCTCTCTGATTCCTCCGAGCATTGCCCTGAGTGTCAGCATCAGTTCCTTATGGTCTGCCTTCTCCCTGTGTTCATACAGATACGCAACCGCATACATGACTGCAACCCGGACATTTTCATCTCCTGTAAAATAATCCATGCTGTCCGTCCGCAGAACATCCTGACACATTTTCTCCGCAGCGGCAATGAGGGATTTTATCAGGGCATTGTCATCCGAATAATCCACGCGCAGATATTTTTTTGCTTGTGAAAGCGTTACAATCATGTATCCGTGCCTCCTTCATAAAGGGAAGCACCCCACAGGGAGGCGCCTCCGCCATTTTAAGATGATGCCTTTGCCTTAATATCAAGTGTCTTTACCGCCTCGGAGAGAATCAGCTTGCCGTCAACACGCTCTGAAGCAAGGAAACCTACCTGTCCCGTTGTTGCATAAAGCTCATTCAGCCTCTTAAAACTCCTGCCCTGACGGTCTGCAATCCAATAATGGCTGTAATCACCGAATGCCATGACCCGGTTTCCTGCCGCAATCTCCGGCACATAAATGGATGTGCGGTACGGACGGTTTAAGATTCTGTCTGGCTCTCCCTCCTTAACGGAAGGCTGCCAGATATAATTGCCGTTGCCGTCCTTTAACTTGCGGATTGCCTTTACCGTGGAATCGTTCAGAAGCCATACCGCCTTGTTGCGGTAAGGCGCACGGAGACTGTAATACAGATCCATTACATCATCAAATGTAATATTCGTATTTGCCACGGTCACGCCTGTTTCCGCACCGCCCGTGGAATGGAACAACCCCGTAGGCTTGCCAGTCCCGTCACCGATGAAGAATGCCTCCTCTTCCTTTGTGCCGATTCTCCTGCCGAATTCCTTGGAGATATACTGCTCAATGCTGAATACGGAATCGTTCAGAAGCTCATCCGACACCTTTATCATGGTTGCCAGCTTATAAGCGCCGATGGATGTCTGTCCGAAGCTGTCATCGCTCTCAGGGAACTGCCCGCCCTCATCAATCCATGCAGCTTCCCCCTTGGAAGTCACAATCGGAATCTTGCGGTCACCGCTTGATGTCCTGATGACTGTCGCAAGGCTGCGGAAAAACACTTCGTCTTCCAATGCTTCCACGAGTTTCTTCTCATACTCGTCCGGCACAAGGTAGCCTCCCTCGGAATCCGTGCCGATGGAAAGTGCATTCTGCACCTCGTAGGACATCCTGTTCCTCATGCTGTTCCAGAACGCCTTTCTGTATGCCTCTGATGCCCTTCCCGTCTTTTCATCGCCGTCAATCCTGCCGTTCGGCCTGTTTGTGATTGGCTCGGCTGTTGCCTTTGCAAGTTCCGCATCCAGAAGCGCCTGTCTTTCCAGACGGTCAATCTCTTTCCCAAGGCTTACCACATCCGCCTCCATGCGGTCATATTCGGCGGCATCCTCCGCAGAAAGAAGCCCCGTATCGGTCCTCTTGCTGTCAAGGAATGCCTTTGCAGCTTCCCACGCTTTTGCCCTCTTCTCTTTCAGTTCTAAAATCATGCTCATAATCGAATCCTCCTAACATTTCAAGAGACCGAGTCTCTTGTCTAACTGGTCAATAGGTACTGTTTTTTCATCTGCCACTTTGGAAAGAAAAGAATCATTCACGGCTTTTTTGGAATACAAAAGGGAGTCCTGACGGAATGGGAGCTTTTTTTTCTTCTCATCATCCCCGTCCTCCCCATCGTTTTCTTCCCCGTTTTCTTCCTCCGTGGGCTTTTCAGGCTTTTTCTTTTTGGAATCCCCATCGTCATCCGCATCAAAAAGGACACGGTCGGCAAATCCGAGTTCCACTGCCTTCTTGG
>ERZ777011.642-NODE-642-length-50835-cov-6.854391_pt1 | contig 50835 bp, 49 predicted proteins | sample MGYA00374964_ERZ777011 | MGnify/ENA primary metagenome ERZ777011 (study PRJEB29310, sample SAMD00008975) | mouse gut metagenome | study: EMG produced TPA metagenomics assembly of the Metagenome analysis of fecal microbiota from mouse which was promoted...
GGAGCGTTCCGCACAGGGGCGCACACTACGGAAAGAAGTACATCGAAAAGTGGATAAAGACGGACGGGAAGAACTGCAAATATATCCTCAAGATGGATATTCGGCACTTTTTCGAGAGCGTTGACCACGGCGTACTGAAAGAATGGCTTGCAAAGAAAATCAGAGACAAAAGGATGCTGCACATCCTCAATCTGATTATAGACGGGGCGGGGGATCCCGCAGGGGATGACCGGAAAGATGTCAAGGGTTTGCCGTTGGGGTTCTACACGTCACAGTGGCTTGCAAATTTCATGTTGCAGCCTCTTGACCATTACATAAAAGAGGAACTCCGTGCGGTGCATTATATCCGGTACATGGATGACATGGTCGTGTTCGGCAGGAACAAAAAGGAATTACACCGGATGCAGCAGTCAATCGCACTGTTTCTGCGGGAGAGGTTCAACCTTGAAATGAAAGGGAACTGGCAGGTGTTCCGGTTCGAGTATGCGGAGAGGAAAACCGGAAAGGTGAAAGGGCGACCGCTTGATTTCATGGGGTTCGAGTTCCACAAGGACAGGACAATCTTGAGGGAATCCATCATGTTAAGCTGCACAAGGAAAGTGAACAGGGTGTCAAAGAAAAGTGTCATCACATGGTATGACGCAACGGCTATCCTGTCATATATGGGCTACCTCACGCACACGGACACCTATGAAATGTATTTGCAGCGGGTCAAGCCCCATGTGAATGTAAAGAAGTTAAAGAAGATAGTCAGCAAACACTCAAAAAGAGAGGAGAAAAAGAAACGTGAAAGAATGGAGAGAAGTGTTCGGAACGGAGACGGAGAGACCGGAGGAGTTCGACACGTCATCGTCGCCGACAACGGTGTATCAGAGACGGAACATAAAACGGGAGACAAGGACAGAGCCGGACGGGGAGAAAGTGACCGGATGGCTGCGGGAGGAGCGGGAGTTGACACTTGAGGAATATCACCAGATGGCACTCATGCAGCAGGTCGTCGCAGAGAACACGCAGGGAATCGTCGCATCCGTCACGGAATTTCAGAAAGGGGCGGTCATCGACGAGTACACAATGCAGTTGATAGAGGAGGGAATCATCTAATGAGGACACTTGCGGAAAGCATCAAGAGGTTGTATGTCGGCGAAAAGCTGACAAAGGCACAGGTCGCTGAACGTGTGCGGAAAGGAAGTATTTCAGCGGAGGAATATGTCTGCATCACCGGAGAGGAATATCCGGACGGTGAGGGCGAATGACCACGCTTGAAATAATCTCACGGTTATGTGGCATAACGACCGAACTGTCTGAAATCGTGAGGAAACAGCAAGAACACATTGAACGCTCAAAGGTCGAGGAGGCGGTCAAAGAGGAACTCCGTCAGATGGTGGACGGGGCAGAAAGGGAACTGGATGTCATGGAGTATCATTTGCGGAGAATCGTTGACACCGACGACGTTGAGGCGTTCGGAAAGGAGTAGACGTTGACGGTTGAAATCTCACTTTTGTTGTCCGGAATATCCGTTGCATTTGCAATCTTTTTCGGCATTTCCTCTAAAAGCAGGAATGACAAAAAGGACACGGAGCAGAGCGCAGAGGACAGGGCAGCGACACACACGCTTTTAATGACAAAACTTGAGAACATCGGAGAGGATGTCAAGGAAATCAGACGGGATAATCGGGAAACGAGGTCAGAGGTGCAGAACCTCCGTGACAGGGTTGTCGCAGTTGAGCAGTCATTGAAAAGCTATCACAAGAGACTGGACGGGGCAAAAACCGACCAATAACAGGAGGGCGGGAAACAGGCAGGAATCAACGGCACGTTTGGAGGAACAAAAATGAGGATGACCAAGAGCGAGCGTCGCAGATACATCCGGCATCGGAAAAAGATGGAACGGATGGCATTGCGGGCAGCGGAAAAGAAAAGAAAGGTCTCCGGTCAGTTCATGAATCGTGTTGTGATTGCGATGATTCTTGCAGCTTTAATCTTTACAGTCGTTATGATATTTGTGTTTGTGAGAACGGGGTCAGAGCCGTCCACACTGATTGAAAATGTATTCCGTTTTCTTTCGGTCGAGGGCGGGGCAATGGCACTCATAAAATCCGTTAAGACGGTAACGAAAAAGAGGTCAGACAGAGAATCAGAGAATCAGCACGAGGACGAGCCGGAGCAATGTGAGGAGGAATGACGATGAAATTCATCACGGAGAACTGGTTTGTGCTTGTGGCATTTGCAGCGGTGGCAGCAGCGGGAGGGTATGCGGTATATACTTTCGTAAAAATGCCGACCGACAAGCAGTTGAAAAAGGTGAGGGAATGGCTGCTCTATGCGGTCACGAAAGCAGAAAAGGAACTGGGAGGTGGTACGGGTCAAATCAAACTGCGGTATGTATACGACATGTTCGTGGCGAGGTTCACATGGCTTGCACAGGTGATTTCTTTTGAAATGTTCAGCATGATGGTTGACGATGCGCTTGAGAAAATGAAAGGGATGCTTGAAAGCAACAAGGCGATGCAGGAACTTGTGAACGGAAAACCGGAGGATGATTTCGGCAATGGAGAAACGGAGGGGATGAAATGATTTCAAACTGCGGACATGATGAAAATAACAGATACAAGGGCGGGAAAGCGGGAGACCAGACCGGAGGGGAATGGGCGTTGATTAAGTGGTATAACCGCCCGTGGAAATGCGTTCTCCGTCATCCGGATGCGAAAGTCCGGAAAATGATTTCGGATATGGCGACGGCAGCAGCAAAGAACAATAAAATCGGGTACGACCAAAGTGAACGGTATACCTTTTGGCAGCATTTGAAAGCGAGCGGTTACGACCCCGCAGGAATTACGGTCGCTTGCGAGGCTGATTGCAGTTCCGGCGTGGCTGCAATCGTAAAGGCTGCGGGTTATCGTTTGGGAATCCAAAAGCTGAAAGACGTGAGCATTTATTGTTATACCGGAAATCTGCGGGCAGCTTTAAAGGCAGCAGGGTTCGAGGTATTGACAGAAAGCAAATATCTGACAGGCGATGCGTATTTGCTTGAGGGAGACATCCTGCTCAACGATTCCTGTCACACTGCAATAAACGTGACGGCGGGGGCAAAGGCAACAACGACGGAGCAGAACGCCTCAAACGGGGCAACGGTAGTCACAAAGGTTGATGCTGCACAGGGCAAGGATAAGAGCCTCACCGGAACATATGAGGTCACAGCGTCGGACTTTTTGTCTCTGCGGGCAGGGGCAGGAACGGGAAAGACCGAACTTGCAAAGATGCAGCACGGGGAAAAGGTTCAGTGTTATGGATATTATACGGACATTTCCGGCGTGAAATGGCTCTATGTGGTCTATAAGGGCATCACGGGATTCTGCTCAAGCAAATATCTGAAAAAGAAATAAGGAGGACGGATTCATGTTATATTATTTAGGCAAGGGAACGGAGTTCAAGAAAGAAAACTGCAAGGAATACAAGACTATGGAGGGAGCGTTGAAAGCAGCAGCAAAGGACGAGACCCTCACCGTATGGGATGAAAATGGAAAGGTGGTCGGAGGGCTGACTGACAATGTTCCGGAGGGAGCATTGAAAACAAATCCGGACGGCAGCGTTCCGGTGTTCGATGGAGACGGAAATCCGGTCGGAACGGTTGACGCTGCCACGGTCGCAGCAGCGACGGGGCAGCAGGACACGCAGAAACCCACCGGAGAGGGCGCAGAGACCACCGCAGAGGGGCAGAACGGGTCAGAGCCGGAAAAGAGTACACCGGAGACCGAAACGGGCGAAAACGGGGCAAATACAAAGCCGGAGGAGAGTGGTGAGGATTCCGGAAACGGCGACGGGCAGCAGGACACGCAGAAACCCTCCGGAGAGGGCGCAGAGACCGCCACAGAGGGGCAGAACGGGTCAGAGCCGGAAAAGAATACACCGGAGACCGAAACGGGCGAAAATGGGGCAAATACAAAGCCGGAAGAAAGCGAGACCATCATCCCGCAGGGAACAATGAGAGTGACGGTCATTTGCGACGGCACACTCAACTTGAGACGTTCTGCTGACTGGGGGAATGATAATATCTGCGGTCGTGCAGCGAGGGGGCAGTCGTACTATGTGAAAGCGATTCATACAGTGCAGGGGAAAAAGATGGTGCAGACGATTGATGACATTTATTTGTCCGGACAGTCTGAACATGTGCAGTTTGAGCAGTTATAAACAAAGAGAACGGCGGGAGTGTGGATATTCCCGCCGTTTTTATCGTCTGAATGTTTATACTACTAATTTATACCCACCGACCGGGAATCTTGACAGCAAAGCAGGAAGAGAGATCATAGACCTGCTTACGGCAGCAAACAGGAGGGCGAAGCAGACTTTGATTCTGATCACCCATGACGAGAATATCGCGCTGCAGGCGGACCGGATCATCACGATCAGCGACGGCCGGATTTTGAGAGACGAGGTGATGCGGGCATGAGTGTTCTCGGAAAATTGGCGTTAAGTAAGATCAGGCAAAAGAAGGTGCGTACGGCGGTGACAGCGTTTGCTATGGTACTGTCATCTGCACTGCTCACAGCGGTGGTCAATTTTGTGGTCAGCGGCAATGAGATGTTGGTGGAGTTTCTGGGGGAGGACTACGGGGCGTACGGCGGCGCTTATACGATGCTCCTTCTGGTTCCCGCCGGGATTTTGGGGATGTTGATCATCTCCATGTCGGTGATCGTCATTTCCAATGTGTTTCGGATGAGTGCGGGGGAGCGGATGGCAGAGTTCGGTACCTTGAAGTGTGTCGGGGCTACGGGAGAACAGATTAGGAAAACGATCCTTTACGAATGTCTTTTTCTGTGCGCAGGTGCAGTTCCGATCGGCGTTATGCTTGGCTATCTGTTCAGCTTTTTGGGGATCGGGGCGGCAAACGGCTATATGGATGAACTGAATGTGCTGACGCGCTCCATGATGCTGCCTGTCCACTTTGCGCTCTCCTTCGTGTTTTCGCCGTTGGCGTTGTTAGTATCTGTTTTTGTTTCGGTGGGGACGCTGCTTTTTTCGGCGATGCTTCCGGCAGGAAAGGCGATGAGGATATCGGCTCTGGAATGTATCCGAAACGGCGGCGCTCCGGCAGATACGGCATATGGGCGCACGAAAAGAAAGCTGAGCGGGAAGCGGGGAATCGAATATGAGCTGGCCCGCAAAAATGCAGCTACCCATCATAAAAAGATGAAGTCCGCGGTGACGGCGTTTTCCTTCAGCATTATGCTGTTTGTCACGATGAGCGGATTAAAGGAGATCGCCGACGGCATATCAGATTACATTTCGATGGATTACGGCTATACCGTTATGGCGGATTACACATCGAATTTTCAATTTACTGTCAATGACGAGACAGGGCGCAGGGAATGCCGCTATGCGCAGACCATCGGCCACGAGCTGGCGGAGAAGATCACGGAAGAGCTGACCTCCTATGAGGGGAATGAAGTCTACGGCATGGGACAGGACTATTTCACCTATGTGACGTTTTTAAAGGGGACGGAAATCACACAGGAGTTGGAAGCAGTTCTGGCTTATGAAGCGGAGGAAGAACAGGAAGAGGACGGTGAGCAGTCCGGAGAATGGATAGAGCAGGAAGCGGCAGAGTATGAAATAGAAGTGGAGCTCATCACGATCGATGAAAAACACTATGAAGAACTATGTGGACAGACAGGTGCAGAACGGGGCGATGCGATACTGGTCAACGACTACAAATATAATGACCGCGGAACGGAGAGGCACATCGTGCCGCTGTCTGTTTCCATATCTTCCCTGCAGTTAGAGAAGGCGGACGGCAGCGTGAGAAAAGTGGAGATAGGCGGGATGCTGTTTAAGGAAGAAATGCCAAAAGAGCTTGAGTATCCCAATGTGCGGCCGGTCAGACTGATCCTTCCCTTTGAGGAGGTGCGGGGCTATAACTGGATGTCTTCACCGAAGGATGAAGAAGGCTATATGGTCTATGCGAAGAATGTTTTGGAAAAATATTTCCCACAAGGTGGTCTGGATTATGGGGAGGCAGGATTTGTGTGCCGCGTATTCGGCACGCAGGACTACTCGAAGATCATGAATATCGCCATCGTGATCGCGTTCTTCTTTCTGTACGGTTTTGTCCTTCTGCTGGGATTGATCGGGATCCTGAATGTCGTGAGTACCGAGATGTTCCAAATCAAAATGCGTGCCAGAGAGTTTGCGGTGCTTCAGAGCATCGGGATGACGTCAAAGGATCTGGAGAAAATGCTGCATCTGGAGAGCGTTCTTTGCGCAGGGAAAGCGCTGGCGACGGGACTTCCGACGGGGATGATTCTGGTTCTGCTGATGAAATATTGTGTGCAGAAACTCCTGCCCTTTCCCTTTCATATGCCTTGGGGGATGATTGCGGCGGTGATCCTTATATGTTTCGCATTCATGTGGGCGACGGTGTGGGTATCCCTGCATACGCTAAAAAGACAGAATCTGATCGAGACGATCCGGATGTAGGAGGAAATTGTAAAAACGAGAGAGGTCAATAATGGATACGGTATATTTCTCCGGGAAATTAAAAAAGAAATACAATGGGGTTGACGTACAGAATGCAATATGTGCATATGCCAAAGAACATGGAATAGTGGCTCAATGTCCGGATATGGTCAGAACATTTGTTGATTTCGGAATGAATAGTGAAGGTTTCTGCTTTTCGGTGGAAAATGGCAAATTAGTGAAGCAGTATGTAAAGCACGAAGTTGATGAGGCAGGGAACTTCCGGCTCGTCTATGAACTGTTGTACCAATTGCGCAGTTTTTTTACAGAATATAAAGTGTTTGATGATTTCGGGATATGGGCTGATTATTGTTATCAGAAAGAACCGGTGCAGATTGAATTGCGGGAATTAACGGAAGAGGAGGCCGGTATACAGAAACATCTGGATCTTTCCCGCTGTACGGATTCCTGTCAGATTTTGCTCGGGATCATCGAGTTGTTTATATGGGACAAAGGTCCTTTTCGGGATGAAACTTTGGGTGACTGGCCCACCATGATACAGAAGATTCGGGATGAACGGCAACGTGTGGTTCCTCTCTGGCTGTATGGGATCGTAGATGCATGGATTTATTACTGTATGGACTTTTGCGGGAAACCTGCCGGCGAGTACGCTGAGAACCATAAGAAATTTGTGGAGGCAAAGTTGGCAGCCTGCGGAGGATTTACGGCTAATATTCTTCATCTATGGGGCGGATGCACCGGGAAATTGGAGAAAGATATTACTGTATTTTTTGAGTATCAAAATCAAAAATTCAAACGTCAGACAGGCCGTGAGTTGGAGAAATCTTTTGAGGGCGTATATCGCTATGTTCTCTCTTCTCTGGAGTATCTCGGATTTCGCATACGGCAACAGCCGAATTATCCTGCTGAAAAGTTGGATGTATCTTGTTTTGATTATTATTCGCTGGTTTAAGATTGAGATAATTCCGGCACTTTTATTGAAAAGTGGAATCATTGGTCCGTCCGGCGAGATAATCTAACGAAACATTATAAAATTTTGCCAGTGTAATGGCCAGCTCAAAGGGAAGTTCTCTTTTACCGGTTTCATAATTATGGTAGGTTGTCTTTTGCAAATGTAAAATCTCCGCAAGTTTTCTAATCGATAAATCATGATCTTCCCGAAGATCCCGTAGTCTTGGATAATAGCCCATAAAACTTCCTCCGATATATTGACATAGTACAATATATGATGTACACTTAATTAAATTGTCCAACGTGCGTAGGACAAAACTTGTAAAGGAGAGGAAGAACATGAAGAGAAAAACGGTTAGAGTATTTGCCGCATTAGCGGTGGCGGCTGTTACGCTGTCAGGTACGGTGAATGTACACGCTGAAGGAAGCTATACCACAAAATCCGGCGACAGTCTGCAAAAGATTGCCAAAGAGATCTATGGCGATGCAGAGAAATGGAATGTGATCTATGAGGCGAACAGAGATCAAATCAAAAATCCCAATAAAATATGGTCAAATCAGACTTTGACTCTGCCGGATACGGAGAGTGTGACTGTTCAGAATTCTGAACAGACAGCCGAGGAAACGAACAATGAATCAACTGAAGCGCCGGATGTAGCAACGGATGCATCCGCACTGCTGCAGAACGTATATAACCTCATGGCAGCGCAGGATTACAACGCGATGCACGCAGTGGATGGATCCGATGAAGCGCAGACGTTTGTGAACGCGATGGCAGGCGACCGCGCTGTTTATATACCGGACGGCAGCCTTACGGGAACGGGCGCAGGCATATATAAATTTGGAAGCAATGGTTATTATTTTTATTATGGAGAATATGTAAATGGTGTGAGAAGCGGAAACGGAACACATTTTGTATCCGGTGCCGACTATATGGAAATTTTTAGTGGGACATGGGATAACGACGCTCCGAACGGACAGGGATCGATCACCAGAATTTCGGACGAAAGCGTTTATGTGCACAGCGGCAATCTGGTAAACGGCTTGTGGGACGGAACCGGAAATATTGTGCTTACTTATCCGGAGGGGGATTCTTATAATTTAGCTTTTACTGCGGAAAATGGAGTTGCAGAGGACAAGACGGAAGAATATCGATCCCACTTCAAGTATTTAATGGAAGAAGGCGACGAATATTATTATGATGTATTGCCCGATGAAGACCGGTTTATTTATGCATATACCGGAGAGAGTAACGGTATGGTGGTCGACGGTGTTGAACAGTATTATTCCGGTACAGATGTATATTTTTATTATACGTTCGGTAGAACGTTGGGTGTGTATGGCTGGGAAGACTGATTCTTTTAGGGGCATAGGGGTGTAGAGTGTATCTCCAAAAGAAATATCTTCAGAGATATCGGAGGAAATTATAAAAAACACAACGGATGGCAACTCTTTGTTAAGAAAGTGATATCCGCTGTGTTTTTTCGGCTTCTGCAGGAGTGGAGAATGTTGTCGTACGTGGTGCGGGCCTTCTGTCCTGTCGCCATGTCTTTGAAGAGATCGGTGATTAGGACACCTTTGCATAGTGCTGATGAATTCACATGCAAATTTTCCTGCAAGATGGGTATATCATATGTATAATGATTTCAAAGGAGAGAGTATCATGCCAAACATTAAACCGATATCTGATTTGAGAAATTATACAGAAGTATTAAAAGAAGTAGATACCACAAAAAGAGTTTATCTCACAAGGAACGGTCATGTAGAATACGGCATTCTTACGATGGCAGAAATTGATGAACTTGACCGTTACAGAGCAGCATATACTTTATTTGCTAAATTGCAGAAAGCCGAGGAGAGAGCTGTTAGAGAAGGATGGATAGATGCAGACGATCTGGAACAGGAGTTGGGAGCAGGTGACATTTGAAATATAAATTGAAGTATTCTCCAGATAGCAGAGATAAATTAAAAGAATTGAGCAGGAGGATCACAAGCTCTAATGGTAAGGCGGTTTCAGTTAAAGTTATAGGCGCAAAATGGCCGCCACAATTTCCAAGTGAGCCAGTTCCTCTGTGTCGATGTCGGTGTCGAAATTGCACATCTGAAAAATATTGTAAAATGGGCACATCACCAAAAAAGTTGAGCAGTACAGTATTCAAAAATCAAGTGGAATCATTCAATTAAGAATAAAAGATTGTTTAGAACTTTAATAGCGGAATGATTGAGATAATCCCACTTTTTTGTTATAATGATTTACATAAAAGGCTTGGAATTATGGGAGAAAGACATGGGAATAATGATTCTTTCCAACAAAGAGGATTTCAATCATTATAATGTACTCGTGAAATATTCTGCTATGTCAGACAGGATGGTTATTGTATCTCCGTTTTTATCACCGGATATGCTGGGGCTTCTTGCGGATATGCCATCCATAAAACGGATTGAACTTTATACGAACCTGAACGGATATGGAATGGCGCCTTCTGTCTTATCTTCGATAATTGGGCTGTATGAGTATGGCAGAGATCAAGGGATAGATGTAGTCGTGAAATATAATAACCATTTGCATGGGAAAGCCTATCTGCTTTATAAAGGGCGGAGAGCCGGGGATTTTTGATAACATCGGGGAATTTTACGGATAATGGATTAAGGCATAACCATGAATATGGTGTGTTTTTGGATAATGAAACTTTACAGAGGGAACTGGCAGACCAAATAGCTGGACTTCTCTGGATAGAACTTTCGTTTCAGGATGTAACCAGCTTGAATAAAAAAGCTGATGAATTTATGAAGGAACATATGGTGGTCAGGCAGTTACTATTTAAGGCTGGCGATTATATTTCTGATAGAAGAATTTTGCCGGACAGCTGTAAATATTTTGTGAAGCCGTTAGGAAGTGCAAATCGCCCGGTGAAAGAGGGGTATACTGTAATTGATGATAATTATATCGGATTTAGCAGGGAACGGTTCGATATTTCGGAAGGAGACCTTTTTATCTGCCATGCTGTGAAAACAGGCAATGTTTTAGGGATTTGCCGAGTTTTGGAGAACGGGCAGAAAGAGTCAACGGATTTTGAGGGAGACCATTGGAATTATAAATTTAAGACCGAGTGTATAACAGAGGAATACAGCAGGCATTGGTGGGATTATGACCTTAAAACTTTTCAGCTGGTGAGGGAATTTAATGAAAGCAAAAAACAGGGGGAACATGTGACAAACAGGGGGATGGACAGTCTTGGGGCCTTGCAGTTTGGAGGTCAGGCGCTCAGGGTGACTCGTGAATTTACACAGTTTATTATGGATAAGATAGGGAATTTACAGTAAGGGAAAACATGATGGGCTATTTAATCAAGGATACGACAAAAGAAGAACGGAAGCAGATAGTGGAGGAATCTTTGGGAAATATTTCGGTCTCATGCGATGGCTGCAGTGCGGGAATTGTTGAGATGTATCAGCCGTACATTGACGGATTGAAAGAACTTCGGGATATCAACATGGAATTCCGTGCAGGGTATGTGTCAGGCGGGGAAATACCGGAGAGGGAAGGATGCCTGTAAGAAAGATTATTGCCGTTCATGGAAAAAATCACATTAATAGTTGCCGCTGAAAATGATTGTATTAAAAATAAATGTATATTATAATATTTGAAATGACAAGAAAATGACGGGAGGAGTCTATGAGTACGTTAGAATATACGGTTTCATTACTTGAAACAATGCCGGAAGATAAATTAAGAGAGGTCCAGAATTACATTCAATATCTTATTTTCAGGGATAGGGATGATATGCCTGTAGAATTTTTGAACGAGGATGCCATTGTCAGGCAGCTTACCGAATCCATGAGAAAAAGTGATAGGGGAGTTACGACACCGGCTGATATCGTGTCTAAGCGGATGAAGGAGAGATATGCAATATAATGTGGAAATTTCTGATTTGGCAGAACAACAGTTTGATAAATTTTTGAAGTATATTTATGATGTGCTTATGAATCCACAGGCAGCCGTCAACTTAATACAGGATTTCGACGATACGATAAAGATACTTGCGGGACAGGCAGATTGTCTGGGATATTGTAATAGTGAACGTCTGAGAAAGATGGGATTCCATAAAGTACATTTGCAGAGGCATAGATATTTACTGGTGTATCGGATAAAGCAGAAAAATGTGATAGTTGAAGGCATGTATCATGAATTGCAGGATTATGAAAACGCGATAAGATAATATGAATTTAAAATTTATGGATGACATGCCATCTTATCGGCAAGGTATTCAAAAATTGAGCGGTACCGCTTAAAAAACCGCTCAAAATTTAAAGACTGGCAAAGCAGTATAAAGAATTGCTTTTACCAGTCTTTTTAGTTCCGTCCGTTATTTATTATTGCAGTTACATCCGCAGTTTGTATCAAATTCCGGATTGCAGAAGTAGAAGTTCTTCGGATCCAGTCTATCCTGCAGAAGCCGCAGCGCTTCGCCGAATCTCTGGAAGTGTACGATCTCGCGCTGTCTCAAGAAACGGATCGGATCGCAGACTTCAGGATCTTTGATCAGGCGGAGAATGTTGTCGTAGGTGGTGCGGGCTTTCTGTTCTGCCGCCATATCCTCGAAGAGATCGGTGATCAGGTCACCCTTGCTCTGGAATTCGCAGGCATTGAAGGGAATACCGCCGGCCGCCTGAGGCCAGATACCGATCGTGTGATCCACATAATAGGCTTTGAAGCCGCTGTTTTCGATCTCCTCCATAGAGAGGTTTTTGGTGAGCTGGTGCACAATGGCAGCCACCATTTCCAAGTGAGCCAGTTCCTCTGTGCCGATGTCGGTCAGTACCGCGGCAATCTCAGGGTAGGGCACGCCGTAGCGCTGGGAGAGATAGCGCATAGATGCTCCCATTTCCCCGTCAGGGCCGCCGTACTGGGAGATGATAACCTCCGCCAGCTTGGCGTTTGGGGTGGTAATGTTTACCGGATACTGCAAACGTTTTTCATAACTCCACATTTAGCAGGCACCTCCTTCCCAAGGCATGGGCGACGTGGCCCATTTCCATTCATCCATACAGTTGCCGGGCATATCCTGTCTGATCGGGCCGAATTTGGCCGTGTATTCTTTTGTGATCTGATGCAGCATTCCGTTATAGCGGTGGAAGTAGGCGATCGCATCTGTGTCGTGGGGATGGGTATCCAGATATTCACGCAGTTCTGTTGTGGTGAAGTCCAGCACGTTGATATCCATCAGCATTCTTCTTTTTTCAGTCATATTTTGATTCATCGTCTGCCTCTCCTTCCCATGAAAGGTTTATCCAGTTCGGGGAAGATCGTGCCCCTGTGAAAAGCCTCCTCCAGATTTTCGTAGAGAACAGGAGCCTGCTGCATAGGCACATAGGCCATGGCAATCGGGAAATTTCCCATCATGTCATTCATAAAAGGTCTCTGTGGTCTTTGCATTGTTATTGTCCTTTCATAAACAATTAGGTTATGTTTTATTGTATGGATTTTTTGCTAAAAGGTGATTTGTTCCTACAAATTCTGACAAAACGATAGTAAAATACATGTTGTTGAAGTTTGCAGGCAGACATGGTATACTGTGCGCGTAGGCTATACGCACTGCGGAGGAGAAGATAGAAATTGAAAAAGCGAAACAGAAGCTATGTGCTTTTTACGATAATGGCTGTGTTTTGCGGCCTGATCTGGTCAGTCACAAATATATCCTATGACGGTATGTATCAGATCAGTATGTCGCAGCGGCTTATTTCAGGCGATAAAATGTTTTTGGAAATGTGGGAGCCTCACCAGACTTCTGCTTTTCTTTCGGCGGCGCTCATGTGGGTCTATGAAAGAGTTTTCGGTACGACTACGGGTATCGTGCTGTATTTACAGATCTGCGGTATTGTCATCAGAGGAGCTCTCGCTGTTTTATTATATAAAGTATTCCGGCGGGAACTGGATAAACTTACGGCGTATCAGATGGCGCTTTTATTTTTCATGATTTCGCCAAAGGACTATGCGCTGCCGGAATTTTCCAATATACAGCTTTGGTATTCAGCGCTGTTGTTTTGCTGTCTGTATGTCTATTTTAGAACAGGAAGGCGTATACTGCTTGTAGGCAGCGCGCTGTTTTTGTGTCTGGAGGTTCTGGCGTATCCGTCCTGTCTGGTGGTCTATCCGGGCATCATAGGGTTACTGTTTTGCTTTTCCGAAAAGAAATGGCGGGATATCCTGCTTTTTACGTCAATATGTGCCGGAGCGGGTATTGGGGTTTGCGGGTATTTTATGGTTACGATCGGATGGGAGACATTCGGGCAGTGTATTACAGGTATGCTGTCTCTTGAACCTTCTCACACGGTGGGAGCGAGCGCCAAACTGCTTTCTTATCTGATGGACATCCTGAAAACGATGCCGGTGTATTTAGGGGCCGGTGCGGTCTCATTTTTCGTAAGTCAGGTATATAGAAAGATTTTTGGCAAGAAGGGCGGTCAAGAGAAATTTAAGGATAAGCAGGGGAGGCGGCAGCTGTGGATGTTGTGCTTTACAGGGGTTTTTCTTGCAGGCTTTTTCTTCAATATCCTCAGCGCGGATAAACGAAATGCCTATACGCTGATCCTATTGTTTTTGGTCACGGCGGGCGCATGGAATGCAAAGGGGTTAGAGCGGGAGGAAAAAAGGCTGTATTGGTGTCTGAGCGTGATCGGCGGGCTGGGATTTCTGGCGGCGTTGATTTTGTCCGATCTGTCCCTTTTCTCCTCGGTGCCCTATGGGTTGTTGGCTATTTTGGCGGCGTGGATACCGATCAGTAAGATGCGGGTAAGCGCCGAGGCAAAAAGGGGAATCGGAGTTTGCTTTGCTTGTTTTGTCATTCTGTTGGCTTTCAGATGTGTATATGTCAGAACGCCTATGACTGGAAGGGGACAGATATGTTCCGTTTTTTCGGATCTGTCGATGGTGCGCACCGGGCCGGCTTTCGGTATTATTACGAATGATGAAGGCGTTTATATAGAGCGAGACAGCTATCCGGAGTGGGAGAAATGGATCAGGCCCGGTGATAAAGTATGGATCATAGGCAGCGTTGTGAATACGCTTGGGTATCTGTATGAGGATGTGGAAGTGGCGGGGCCGTCAACTATGTCAACTCCCTCCTACAATAGTGCGATTTTGGAATACTGGCGTTTAAACCCTGATAAATATCCGGACGTCATTGTGGCGGAATGTCCTTATATGGAAAATATGATATATGAATTGTTGATGAACGATTGGCTGCAGACGTGGTTAGAGGAAGAGTATCAGGCGGAAGTCGTAGAAACCGGAACATACTGGAAGTATTTTATCAGAAAGGCAAGATAGGACAGGAGGAATTTGTTTTGGCAATCGTGGAAGTAAGCCATTTGACTAAAAAATATGGGAAGCATACAGCCCTTGAGGATATTTCTTTTTGTGTGGAGGAAGGACAGATCTACGGGTTTTTAGGCCCTAACGGCGCCGGGAAATCCACTACGATGAATATTATGACGGGCTATCTCGCCGCCACAGACGGAGAGGTGCTGATAAGCGGGCATGATATCATGAGAGAACCGGAGGAGGCAAAGCGACATATCGGTTATCTGCCGGAAGTGCCCCCGGTGTATCCGGATATGACGGTCTCGGAATATCTGAAATTTGCGGCCGAGCTCAAGGGAATCCCAAAGGCGGACAGGAAGCAAAAGATCGCCGAAGTGATGGAACTGACAAGAGTGTCGGAAGTGTCGGAAAGACTGATCAAAAATCTTTCCAAGGGATACAGACAGAGGGTCGGACTGGCACAGGCTGTTTTGGGAGAGCCGGACGTTATTATTCTGGATGAGCCGATGAACGGACTTGACCCGAGACAGATCATTGAAATGAGGGATCTGATCAAAGATCTCGGCAGACGGCATACGGTGATTTTGAGTTCCCATATTTTGTCGGAGATCAGTGCGGTATGCGATCATATTATGATCATATCGGGCGGAAAGCTTGTCGCGTCCGATTCTGCGGAGGGGCTGCAGGGGCGTCTTCAGAGTTCCTTTGTGTTGGAGGCTGTGGTGAAGGCTTCGATGGAACAGCTGCAGAGCGTGCTTAATACGATAGAAAACGTGGTGAGTGTAGAGCAGAAGCAGTCCCGCATGCCCGACTGCGTGGAGGTATGGATCCGGACAAAGAATCATAAGGATATCAGAGAAGAATTGTCTGTGAAACTGTATGAGAACAAGCTTACAATCATGGGAATGAATCTGCAGGAGCACTCTCTGGAGGAAATTTTCTTAGAACTGACGGGGAAGGAGGAAGGCGAGCATGAAAGCGATTTATAAAAGAGAACTGAAAGCCTGTTTTAACTCCTTTATCGGGTGGCTTTTTCTGGCGGTGGTAGTGTTTCTCACAGGGCTTTACACAACGGTCTACAGTTTGGGGCAGGGTTCCGGCTATCTGAGTTATACGCTGCAAAGTTCCATGATTGTATTTATTGTGGCGGTCCCGGTGCTTACTATGCGGATTCTGGCGGAGGAAAGAAAAAATAAGACAGATCAGATGATTTTGACCGCTCCGATCAAAATTTGGGAGATAGTGCTTGGAAAGTATTTGGCACTAGAAACAGTTTTTGCCATTCCCTGTGTGATACTCTGTCTGTATCCCCTGTTATTCAGCAGGTACGGTAATGTGCCTTACGGGGAAAATTATGCGGCCCTGTTAGGATTTTTTCTCTATGGTTCCGTGACTGTGGCGATCGGTGTGTTTGTGTCTTCTTTGACGGAAAGTCAAGTGATCGCGGCGGTCTTTTCCGTGGTGTTTGTTTTTGTGGGCTATGTGATGTCTGGTATCTGCAGTATGATTTCGGCAGGCGGAAACCTGCTTACAAAGATTTTAAAAGTTTATGATCTGAGTTCGCCGTTTGTAGATATGTTGAACGGCAATTTGAAAATTACGGCAGTGGTGTATTATCTGTCGCTCATATTTCTATTTCTCTTTTTTACGACGCAGTCCATTCAGAAGAGACGCTACAGCGTTTCTGTGAAGAATCTGAAGAGAGGAGCCTTCGGCGTTGCACAAATTGTTTTGATATCCGCCGTAGTCCTTGTGGGAAATCTGCTGTTAAGGAAGCTGCCGGCGGAATATATGGAATTTGATACGACAAAGGAGCGTCTGTATTCTCTGACGGAAGATTCATACGGAGTGATGGACTCTTTACAGGAGGATGTCACGATCTATGTGCTTTCCACACAGAACAATATGAATCAGGATGTGGTGCAGACTTTAAGCCGTTATCAGAATTATTCAGACCATATTGACGTGGAGTATGTGGACATTTCTTCAAATCCGGCATTTGCCGAGCAGTACACGGATGCGTCGGTGAGTGCCCGTTCGCTGATTGTGGCAAGCGAGAAGAGGAGTAAATATATTGACGTCAGTGAGTTGTATCAGACGGAGTTAAGTTATGAGACTTATGCCTATGAAATGACAGGCTACGATGCGGAAGGCCAGATCACCAGCGCGTTACATTATGTGACAAGCGATGAAATGCCCAAAGTGTATCTGATTGAGGGACATGGGGAGAAAATTTTAGAGGAAAGTTTTTTGTCTGTGCTGGCGAAACTAAATATTGAATATGAAATATTAAATCTTCTGACTGTGGAGAGAGTTCCGGAGGATGCGGGAGGACTGATTGTCAACGCGCCGGAAGCAGATCTGTCGGCGGACGATGCAGAGAAGATCAGACAGTATCTGGAGGTTGGAAACGACGCGCTGTTTGTCTATGGTTACACTCAGAAGGCGCTTCCGAATTATCAGTCTCTGCTCGCGGATTATCAAATTACGCTTGCGGAAGGGATGGTAGTGGAACAGAACATGGATTATTACTACCAAAACATGTTGTATCTGCTGCCGGAAGTGATGAGTGATACAGTGACAGATTCCGTTTTCGGAAGTTATGTGTTTGCGCCTTATGCCGGCGGTATTGTCTTAGATGGGGAAGCGGAAGAAAAGGGAGAAGTGCGTTACCTTTTAAGGACAACGGAGGAGGCTTATGCCAGAACAGATCCCGATGAGGTGACGGACGGGGAAAAAACGGCAGATGATATCGATGGTCCTTTTGCCCTCGGCGTAAGAGCGGTAAAACAGACGGAAGGCGGAGAAAGCACAGCCATAGTCTACACTTCCGCGGAACTTTTTACGGAGGCTGCGGATACCGTTGTGGCGGGAAACAATAAAAAACTGTTTGAGGAAGCGGTGAAGAGTTTCGGGACGGTTGAGAATGGTGTTTCCATACCGGTAAAGAGTTATTATGACGGAATTTTGACAGTGCCTGCGGGAGAACTTTTGCTGATGGGGCTTTTGATGGTGTTGGCTGTGCCGATCGCGCTGCTTACGGCAGGGTTTGTGATCTGGCTTCAGCGGAGAAAGCAGTAAACTATTTACACTTTAGCGAAAACGACAGTCTTAGAGGGCTGTCGTTATTTTTGGCCGTTTTGTCATTCCCTTAAAAGACATTTGTTCAACGGGCCAACCGGTCCGGTTTATCAGTGTGTTTCCTGATCAGGAAATAGAGAGCTGCGCCGAGCATTCCGCCCGAAAAATTTAGAATCAGATCATCCACATCCACACTTCTCTGAATAAAAAGCTGGATTGACTCTATGAATAACGGCAACAGGGCGGAAAAAAGAACGGCGGAGAGGAGGGATTGCCGTTTTTTCCAAAGCAGAGGCAATCCGAACCCCCAAGGAATAAACATCACGATATTCCCTACAATATTGACCATAAAAGAGTTAAACCGGAAACGGGTAAAAAAACGTTTGATACTGTGAAAAGGAATTAAGTTGATGCGGCTGCCTGTGGAGAGGCGAAGTCCGGCATCCTGTATCATCAGGGACGGAGTCCGGTAGCTTCCCTCTAACGTCAGGGCAAGCAGGGCCAGCATAAATAGGATGAAGGCGCCTAGAGTAAGTTCTCTTTCGGGATTTCGCTTCCAGGGTTTTCGGAATATGAGATAGAACGGGAGCATTACTATGATAATACAGATAAGCTTAAAAATATAATGGATCAATTTAGACACTCCTTTTGTGATAAAAAGTCAATAATAAATTTATTTTATCACAGTATAAATTCTGCCGCAATAAACGGAATGTTTTCAAAAACTTCTGTCGGCTGACGGCGAAGAGAATCATGATGACAAAAATATATTTTTATGATAAACTCGTAAAGATGAATTGTAATTTTTACATAAGTGAGGCAAGATATGGCAGCAACTGGCAATACGGGAAGAAAGCAGGGGAACCGTTCCGGTTCAAACAATAGAAGCGGCAAAAATAACAGCAGAAGCAGACAGACAGCAAATACGAGAAGGACGGCAAAAGAAGACAGCATCAGCAGCAAACTTTTACAGGAGATTCTGCTGATCGGAGTATTTGCGGCCGGTGTGTTTCTGTTTTTGTGCAATTTTAATATTATGGGAAGTGTAGGAACTTTTTTTCGAAATCTGCAGTTTGGACTTTTCGGACTGCCGGCATACATTGTGCCAATTCTTATTTTTATAGCGGTAGTTTTTTATATCAGCAACGAAGGCAGTCCGGCGGCCGTGAGGAAGCTGATTTCCGGCATTACCCTCTATTTTCTGACGGCGATGTTGTGCGAACTGTTTGCCGGACGGTTAGCAGAGATGGAGAGTTATAGTTTTGTTGCGTTTTACAAAGATGCTGCGCAGCATCATAACGGAGGCGGCGTGATCGCCGGTACCTTGGCCTATGCAGCGTATCATTACCTGTCAATGTTGGGCGCTGTGATGTTAGTGATCGTGTTAGCGCTTATCTGCATTGTATTGCTGACAGAGAGGTCGTTGATCAGCGGCGCGAAAAAAGGCGGCAGGGTTTTAGCGGAGCGGGTGCGCTTTAGAGAAGCGCGTTATGAAGAAGAGTACGACGAGGATTATGACGATGAGGGGGAGAGCCCTGAGGAAAGAAGAAACCGTCTGCGGGCGGAAAAGCTGGAGCGCCGTTCTGAGAGGATCAGAGAGCAGGAGGAACGGGACAGGAGACGGCAGGAAGAACTGGAAGAAAAGAGCCGCAGAAGACGGGAGGAGCAGGAAGAGAGGCTTCGCCATAAACAGAGGCAACAGGAGGAGAGGCTGCGGGAAAAACAGCTTGTAAAGGAAGAGAAGGAAGACGAAAAGATTCTTCGTATGAATAAAAAAAGCCGCGGCGTCATGATTGATACGACGCTCAGGGCGAGAGATCCGTTCCCGGAAAACAGTGACGAGAACAGAGATGATATGCACGAGATTCGTGTGCAGGATTTTGTCCCGGAGGAGTTTATACCGGAGGTGAAGGCAGAAAAACGCCCGTTCTACCGGAAGGAAGCGGAGATCGATGAAGTACAGGAGATAACTTATCCGGAGTATCGGGAGGACGCGGCGATAGAAGATACGGACGCCGGAGCCGGAATGTTTTTCAGGGAATCCGAGCCTTCCGGCGTGATCACGGTTGAAAGTCCGGAACAGGTCTCTTTTTACGAAAAAGAATTGAGGCAGATGCCGGAGCCTATCACAGAGTTTACACCGGAAAGAACCTCCAGACCGGAGAGAGCGCCTGAACCGGAAAAAACTGTGAAAAAGCCGGATGATGCAAGGATACGGTTGAGCGAAGGAGGATTGCGCGAACGTCCCGCTTCGCTCACAGGAAAGTATGAGTTTCCGCCTGTCACGCTGCTTCGAAAAGGAAGGGGCAATGGAGGAGGAGACAACAATAAGGAACTGAAAGACACGGCTCTCCGCCTGCAGCAGACACTTGAGAATTTCGGCGTGCGCGTCACTGTGACAGAAATCAGTCAGGGCCCTGCCGTGACCAGATATGAGATGCAGCCTGAACAGGGAGTGAAGGTCAGTAAGATCGTAGGACTTTCCGACGATATCAAGCTGAATCTGGCGGCTACGGATATCCGTATAGAAGCGCCTATACCCGGCAAGGCGGCGGTAGGTATCGAGGTGCCCAACAAGGAGATATCCGCCGTGGCGTTCAGAGATCTGATTGAATCTAACGAATACAAAAAGTTTGAAACGGGATTAGCTTTCGCAGTGGGAAAAGATATCGGCGGAAAAGTGGTGGTGACAGACATCGCCAAGATGCCGCATATGTTGATTGCCGGGGCTACCGGATCGGGAAAATCGGTCTGCATCAATACAATCATCATGAGCATTTTGTATAAATCCCATCCGGATGATGTGAAGCTGATCATGATCGATCCGAAAGTTGTGGAATTGAGTGTCTATAACGGGATTCCCCACCTGCTTCTGCCGGTGGTGACGGATCCGAAAAAGGCGGCGGGCGCTCTGCATTGGGGTGTTGCAGAGATGACTGAACGATATAATAAGTTTGCAGAACAGGGAGTTCGAGACTTAAAAGGCTATAATCAGAAGGCAGAGCAGATGCAGAAAAGAGGGGCTGCGGATGCCATCGCCAAGATGCCTCAGATAGTGATCATCGTTGATGAGCTGGCAGATTTGATGATGGTGGCTCCCGGAGAGGTGGAAGAGTCCATCTGCCGTCTGGCACAGCTTGCCAGAGCCGCCGGCATCCATCTGATCATTGCGACCCAGCGTCCCTCAGTGGATGTCATAACTGGGTTGATCAAGGCCAATATGCCAAGCAGGGTTGCATTTGCGGTTTCCAGCGGCGTGGACTCCAGAACGATCCTTGACATGGTGGGAGCCGAAAAGCTGCTTGGAAAGGGCGATATGCTGTTTTATCCTCAGGGATATCCGAAACCGGCCAGAGTTCAGGGCGCCTTTGTCTCGGACGAGGAAGTGCAGGATGTGGTGGAGTTTTTAAAAGCGCAGAATATCATATCCCGCTATAGCCCGGATATCGAGCAGGAGATCAAGACTGCGGCAGCTGCTCCCGGCGGAGCGGGGGCGGAGGCTTCCTCGGCATACGATGAATATTTTGCGGAGGCCGGGCGGTTTATTATCGAAAAAGATAAAGCTTCCATCGGTATGCTGCAGAGAGTCTTTAAGATTGGCTTTAACCGGGCGGCGAGGATCATGGATCAGCTTTGCGAAGCGGGCGTGGTCGGTGAGGAGGAAGGCACGAAGCCGAGAAAAGTGCTGATGAGTCCGGAACAGTTTGAAAGTTTGGTGGAAGAATCGGTATAACAGGGAATATAGAGGAGAGGGAAATGAAGACAGATATCGAGATCGCACAGGAGGCGGTGTTGCTGCCTATCACAGAGGTGGCCGAGAGAAGCGGTATACCTGCAGAAGAGCTGGAGCTGTACGGAAAGTACAAAGCAAAACTTTCGGAAGAATACATCCGGTCATTGCAGGGAAAAGAGTACGGAAAACTGATTCTGGTGACAGCGGTCAATCCTACGCCGGCGGGAGAGGGAAAAACTACGACCACGGTGGGACTGGGAGAAGCTTTCGGAAAACTTGGAAAAAATGCGGTGATCGCGCTGCGGGAGCCATCTCTGGGTCCTTGTTTTGGTATCAAAGGGGGCGCCGCAGGGGGAGGTATGGCACAGGTAGTACCGATGGAAGACTTAAATCTTCATTTCACCGGAGACTTTCATGCCATCACTTCTGCCAACAATCTCTTGGCGGCGCTGCTTGACAATCACATTCAACAGGGGAATGCGCTGCGGATCGATACGAGAAACGTTGTCTGGAAGAGATGTCTGGACATGAATGACAGAGTGCTTCGCAATGTTGTGGTAGGTATGGGCAGTAAGGCAGACGGTTTTGTGCGGGAAGATCATTTTGTGATCACCGTAGCATCGGAGATCATGGCGATCCTCTGTCTGGCGGAGGATATGCAGGATTTGAAGGAGCGGCTTGGGAGAATCGTCGTGGCCTTTGATCTGGAAGGAAAACCGGTGACGGCCGGGGATCTGCAGGCAGTGGGTGCTATGGCGGCTCTTTTGAAAGACGCGCTCAAACCGAACCTGATCCAGACTTTGGAACATACGCCGGCCCTTGTGCACGGCGGTCCCTTTGCGAATATCGCTCACGGATGCAATTCCGTGCGGGCAACGAGAACGGCGTTAAAAATGGCGGACTACTGTATTACGGAAGCCGGTTTCGGCGCGGATCTGGGCGCGGAGAAGTTTTTTGATATCAAGTGCCGGATGTCCGGATTAAAGCCGGATGCGGTGGTGTTGGTGGCGACGGTGCGGGCCTTGAAGTACAACGGCGGCGTAAAAAAGGAAGATTTGAGCAAAGAAGATCTGGAGGCGCTGAAGAAGGGGATCGCAAATTTGGGAAAACATATAGAGAATCTGCAGAAATACGGGGTGTCTGTGGTGGTGACCTTGAACAGATTTCTGTCGGATACCGACACAGAGTTAGCTTATGTGAGAACATTCTGCGAGGAGCGGGACTGCGAGTTTGCGCTCTCAGAAGTATGGGAAAAGGGCGGCGAGGGCGGCATTGCGCTGGCGCAGAAAGTGCTTGCGGCGCTGGAAAAAGAAAGTGATTTTCATTTGCTGTATGAGAATGAGCTTTCCTTAAAGGAGAAGATAGAAAAGATTGCAGTGGAGATCTACGGCGCGGCCGGGATATCCGTATCCTCCGCCGCGGCGAAACAGATTGCGCAGCTTGAAAAGATGGGTTTTGGAAATTTGCCGGTGTGTATGGCGAAGACCCAGTATTCTCTGTCGGATGATCCGGGGCTTCTCGGGAGTCCCTCGGGCTTTACGGTAAATATCAGGGAGGCCTATGTGTCTGCCGGAGCCGGTTTTGTAGTTGCGTTGACCGGTGCGGTCATGACTATGCCGGGACTGCCGAAAACCCCGGCGGCTTATGGGATCGATGTAAACGAGGCAGGGATGATCACAGGTCTATTTTGATACGGATATTGACGGATGCCTCAAAAAAGAAAGGACGAGAAATGAGTTATCAGATCATAGATGGAAAAGCGGTTTCCGGACAGATTAAGGAAGAGTGCCGCATCAAAGCGGAGGAGTACAGAAAAAAAGGGACAGAAATCACGCTGGCGGTGGTGCAGGTGGGCAATGATCCGGCATCAGACGTCTATGTGAGGAATAAAAAACGCGCCTGTGAAGAGTGCGGCATTCGTTCCTTATCCTATGAGCTGCCGGAGGAGACAGGCGAGGAACAATTGCTTGAGCTGATCGGGAAATTGAACGCAGATAAGACTGTAAACGGTATTTTGGTGCAGCTTCCGCTGCCGGATCAGATCGATGAAAAGAAAGTGATTCAGGCCATTGATACGAAAAAGGACGTGGACGGTTTTCATCCGGTGAACGCCGGGGCGCTCTGCACAGGAGAGAAGGGGTTTGTACCCTGCACGCCGGCAGGGATCATACAGCTTTTAAAGAGAAGCAGTGTGGAGATCGCCGGGAAAGAGTGCGTCGTCATAGGAAGAAGCAATATAGTGGGCAAACCCACGGCGCTCCTTTTGCTTGCTGAAAACGGGACGGTGACTGTCTGTCACTCTAAGACAGCTGATTTAAAAGAAGTGGCAAGGCGGGCGGATATTCTTGTGGCCGCTGTAGGTAAGCCTAAATTTATCACGGCCGACTATGTGAAGGAGGGCGCTGTTGTCATCGATGTGGGAATCCACAGGAATGAGAACGGGAAACTGTGCGGCGATGTGGATTTCGACAGTGTGGCGCCAAAGTGCAGTGCGATCACGCCTGTGCCGGGGGGCGTAGGACCTATGACCATCGCAATGCTGATGAGCAATTGTATTGGGTCGGTAGACGTAGAATAAAAAGTGTGCTATACTGATTAAAGTTAAAAAACAGCGAAAGGAGAGAGTTTCATGGTATGCCCTGAATGCGGCAGGGAAATTCCGGAGGGCCATCTTTACTGCGACAGCTGCGGTATGGAAGTGCGTATTGTGCCGGATTTCGAGCCTGAAGTGGAAAACAGCATAACAGAATCACTCTCCGGTGTGGCGGAATCGCTGACAGAAGAAAAGAAAGAAGAGTCTGCAGAAAGCAGGCGTGAAAAGCAAAAAAATCTTTTTGTACTCAGCCTTGGATGCATTTTTGTGTTTGCGTTGATCGTTCTTGTGGGATATTTTTCCGTCAACGCCTATTTTCATTCGGCAGAATATCTATACAAAGCGGCGATGGCGGAAAAAGAGGCGGGAAATTATGAGACGGCTCTTGCAAATTTGCGCAGTGCCGAGGAGACCGGCGGAAGCTTTGAAGAGATAAAAATGGAGATAATCGCCTGTTATCAGGCAATGGGCGACGAGCAGTCCTACGTGGAGAATCTGTACGAACTGGTAAGCCATGAGGGGATTTCCAGAGAAAGGCTGGTGCAGGGATACGACCAGATCGTCGCTTATTATAAGGGGAAAGGGCAGTATGAGCAGATCAATGCACTGCTTCAGGATTGCCCCGAAAGTTCAGTTCAGGAAAAGTATATATATTATATGGCGAATACGCCGGAATTTAATTACGTTGAGGGCGCTTACAACGAAGTGGTTCCGTTAAAGATCCTGAGCAATACAAGCGGACATATCTATTATACTACGGACGGGAGCAATCCCGACAAGTATTCGGAAGAGTACACTTCCCCCATCTTTTTGGAGACGGGCGAGTATGAGATAACGGCGGTATTTGTCAATGAATACGGTATTAAAAGCGCTTATGCAAAAGCTTTTTACCAGATTGATGTCTCCATGCCTTTCGCTCCGGAGATAAACGCTTACAGCGGAGATTTTTACACGCCGCAGATGCTTCAGGTGGAAGCGGAGGAAGGGTGTCAGATCTATTATACGACAGACGGCAGCGAGCCGGACGGGCTCAGCAGTATATACAACGGTTTTTTGGCTATGCCTCTTGGGGACAGTACGTTTAAATTTGTGGCAATTGATGAAAACGGCGTTTCCAGTGAAGTGACAGTGCGGAATTATCACTTAGAATTGATCACCGACTATACGAAGGAGGACGCGCAGAACGTTGTGCTGCGTTATCTGCTGGACGCGGGCCGCATCATTGATATGGACGGAACAATTTCAGAGGAAGATCCGAGAAAGATGATCTATGTGTTCGCCTGCTGTGTGAACATTGTGGACGAAGGGGATTTCTATATTTTTTCCGAATATATAGAGGACACTGACGGAAGTCGGGTGAAAACGGGCAGTTATTACGCGGTGGGGTTATATAATCTGCCGCTTTACGGGACGCAGTATGATGCCCGTACCAGTAATTTTGCGCTGACTACAGAACTTTTGCGGCAGGGATTGGGGGATATGGCGCAAGAGGCAGGGACAGAAGGATAAAAAGCGGTAATACCGTTTTGATCATACATAAAAAGAAAGAAAAGGGGACTGCTATGTTTGAAATTTTGGAAAAGGTGCAGTTGAATGACACGATTTATCAGATGGTGGTGAAAGCAGAGAGAGTTGCAAAAAATTGTCTGCCGGGACAGTTTGTGATCGTCCGCATGGATGAAGAGGGAGAGCGTATTCCGTTGACGATTTGCGATTACGACAGGGAAAACGGGACCGTGATGATCGTATTTCAGGTGGTAGGCGCGGAAACGCAGAGAATGACAACACTGAATAAAGGCGATAGTTTTCGGGATTTTGTGGGGCCTCTCGGATGTCCTTCGGAACTCTGTGAGGAAGATATGGAATCCCTGAGAAGCAAAAAGATCCTGTTTGTGGCGGGCGGCGTCGGAACGGCTCCGGTATACCCTCAGGTAAAATGGTTAAAAGAACAGGGGATTGCCGCCGATGTGATCGTGGGGGCAAAGACGAAAGATATTCTGATCATGGAAAAAGAGATGAAAGCGGTTGCCGGAAATCTCTATATTACGACGGACGACGGCTCATACGGCAGATCAGGTATGGTAACCAAAGTGATCGAGGATTTGATAAACGAGGGAAAACAGTACGATGTCTGTATTGCTATCGGGCCGATGATCATGATGAAGTTTGTCTGCAAATTGACAAAAGAGTTAAATCTTCCCACTGTAGTTTCTTTAAATCCGATCATGGTGGACGGCACTGGAATGTGCGGCGCCTGCCGGGTGCTTGTGGGAGGCGAAGTGAAGTTTGCCTGTGTGGACGGACCGGAGTTTGACGGCCATCTTGTGGATTTTGATAATGCTATGAAACGCCAGCAGCAGTATAAGACCGAGGAGGGCAGAGCGATGCTGCGCCAGCAGGAGGGAGATACCCATCACGGCGGCTGCGGAAACTGCGGCTGAGATGACCGTATGTTGCCGGAAGCGGATTTCAGAGGGCGGTAAACATACTTGGAGAAAGAAAGGTAGGTTCAAGATAGATGGACGTATTAAAAAAGGTACCTGTCAGGGAACAGGATGCGAAAGTGAGAGCGACGAACTTTGAAGAGGTGTGTCTGGGCTATAACAAGGAAGAGGCGATGGAAGAGGCTTCCAGATGTATCGGCTGTAAAAACGCACAGTGTGTTAAGGGATGTCCGGTGGCCATCGATATCCCCGGTTTTATCGAGAAAGTAAAAGGCGGTGACATCGAGGCGGCATATCAGGTGATCAGCAAATCTTCAGCTCTTCCCGCAGTCTGCGGACGTGTCTGTCCTCAGGAGAGCCAGTGTGAGGGAAAGTGTATCAGAGGGATCAAGGGCGAGCCGGTTTCTATCGGAAAGCTGGAGCGTTTTACGGCCGACTGGGCGAGAGAAAACGGCATTGTACCGGAAGGGGCGGAGGAAAAGCTGAACAAGAAGGTGGCGGTCATCGGTTCCGGCCCTGCGGGATTGACCTGTGCGGGAGATCTGGCCAGATTGGGATATGATGTTACAATCTTTGAAGCGCTGCATGAGGCCGGCGGTGTGCTTGTTTACGGGATTCCGGAGTTCAGACTGCCGAAAGAGGATGTGGTTCAGAAAGAGATTGAAAATGTGAAGGCTCTCGGCGTAAAGATTGAAACGGACGTGGTAATCGGAAAGGCCGTGACCGTGGATCAACTGATGACGGAGGAGGGGTTTGACGCTGTCTTTATCGGTTCGGGCGCGGGACTTCCGAAATTTATGGGGATTCCCGGGGAAAGTGCCAATGGTGTGTTCTCTGCCAACGAATATCTGACCAGAAGCAATCTGATGAAAGCTTTCAGAGAGGATTCCAACACACCCATTATGAGAGGAAAGAAAGTGGCGGTCGTAGGCGGCGGCAACGTGGCGATGGATGCTGCGAGAACAGCTCTTCGTCTGGGATCGGAAGTGTATATTGTATACAGACGTTCGGAGGAAGAACTGCCGGCCAGAGTGGAAGAGGTACACCATGCAAAGGAGGAAGGCATTATTTTCCATCTGCTGACAAATCCGGTGGAAATTCTGACAGACGATAACGGTTGGGTAAACGGCATCAAATGTGTGCGTATGGAGCTTGGAGAACCCGACGAATCCGGCAGAAGAAGACCTGTAGTGATTCCGGATTCCGAGTATGTGATAGAAGTGGATACCGTCATTATGTCTCTCGGGACTTCTCCGAATCCGTTGATTTCTTCTACCACCGAGGGGCTTGAGACGAATCGTTGGAAATGTATTGTGGCGAAGGAAGAAAACGGCGCGACATCGAAAGAAGGCGTGTACGCGGGAGGCGACGCCGTGACGGGCGCGGCTACGGTTATTCTGGCAATGGGAGCCGGAAAGAGCGCAGCTCAGGGAATCCATGAGTATTTGTCGGGGTGCGAAGATGGAGAAGTTTAAAGAATATAGATCTGTTATTATTGCATGTATTGCAGGAATCTGCGCGATCATCTGTGTGGTGATCGGCACAGACGGGTTAAAAGAGGCAAAACTTGGCAGGGCCGGGGAAGGGCTTTCAGCCACCGGTTCCGCCAGCGTGGATTTTGAGTCTGATTTGGCAGTTTGGCGGGGAAGTTTCTCGGTTCGCGGCGGCACTTCCAAAGAGGCTTATGCAGAGATTGAAAAAAATGCGGAACTTGTAAAAAAGTATTTTGAGGATAACGGAATATCCGCAGATGAAATGACCTTTTACTCCGTCTATATCAGGGAACTGACCAAAGAGATATACAGTGAAGCAGGGGAGTATATGGGTTATGAGGACGACGGGTACGAGCTGACTCAGTCTTTTGCGGTAAGTTCCTATGATGTGGAAAAGATCACGAATATTTCCAATGAGTGTACGGAACTGATCAATTCCGGTGTGGAGATTATTTCCGATGCGCCGGAATACTATTACACAAAACTGGATGAGCTGAAGCTGCAGCTCATTGAGGAGGCGACAAAAAACGCTAAAGAACGAATCGATATCATGGCGCAGAATGCAGGATGTCAGACCGGGGAACTGTTATCTGCAAATCTGGGTGTATTTCAGATCACAGGCGCCTATTCCAGCACGGAGGACTACAGTTACGGGGGAACTTTTAATACCAGTGCGAAAGATAAGACAGCGTCTATCACAGTGCGGTTGAATTATACAGTGCATTAGACACAGTTTTGTCGGAACAAAAGAGAAGGTTTGGGGGGTGAGCGGGATGCCTTGGTGTCCAAAATGTAAGAACGAGTACTATGAAGGGATCAAAGTCTGTGCAGACTGCGGTACAGAACTTGTGGATTCTCTGGATGAATGGGAAAAGTGTCAGAATGCGGCCAGAGAGGATGCGCTGAAAGAGGAGCTTGCTGCTTACAGTGAGTTGTCGAAGGAAGCAGAAAACGACGGGGAAGGCAGTGCCGAAACGGAAGAAGCGGCCGGGAATGAAAAGAAAGAGACGGAGGAAACTTTCAGGGGCGTCTATCAGAACTATGAGGAGAAAGCGGCGGATAACAGGTCTTCGGCGTATACACTTCTTGGTGTCGGGACGCTCGGAATCGCGGCGATCATACTCTGCTTTTGCGATGTGATCAAACTGCCGTTGAACGAATCAACCAGATATATGATTTTGGGCATTCTGGGCGCAATGTTCCTGTTTTTTGTGATCATGGGTTTGGTTTCCATGAAAAATGCCGGGAAATATGCAAAAAAGGCAGAATCAGAAAAGGAATTGACGAGAGAACTTGAAAAATGGTTTGTGGAGTATGTCACTGCGGAAAAGGTAGACGATGGTCTTTTTGCGGAAGAAGAAGCGGCTTTCAGCGAGGAGCAAAAATATTTTAAGCGCTTTGATAAAATGAAAGAGCTGTTGTCAGAACGCTTCTTAAATCTGAATGAAGGCTATATGGACAGATTTTTGGATAAACATTATCAGGATATTTTTGACGGGGATAAATAAAAAACATGAACATTACAATACTGGCGGTGGGAAAGATCAAGGAATCTTTTTACAGAGAGGCGTTAGCTGAATATCAGAAACGGCTGGGGCGCTACTGCCGCTTGGAAATCATGGAAGTTGCAGATGAACCTGCGCCGGAGAACGCCTCTTTGGCGCAGGTTTGTGCGATCATGGAAAAGGAAGCGGAGCGTATTTTAAAAAGGCTGCGTGATAATAGTTTTGTTATCACGCTGGAAATTGCCGGAAAAAAATATGATTCGGAGCAGTTTGCAAAAAAGCTGGAAAATCTTGCTCTCACGGGAAAAAGCCAGCTTGTTTTTATTATCGGAGGATCCAATGGACTGCATTCTTCTGTATCTGCGAGAGCAGATCTGAAACTTAGTTTTTCGGACATGACCTTTCCGCACCAGTTGATGCGGGTGATTTTGGCGGAACAGATCTACCGGGCCTTTCGAATCATAAACGGATGTCCGTACCATAAATGAGGTTAGAAGCCGAATGGTTCTGCCTGCCGGATGGAGAATTAAAATTTGGAAAACATCATAATATGGAAGATTCCGTTGTCTGGATAACAGCCTATGGTGCCGCCGGTCTTTTCGGAGAATGCCAGTATACTTTGCATTCCAAGGCCATGATTTCCGCTTTTTTTGCTTTTGGGCAGACCTGTGGAGGCATCAAGCAGGATATCACCTTCGTACTCATTTTTTGTCTGGATGAACAGGTGGTCTTGCAGGCAATGAACAGTTATTTCAATATATCTTTTTTCTTTTGTAAAATTTTTCACACAGTAAACGGCGTTTTCAAATAAGTTCGCGACCACAAGGGTTAGTTCGTAAGCGTCCACGGGTATCTCTTTCGGTATTTTGGCATCAAGCTTTACTTTGATATCGAAAAGCCGCGCTTTCTCCATCATGTTGGCAAGAATCGTATTGACGATCAGATTACTGCAGTATTCTACCACTTTGTTTTCCTGCGCTATCCGACTGACGCGTCTATTGATCTCTCTGATCTCCTCATAATTTTTCTGAGCTAACAGGGAATCGATGATTCCGGAATAGTGGCGAATATCATGGTGCAATATTTTGAGATTCTGTTCTGCACGTTCCACAAGATAATATCTGTTTTCCAGACCTTGAATATAAGATTCCTGAATCATGTTTTTCCAGTAGAAAGCATTTCGTCTGGATTCACTCTCCAGATAACGGATTACGACAATATAGGATACAAACATGGTGATGACAATAAACAGAATGCCCGGAATATTGTCGGGATTATCGTAAAGCGTAGTGGGAAAAAATGCAGTGAAGGAAAAGCTGCAATAAAAAAATACGGGAATCAGACACAGTTCCCACCAGCACTTTTCAGAATCCTCTCGTTGGGATTTTAGGCAGTTCTCTCTTATTGTAAAAAACAAAATCAATAAAATTCCAAGATGCATGGCGAAACTTCCGGTCAGAGCAAGAGCGGTATTGTCCGTGTATATTTTTAAGACTGCCGCGAAAACGGATCCCGCTATGACATAGTTGGAGGCGGAAAGACCGACAAACAGAACCTGACCGCTCCGTTTTCCGGAGATGAGAAGAGGAGTGGCCTGAGTGAAAAGGATCTGAAGAATGGTTGTGATGACATAGCACAGATTGCTGTCGGGAAATATAATCAACTTAAATAGATCCAGCACTCTTAATATCAGAAATAAAAAGAAGCAGATTGCCCCGGTTGCTATTTTGGAATAGCGGTGTATGATAAACAGATAAATAAACAGTATCAGGAAAACATGGCTGATGACGTAGGATATGGATGTAAAATATTGCATGGTATCTGGTCCTCTCATTTATGTTGATTGGAAATAAACATTAAATAGTTCTTTTTTGCCTGAAAAGCATTTCTTCTGCTGACCGGTATGATGGCGCCGCTGGTCATTACCACATTGTTTTGGCTTAGTTTTCTCATATGGTTTAGGTTGATCAAAAAAGATTTGTGGACACACAAAAAATTCTCGTTATGCAAAAACTCTTTTACTTCCTCCTCAAAAGCTCTTCGCACATAGACGCTTGTGATCCTGCTTCCGTCTGTCAGATGTATATTCAGTCTTCTGGCAGAGTTTTCAATATATTCAATTTCGTGGTAAGGAATGGATACTAAGCCGTTTTTTGTTTTAACGGTAAATACAGAATCTTTTTTCTCCTGAATGTGGGAGAGAGCGTAATCCAGAGCTTCAAAAAAACGGTTCTCGTCTACCGGTTTTAAGAGATACCTTATCGCCAAAAGATCGTAAGCTTCCAGAGCGAAGCTGTCGGATGCGGTGATGTAGATAATAATGCTTTTATCGCTTCTTTTTCTGATTTCCCGTCCGAGATCAATGCCGGATATTTGAGCCATAACAATATCCAGTATGTAGATGTCCGCGGGGGATTGGTGTTGTATTTTATGTAATAGCAAAGAGGCATCTGAAAATTTTTCTATGTCAAAAGAAAGGCCGTGAAAGCGGGCGATGTATCGGAAAAACATCTCTTCCAGTTCAGCCAGATTTTTTGCGTTGTCATCACATATTACAAACTGCATACAAATCGATCCTTTCCGGGTTTGGCCGTGTCCCGTCTGGAAATTTTTCTGATTCCGACAGATTGGTGAAAACCCTAAATGGGTATTATACACTATTTAAAAAAATTGTAAACCGGCCCTTAGTGAAGGAATGGCGATTTTTGCGCTCTTTTTTTATCTTTGCGAAGAAATGGCCGCGGCATGCGTAAAATGCGGGGTGGAACAGAGCGGTTATTCCTGCTTATAATGAGAGCGATACTTCCAGACGCCCATAGGACAGCTTGTAGTGACATGATGGTATGTGGGCGTTTGGAAATAGAAAAATAATGGGGAAAAAAGATGGAAAATCAACTGGTGTGGAATGAACGGTACAATATCGGCGTGCATGTCATCGACAGGGAGCATAAAAAGCTGTTCCGAATTCTCAATAAACTGTTTGCCTTTGGACAGCAGGAGACAAAAAGACCGTGGGTGTGCCGGGAGACGGTGAAATATTTCAAAGAACATGCTATCAGCCATTTTCTGGAAGAGGAGGAGTATATGGCGTCTGTCGGATACGCGGGACTTGATACGCATATCCGTATTCACAGAAACTTTCGCGAAATAACCCTGCCTGCTCTGGAAAGGGAACTGGAACAGATGGAATATTCGGAAGAGTCTGTCAATCATTTCCTTGGTGTATGTGCGGGATGGCTGATCGGGCATACATTGATAGAGGATCAGGCAATCGTGAGCGGGGAGAATATAAAACAGTGGGAGAACCTTCTGCCGGAGGAAGAACAGGCGGTCATGGGGCAGACTATTGTCAGCCAGCTGCATACTATGTTTCAGCTGGAGTCACGGATGATCAGCAACTGTTACGGAGGAGAGAAATTCGGGGACGGTATTTATTATCGGCTGATCTACACCACCAGAGAAAAAAAGAGATGGGAATTTTTTCTGGTTTTTGAGGAGGGACTGATCGTCAGCACTATCGGCAGTGTTCTGGAAACAAAATCAAAGGCTGTAAGCGTTATGCTGATGAATGCAGCGAGATACACCGCAAGGCAGTTTGTGGGACATATGAAAAGTTTTTTTCCTGCGCTGAAGGAGGCGGAGGTGAAAGATGAACAGCTTCTGACTTATGATCAGTTTGAGAAAGTATTTGAGAAGCACAGCCCCCAGTATAGTCTGTTGTTTGACACCGGGGAAGGCTATTTTGCATTTTGTATGACCACTGCCGATATGCTTCCGGAGAAAGAGAGCGGGAACTCGATCATGATGGGGAACGCCATGGCGAAGGTGGAAAAGTATCTGGAACAGAACCAAGCAAAAAAAAGGACGGCGGAACACAGAAAGAAAATACTGGTGGTGGACGATTCAAATTTTATGCTCACGGTCATGCAGGATCTGCTCAAAGACGATTATGAAGTGCAGACAGCTACCTCCGGGCTGTCCGCCATCAGAAGCATTGTGCTCAACAGACCGGATCTGGTTCTGTTGGACTATGAGATGCCGGTATGCAAAGGGAATCAAATACTGGAAATGATTCGAGCGGATGCGGAATTTTCAGATATTTCCGTGGTCTTTCTGACCGGCAAAGCGGATAGGGAGAGCGTCAGAAAAGTGCTGGAATTCAAGCCGGACGGATATTTGTCAAAAGCGCTGAAACCGGACGCTATCAAAGATGAAATAGACAAATTTTTTGAGAGGAAAAAACATGGGAGTGTTTGAGAAGCATAAGTCTAAAATATGGATAATTTTTCTGTGCGCAGCAATGTTTATCGGGGGGGCATCCATGCAGACAAAGGCCGGAGAAAGCGAAAAAAACTCTCTGATATTGTGGATTTTACGGATATTGTTCTGGGGTATGCCGATGGAAGCGGAGAATTGAACAAAGAGGTAGAAGATGGGGATCTGATAGAAAAGGATGCAAAACTGGTACTGCGCTATACCTATGAGATTCCGGATGAAAAAATAGATTCTGTGGAGGCGGACATCAACTATTATCTGGAGGTTTCGCCTCATCTTGTCCTGCCGGAGCTAAAAGAAGGCTCACCGTTAACGATAATGACCGATGAAGGGGCTGTGGAATTCGGAAGAATATGTGCATCTGCCGGCAGAGCATGGATTACGTTTGCGGCGAAAGAGGGAGGTTTTGGAACAGTTCTGTCGGACTTAGAGGGATTTGACGGCGCTTTCTTTTATTTGCAGTGCGGCCGTGCTGACGAACCGCCGGAGGATGCTTCACCCGTGGAAGGGGAAGATAATCTCTATGTCATGAAGCTTGAGGGGAAGGATCGACTTTTGTTCGGCTATGCGGAACTTGAACGGAGTAAGACAGAGGCTGAGGTGGAGAAGGAGGGTGAACAGGACGGAGGGATCATTACATGGACTGTTAGCTACGTCCCTTGGCAGAATCCGGGGGAAGATACTGAACTTACGCCGGACACTCCCTTTGAACTGCGGGATACGATAGACGGCGCTATGCACAGTTATGTTGAAGGGAGTATAGAGATCGACGGTTCACCGGTTAAGGAGTACGCTCTCCGGGATGATATACCGGCGGATACAGATAGTTATGCTGTCATTGAAGAGACAGAAAAAGGTGCGGTGTTGTCTGTCGGCGGAGGCGTCGCATCGAGAAGAGTAAATATTGTGGTGGTTCAGACAGACAGCATTACGAAACTGCCGGTGGCAGGTGCGACGTATATACTCTATCAGTGGGACGAAAAAAACGGGAGAGGGCTGCCGGTGGCTCAGGGAATTACCGATGCTCAGGGAAGGGTTTTGTTTAAGGTAAAACCGGGTATGACGTATGAGCTGGTGGAAATCAAAGGCGCTCCCGGCTATGACCCTGTGTCCGGTTGGGAGGAACTTCCCGAAGGTGTGACGGAGTCGGGAGGCGGATTTTTGATTACGGCAAAGAAGACAGCCGGAGAGGATGAGGGAGCCGGCGGCTTTGGCGGAGAAGATCCTACGGACAACGGCGTAGATGACCTTGACACCGGGGAAACCGGAGAAGAGGGCAGCTCCGTTGATGCGGAGGAAAGCGGTACCGGAGATGAAGATACTGCAGGAGACACCGATACTGCGGGTGATACAGGAGACAACGGCGGTTTTAGAAAAACCGTAAAAGGCCCGCAGACGTGGGACAGGATACCGTGGTCTTTTCCAATCGTTTTTTGCTCCGGAATTGCGCTTACGTTCATCGGGATTTTTCAGCGCAGGATGAGAAAAAAATCTGAAAAAAGATAGGATAAAGAAAGAGGAATCGCGGAAAGGTATAAACTGCAGATTCCTCTTTTTATGATTGGCTGTCGGGTTAGAGCGACTGCAGAACCATAATGTGATATTCTTCATCCAGTATGATTCGCCGCAGGACGCTGTTTATATAGTCGTCCTGAATTGCATTGATATGCATTTTATACTGCCGGATTGCAGCTTTTTCGGCTTCTATATCTGCCTGCAGCATCTGAGGAATATGATCCGGCAGAACAAGGCAGGATGGCGACCACAGGCCGTCGGGCTGTTTTGCTTCAAAACAGACGTTTCCGCCGAGCAGGCAAATCAGTTCTCCGAGTTTTTGGAGATGGATCATTTCCGCCATGGCAATGCCGAGAATCGTCCGAACAAGAGAACAGTGTTCGTCGGACATTCGGTTCTCATTGTTGATGTACTGTAAAATGGCGGACAGCTCCGACACCGAACCGCAATAGTCCACCGTCAACAGCTCCGCATATCTGGGATTTCGCCCTCTTACCTGGATCGGGGGATAGGGAAGATCCACCATAATCGGCTTTATACCCTGCAGAGAGCAGTTGTTCATTAACAGATTTCTGGTTCTTTCCATATTTTATATACCTCTCCTGATAGGATCTATAATACTATTGTATGGCGGGATATCCGTTGTGTCACTGTTTAGGCGTCAAAGAAACAACAGGTTCTGCAGGCTTCCGCTTATTGTAATTTTCCGGAACACTATGTATAATGAAAACAGGAAAAAGAGGGAAAAGTGCGTGAGTAAAGCATCGAGACATAAAATTCGGAAAGCAGCGGCCCTGTTGTTATGGGCAGTCATCCTGCTGTCAGGTAAAACAGAATATGCGGTACAGGCGAAGCAGGAATGCTACAGTACAGCTTTGTTCGGCGATGTTGAGGTGATAAAACAGGAGGAAAAGGGTTATCTCATACAGGTGACGGTGGAGAACAGCGGGGAAGATTTTACCGGTACGGTGCAGGTGGTCTTTGTCGGCTCAAACTGTGTCAATACTGCATATAATAAGGAGATTGTCCTTCCGGCCCGGGGAAAGAAGCAGTTTACGGTTAGTGTACCTGATGCGGCGGTAGATACTGTATCAGGAATATGCACGCTTAACTTTCTGGATAAAAGGGGAAATGTACAGCAGTCTGTCGGGCTGAAAGATATATTCGGCGGTGCGGTCGAAGAGCTGACGGTGGGTGTTTTGTCGGAAAATTACGCCGGGCTGGATTTTATGGAGGCGGACGGAGAATATATTGATTTTCGCAACAGATTTTATCCTCTGAAACTGGTGGAATTAAACGCCGATACGCTGAAAGAGCAGTTGGATGGATTATATTTTCTGATTATTGACCGGTTTGATGTATCTTCCCTGAGCAGAGAGGATATCGAGGCAGTTCAGAATTGGGTGAAAAACGGCGGCTGGCTGATGATCGGAACCGGTAGATATGCGGAACAGACACTCTCCGGATTTGATCAGGACTTCATTGATGCAAGGGTTTCCGGGGTCAGTGAACCGGGGGAGGAAAACGATTTATCCGACAATGCTCTGAATGGATATTATGATTATATTCATAAGCGGGATGAAGAATATTACGGTTACTTCACGGATGAAGGAATTGATTTTACCAATATGGCGGTTGCGGATCTGGATTATGATCATTCATATCGGGGAATCTTTTATGAAAGTTCGGAAAATCCGGTTATGTACGGTAAAATGGGGTATGGTTCCATCATGATCTTTTATTTTTCACTGGAGGAGAAAGAATTGCGGAAGCTGAGCAGTAATACGGTTCTCTCCCTGTATGAGACTCTCATATCCTGCAGCGTAAGTTACCGGTATGATGTATATTCGAAGTGGGATTCCGCCAATGCGATGGCGTTCTCTTTTGTGAGCGGGTTTGACAGGAGTGAATATTATATCAGGCCGGAAATGACGACCGGCATGTATATTTTGCTGGCAGGAGCAATTCTTTGTCTGATTATCCTCAGGGGGAAAAGAGAAAAATGGAACAGGATCCAGCCCGCTGCTTTCGGGTTTCTGCTTATTGTCGGAGTATGCATTTTTGTGTGGGATGCCCGGGTAAAGAATACGGCGGTTTATTCCGTCACCGCCCAGAGGGTGGACGGCGATCGCAAAAGCGCTTATTTTCAGGTCCGTCATTCGGGTATGAAACCCTGGACGGTGGAGTTAAGCGGGGATTACGAGACGGCAGGACCGGGGTTTCCCGGCTGGGATAAAGAAGACTGCAGTTCGGAGGATTACAAGTATATTGTAAACAGTGAAAAGAAGGGGCTTTCGGCAGGGATAAAACCGGAGAAAGACTCTGAGAGCGGCTTTTTTTATGCGGAAGGAAGGACGGAGAAAAGAGGAACCATCACCTGTGGGGATTTGGAATATATCAGGAGAGGAAAAATGAAGGGAACGGTAACCAACGAAACGAACTGGGATATGGCTTATATGGCAGTGTGGTTTGAGGATAATGTTATCGTGTTTTCTGATGTGAAAGCGGGAGAGACTATTGATTTGGATGGTGAGTCAGGGAATGCAAAGCGCGTATATGAGGACACAACGGAGGGCGGCGCCGACAGGCTAATATATAGGATGGTAAATAGTTACGGTTATGATCCGAACATGGGGTATAAGCAGGCGGATATGGCAGCACTTCTCGTTGGCATGAGCATTGCGGACAAGGCGCGGCCGGCAGGAACGGAGTGGGCGGTTATCATAGGGGTTGCAGAGAGCTATGATAGGGTGACAGCGGGCAGATACGGCGGCCTCTCCTACGGATGTCTCTATACTTATACCGAGATGAAGGGCGGCGGACAGAAGAAAAGTTCCGGATTTAATCCGTATGCGTTTGCGTAGAAAAGCAGAGGAAAAAGAGAAATCGCGGAAGTGCGGGAGCGGGGATAATTTTATCGAAAGGCGAAAAAATGAGACATAAAATTTGGAAAGCAGCGGCCCTGTTGTTATGGGCAGTCATCCTGCTGTCAGGTAAAACAGAATATGCGGTACAGGCGAAGCAGGAGCAGTATCCGGCCTTTCTGTCCGGAGATGTTATGATGTTAAAAAAGGAAGAAAAGAGCTACGTCATGCAGGTGACGGTGGAGAACAGCGGGGAAGATTTTACCGGTACGGTGCAGGTGGTTTTTGCCAGTCTTAATACTGACAACTGTGCCTATAATACAGAGATTACCCTTCCGGCTCAGGGGAAGAAGCAGTTTACGATCAGGGTGACAGATATGGCGGCAGACACCGCCAAAGGAATATGCGCACTGAACTTTGTGGATGAGAAAGGAAATATACTTCAGTCCCTGCGGCTCAGCAATGTGTTTCGGAATACGATGACAGAGATTCAGGCAGGAGTTTTGTCAGAAAATTATGAGGGACTTGTCCATATGGAGGCGAAGGGCGAAACTCTTGACATGGGGAGCATGAGTTATCCGATTAAACTTAGAAAACTGCAGGAGGGCAGCCTGAAAGAGCAGTTGGAGGGGGTGTACTTCCTGATTATCGATCAGTTTGATGTTTCCTCGCTTAGCGAGAAGGACATTCAGGCAGTTCAAAACTGGGTGAAAGACGGCGGATGGATGTTAGTCGGCACCGGAGAATATGCAAAGCAGACGCTGTCCGGTTTTGATCAGGATTTTATGGATGTGCATATTTCAGAGATCAGCGAGCAGGGGGAGGAGAATATTATTTCGGCCAATGCTGACAGAAACGGTTATTATTATATATACAGGGAGGACGGTATCGATTTCACAAATATGGCGGCTGCCGATTTGAGCGGCAGCTGCAGAAACGGGAATTTTTACGAGAGTATGGAAAATCCGGCTGTTGTCAGTACGGTTGGGAAAGGGGCTATGGCGGTCTTTTACTGCTGCCTCGGAGAGGAGGAATTGCGAAAGGCGGACAGCTATACCATTGCGTCCATGTATCAGGAACTGATGGGGAGTTCAGGCGGCTATTATTCTGACGAATACTCGGAATGGGGATATATCAGGCAGAGGTGTCTGGCCTTTATAGACCATATCAATACGGAGGTGGATTTTACATGGCTGAAAGGCATGATCTTTATATATGTGGTGTTGGTCGGACCGGTTTTCTATTTGATTCTGCGGAAGTGCAAAAAATGCGAATGGTACTGGATCGGGGCTCCGGTGCTGGGCATATTCTTCATTGCGGGCGTATATCTCCTTGGGCAGGGAATCAGGGTGAAAGAGGCAAGAGTATATTCCGTCACCGCCCAGAAGGCGGACGGCGATTATGCCGATACTTATTTTATGGCGTATCATGCGGGAACAAGGCCGTGGGAGGTCAGTCTGAAAGATCATTATAAGGCGGCGGGACCGGGAGCCGGTTGGAGCAGATATTATTATGGCGGCAGTCAGAATGCAGATCAATACTATTATACTGTGCGAAGCGGCAGCGAGGGGCTTTCGGTGGGCATAAAACCTGAGGAAAATTTTGACAACGGGTTCTTTTATGCGGAGGGAAGCGCCCGGCACAGAGGAGAAATAACCTGTAAGAATTTGAAGCATGCGGGGGCGGGAGCGCCGGAAGGAACCATTACCAATGAAACAGACTGCGATATGGCCTATATGGCGGTATTTTACAATGAAAATATACTGGTGTTTTCCGACGTAAAAGCGGGAGAAACCATTGATCTGCAGCGGGATTACGGAAATGGAAAATGCGTGTATGAATATTCTTCTTATTCCTATTCTCCTGATGACGTGCTTTATGATATGCTTTCCATGTATAGTTATCACGACGATAAAGGGTATGCGCAGGACGATATGGCGGCTCTTCTCATTGGTATGGGGATTGCCGATGACGAAAGGCCGGAGGGAGCCGCGGCGGCGGTGGTTATAGGCGTTGTAAAAAATTATGACAGGATAACGACCGGCAAATGCAGCGAACTTTCATACGGATGTCTTTATACCTATGCAGAGATGAAGGGAGGCCCGCATGCTTCAAATTGATCATTTATATAAAAATTACGGTAAATTTCAGGCGGTCAAAGATCTGACTCTCCATGTTCCGGAGGGAGATCTGTTCGGGTTTGTCGGGCCGAACGGTGCGGGAAAGACAACGACGATACGAATGGTGTGCGGGCTGATGCGCCCCACTGCAGGAGGGATAAAGATCAATGGCATGAATGCCCTGACAAAGCAAAAGGAGATCAGGAAACAGATCGGTTATGTGCCGGACTTTTTCGGGGTGTATGACAATCTCAAAGTGAAGGAATATATGGATTTTTACGGTTCCATGTACCGCATGGATTCGAAGGAAATTGAGCGGATATCCGGAGATCTGCTGGAACTGGTGAATCTCTCGGATAAGAAAGAAGTCTTTGTGGATACCCTTTCCCGGGGCATGAAACAGCGTCTCTGTGTGGCCAGAGCTCTGATCCACAATCCGGCGCTTCTGGTCCTCGATGAACCGAATTCCGGTTTGGATCCCAGAGCGAGAGTGGAGATGAAAGAGCTTCTGTTGAATCTGAAGAGTATGGGAAAGACTATCGTGATCAGTTCCCATATTTTGTCTGAGCTTTCGGAGATGTGCAACAGTATCGGCATTATGGACAACGGTTCTTTAGTGGCGGCGGGCACCATAGAGGATGTGATGGAAAGCGTGTTCGGAAACGATCAGTTGATCATCACACTGGAGAGCGGAAGGGAGACGGCGGTGCGGATCGCCAGCGAGTATGCGGGTGTGAAAGTACAGTCTGTGGGAGAGCATGAGATAAAGCTGTCGCATACAATGACAAAGAAAGAAATTGCGAAGATGATCGGAACCATGATAGCGCAGGATGTGGTCGTGACCGGATTCCATAAACAGGAAGGAAATCTGGAAACCCTGTTCATGCGCGTCACCGAAGGTGACGCTGGTAGCGAAGGTAACGCTTGTCTGAAAGGAGGGCTGGAAAATGCGGTTGAATCCGATAGTTAAGAAGGACGTGAGAGTGCAGTCCCGCAGTATAAAGATCAGCTTTGGCGTGTTCGCCTATGAACTGATACTGGCTCTTGTTTTTTTCTTTGCCATGTATCTGATCCAGCAGGAAAACATGTATTTATACGATAATATTTACAGTTCTCTGGTGGCGCTTTATCCGGCTCTTGCGCTGACTCAGTTTATGATTCTGGGGCTGATCGTGCCGGTTCGGACAGCATCTTCCATATCTGGAGAGCGGGAGCGCCAGACATTCGATATCATGATGACTACGGGAATGACGCCTTTTTCAGTGGTCACCGGCAAGGTGATGACGGCGATCGTACAGAGCATGCTGTTTATTGCGGCGAGTCTGCCGATCATGGCGCTCTCCTTTGTGGTGGGCGGCATGTCCTGGAGTTATCTGTTCTGGTTTTTTGCGGTGGCGCTTCTTATTTCGTTTTTTTCCGCAAGTATCGGGATTTTATGCTCCTCTCTGTGTAAAAAGAGTGTCAGTGCGGTGATTATGTCCTACGGGTTCTATCTGATTTTTTTTATTGGCACGGTGCTGCCGCCTGTTTTTTACCGCGTATATTACTTCAATATTATGTATGGAAACAATTTTTCGGGAAGCAGGTACAGTTATGGTGAGAATATCTATCTGACATTCCTGCTGAACCCGGCGGTTTATCTCGCGGAGTTTTTTTCGGAGGTTATGACCGGGGAATCCCTGTTCGATTCGTTTAACGGTGTGTCTTCATCAGGGATGAGAGGACCCGTCGGACTTGTGACCACAGGACATAATTGGATTATCGTTTCCACAATTTTGTTTCTGGCAGTCTCGGTTTTGTTTCTCTTTCTTGCCGCCAGACGGATTGATCCCGCCAGAGGCCGGATGGAGAGAAGAAAGGCAAAGAAGCGGGCTTAAATGAAGAAAGGACAGGAGGCCATGGATACCAGAAAATATCTGCTGGAACAGATCAGAATATGCAGACGGAAACTGAACCTTGCAAAGCTTTTGGATTATGGCGCTTTGTACGCTGCGGCAGGGGGCGTTGCCGGGATTTTCTTCGAATTTATTTCGTTGATAAGGCCCTTCTATTATGCCGATGCGGCCGCCGCAGGCTGTTTCGGGGCGGGGCTTCTGGCGGGGATCTGCCGTGGGATAGTAAAAAGGGCGGATATGAAGCAGGCGGCCGGAAAGCTTGACTCTTTCGGCCTGCAGGAGCGGATGCTGACAGCTTACGAAAACAGGGACAGAGAGGACAAAATCTCCGCATTGCAGAGACAGAATGCCTTCGACTGCTTCGAGCAGATGAAGGAACGGATAAAAATTCCGATTATTCCCGATAAGCGGCGTATTCTGGCGCTTCTTGTGTCGGCTGCAGCGGTGATCGGCATGAGTTTTCTGCCGTCTGAGGCGCGGAATCAGGCGGACCTTCGCCATCAGGTGAAAGAGCAGGCAAAAGAGGAGAAAGAAGAGCTGGAAGCGTTTCTGGAAGCTTTGGAAGGCGTAGATATGGAGAGCCTGACGGAGGGACAGAAAGCGAAGCTGAAAGAACTGATCGACACGATGGAATTGTCGCGGGAGGAACTTGACAGGGCAGATTCCGGAGAGAGTCTTGCCGCTGCCACTCAGAGATTGGACTACAAGTACGGACAGGCAGCGCAGAGTCTGGGACAGATTGCCGGTGAGACGGCTCATCTCGAGGCGGCGGGAATCGCCGGTGCTGAGGCCTTTGCGAAAGCAGCGGCAAATCAGAACGGACAGCAGACCGCGTCTTCAGGGATGCCTTCCGGAGGCTCCGGTGATGGAGATGGCGGAGACGGGAAAGATGGCTCAGGCCACAGCGGCGGAAACGGTTCCGGTGAAAATGGAAATCAGGGGAATGGAAACGGTTCTGGTGAAAACGGAGGTCAGAGCGGAGGAAACGGCTCCGGTGAAGGCGGTCAGGGAAGCGGAACCGGCGATGGAAGCGGCGGAAACGGAGGCGGTTCCGGCAGCGGCCGGGGAGAGGGCCACAGCGATGCGGCCCATGATTACGTCAGCGTTCCGGACAAGATGGGGGACGACAGTTCTCTGACAGGGGATAAGACCGGAGATCAGCATTCCGATTACTACCGTGACCAGAATGGGCTTGTCTGGGAGGGGGAACATGTGGAGTACGGTTCTGTGATCGGGGAGTATGCGGACAGCGCCTATGAGGGAATCGCAAGCGGGAAGTATCCGAACGGTATGGAGACGGTGATCCGGGATTATTTTGAGCAGTTAAGCAAATAAAATGTGCTTTTGGAAGGCAGACGCCGGGATGGAAATGAATGAAGAAGCAGGAGAGATAAACATGTCAGATATCGAATTGTATCAGAAGAAAATAGCGGAGTGTGAGCGGGAGATTGGGAAGGGGATCATCGGGCAGAGAGAGGTGATCAGGCAGGTGATGTTTGCGCTTCTCTCCGGCGGAAATGTGCTTTTGGAGGGGATGCCGGGGCTTGGGAAGACGATGCTTGTGCGCACCATCGCCAAAGTGTTTTTGCTGTCCTTCAAGCGGATTCAGTTTACGCCGGATCTGATGCCCAGCGATGTGACCGGGACGAATATTATGGTGAAGGAAGAAGGACACGGCAGTTTCCGGTTTGAGAGAGGCCCTGTTTTTGCCAATCTGGTGTTGGCGGACGAGATCAACCGGGCGACGCCGAAGACGCAGTCGGCTCTGCTTGAGGCAATGCAGGAGCACACGGTGACGGTGGGCAATGAGAGTCATCGGCTGGCGGAGCCTTTTTTTGTGCTGGCAACGCAGAACCCCATCGAGCAGGAGGGAACCTATCCTCTGCCGGAGGCGCAGCTTGACCGTTTCCTGCTAAAAGTGCTGATCCGGTTTCCGGGCAGAGAGGAACTGCGGGGGATCGTGGGACTGACAGAGGGACAGACGGTGCCGGAAATACGCAGCCTGATGAACGGGGAGGAACTTCTGAAAGTGAGGCAGCTCATCTCTCAAATTCCCATTGCGGACGCGGTCATGGACTATATTCTGGAGTTGGTTATGGCGACCCACGAGCCGAATCCCTACATCAGAGAGGGTGCAAGTCCCCGGGCGGCTCAGGCGCTGATACGGGTATCCCGAGCGAAAGCGTTTATGGAGGGACGGTTTAACGTCTCCTTTGAGGATGTGAGGACGCTGGCTTATCCGGTGTTTCGACATAGGGTGCTGCTCGGCTTCGACGCCGTCTCCGAGGGGATCACGGAGGATACGGTGATCCGTCAGATCATTGAGGCAAAGGAAAAGGGATTGTATGCTTGACGCCGGTTTTTATGACGCTTTATCGAGACTGAAACTGCGGATGTCCCACAGGAGCAGCCTGAACGCGGCCGGGAACCGAAAGTCGCTGCGGAAGGGAAATTCCACGGAATTTTCGGATTTCAGGGAATATATGTCTGGGGACGATCTGCGCCGCATGGACTGGAATGCCTATGCCAGATTAGACAAATTATATATCCGAGAGTATCTGGAGGAGAAAGAGGCGGTGGTGTCCGTTTTGATCGACACCAGCGCTTCCATGGACTACGGGGATAGGAGTAAGGCCGAGCTGGCAAAGGATCTGGCGGCGGTGGTGAGTTTTCTGGCTCTTGCCAACATGGACAGAGTAAAGCTCTACGATATGAAAGATATGGGCAGGGCGCTTTCTGTGGGCGGCGGACAAAATGCCTTTCCCAGAGTGCTTTGTTGGCTGGAGAATTTGGAGTTCTCCGGTGAGGTGGATATGCTTTCCGCGGTCAGGAAAATGCAGGTTCCGGGGGCCGGGGTGACAGTGCTGGTCAGTGATTTTCTTCATCCGGATATGCTGCAGGAGGAAACGGTGCGGTCCGGCTACGAAAAACTGCTGCAGTATCTGGATTACTGCAGGCAGCTTCCGGTGATCCTTCACACCATGGCGGCGGAGGAGCTGAGGGTGTCGCTTGAGGGCGTGCTCAATCTGATCGATGCCGAGACGGCGTCCGGAAAACGGCTTGTGGTGGACGCAAAAGCGGTGGATTGTTATGAGCGGGAGTTAAAGCGTTTTTTGGAGCGGATGAGGAGGGGCGCTGCCGGAGGCAGGGGGATCTATGTGCTTTGCGACGCGGGAAAAGACAGAAGACAGCTTGTGTTTCAGGATTTAAGGGTGATCTATGATATTTGAGAGTGTGTGGCCGGCAGCGCTTCTTCTGACTGTGCCGGTGGTGATCATTTTATATTTGTTGAAACCCCGGGGGAAGGATTACAGGATATCCTCCACTTTGCTGTGGGATAAACTGTTTCGCAACCAGCAGTCCAAAACTTTTTTGGAGAAATTTATCCACAATATTCTGATGTATCTCCAGATCTTCATTCTGGTGCTTCTTGTGCTTGCGCTGATGTCGCCCTATCTCCGCAGAGAGGGAAGAGGCAGAGGAAACGTGATCTTTGTGTTTGACGAAAGCGGCAGCATGCAGCATGACGCGGGAGACGGAAAAACGCGCATGGAAGAGGCGGTGGGACAGGCAAAAAGCTTTATCGCCGCCTCGGAGGATATGGCTTTTTCCATCGTTGTAAACGACTGCGCGGGGACCGAGCCTCTGGCGGTGGGAGTGAAGGATAAGGACAGTCTCTATGCCGCTCTCGATCGGATAACCTGCTGTGACGGAACGGGGAATCTGGCTGATGCGGAGAGTCTGGTGGATACGATCAGGGAGGCGGCGAAAGAGGAATCAGCCGGGGCGGAAGTGATCGTATTCACAGACGGCGACGGCGCAGAGAAAACCACGGGCTTTTCCGGGCGTTTCGACGCGCAGATCATTGTGCTGGGCGGTGCGGTGAGCAATGTGTCCAACAACTTCCTGAGTTACACGGAAGCGGAGCAGACTCCGGAAACAGAGGGAGACGCCGTCGGGCCGGAGGAAAACGAAAGCGACAATACCTCTGTGATCACCTGTGCCGCCAGCCTTACCAACTACAGCGATGCGGAGGCTTCCATGGAGGTCAGCCTCTATGCGGGGGGCAGACTGGTGGAGATGAAGCGGATAAATCTTGCGCCGGATGAGACATCCCTGTGCTTTTTTGATGCCTTTGAGTGGCAGGGGGAACCCCTGCGCAGCGAGATCAGTTCCGTGAAATTTGCCGGAAAAGAGGAGGGGGATTCTCTGGCGGAGGACAACACGGCCTATGCGCTCAGGGAACAGACAGCCGTGACCGACGCCGTGCTCATCGGGGCGGGCAACACCTATCTGGAGAAAGCCTATCAGGCGGCCGCGGGAAAGAGCCTGACAAAGGTATCCGGGGAATACGCTCTGCAGGACGGCGTCCGGGCCGTATGCATCTATGATGCGGGCACAAAGACGGAGCCGGAGGAAAAGACAAACGAGCTGGTATTTCAGGATGACAATCGTCTCACTGGCACTGCGGAGAAAGTGATGCTCAACGTCACCGACTGTGAACTGACGGCAGGACTGTCTTCTTTTACGATCGGCGTCAATAAGACCAATCTGTATGAGATTCCGGTCTGGGGAACCGGATTTTTGTGGGCCGGGGATCAGTGCGCCGGTTACTACGGAGAACACGACGACGTAAAGACGGTGGTGGTGGGTTTTGATATCCGGGAGTCGGAATTTCCGCTGCGGGCGGAGTTTCCGGTGTTTATGGCAAATACCATCGGCTATCTGGGGGATACGTCGTTGCTTGCGGGCAATGTCTATGAGGCCGGCGACAGGGTATTATTTCATCCTCAGGCGGACTTTGACGTGGAGAGCCTGACCGCGGAGACGAAAAAGGCCGGTCTGTATGAGGTCACGGCAGGCGACGTCACGGAACAGTATGTGGTGCGTTTTGCCGCGGGAAGCGAATCCGACGGAAGACAGAGGGCGGAGGGAACGGTTCCGGAATCGTCCTACGGCAATAGGCTGGTGAAAAAGCAGCTTCGCAGTGTGCTGCTTGTGTTCGTCCTTTTTCTGCTGGCGCTTGAGTGGATTTTGTATGTGCGGCAGACCCGCTGCAGAAACAGGTTTTATTTCGGCGTGCGCGCGGTGGGCATCCTGCTTCTTTTGCTGGCTCTGTTCGGGGTATCCGTAAGGAGGCGGGATGCCGCAAATACAACGATATTTCTCGTGGATATATCCGACAGCAATGAGAGAAATCTCCCGGCCATGGAGGCGGATTTGAAGGAAGCGCTTCGAGAGATGCCGGCAGGGAATCAGTATGGTATCGTGACCTTCGGGAAGAATTCTCTGGTGGAGCAGTTTCTGACGAAAGAAGATCATTTTACACAGATTATGTCGCTGCCGGATAAGGAGGCCACAAATTTTGAGGATGCATTCTCCCGAGCGCTCACTATGATTCCCTCCGGCAGCGCCGGAAGGATCGTGGTTTTGACAGACGGCAGGGAGACGAGGGGAACGCTCTCCAATCTGGCTTCCGCGCTGTTGTCCGGGCAGGTGGAGTTGTTAGCCCGGATCTATGAGACGGAAAAAGGAAAGGATGCCTATGTGGCGAAAGTGGACCTGCCCGCCTACCTGTATCAGGGTGATCTGTATTCCATGACCGTGACGGTGGAGAGCAACTATGAGACGGACGCCAGACTTCAGATCTGGGCCGGAGAGGTGCGGCGGGAGGAGTATAGGGTTCATTTAAACCCGGGAACCAACCGGTTCCGCTTCCGTCAGGAAGTGACGGGGGAGCATGTAGAGAGTTTTGAGGTCAGAGTGGCGGCGGACGGGGATACTTGTGAGGAGAATGATCGCTATCACGCCTACTCTGTGGTGGATGCAGCGCCGAAAGTGCTTCTGGTGGCCGGCATGGAGGAGGACAGCGGCCGGTATGAGAATCTGCTCTCGGGCGCAGGCTGCGTGTTCGACAGGGTGGATGCGCTGCGGGCACCGGATACGCTGGAGGATTTGCTGGAATACAAAAGTATTTTGCTGGAAAATGTCTATCTTTCGGATCTGCCGAAAGGGTTTCTGGAGCATATTGAAACTTATGTGAAAGATTACGGCTGCGGACTTGTCTGTATCGGCGGGGAGGACAGTTTTGCTCTGGGCGGCTACCGGGACAGCGTTCTGGAAACTGTGCTTCCGGTGGATATGGAGCTGCGGGGCGTCAATGAAATACCGACCACCGCCATGATCATGGTCATCGACCACTCGGGGAGCATGAGCGTGGATGCGGGAGGCGGGGCGACCAGTCTGGATCTGGCGGTCACCGCCGCAAAAATGGCTGTGGATCAGATGCGGGATACGGATTACGTGGGTGTTGTCACTTTTGACGATACCTATAGCTGGGTGGTGAAACCCACATCCGCGGCGGATAAAGAGGAGATCAAAGCGCAGATCGGGACCATAGCGGAGGGCGGCGGCACCACCATCGGACCGGCGCTGCGGGCGGCGTTGGAAGGTGCAGAAGAGTGCGAGGCCGACATCCGTCATGTCATCCTGTTGACGGACGGACAGGGGGAGAGCAGAAACTATAACCCGATCACAGAGGCCTACACAAATGCGGATGTGACGCTTTCCACGGTGGCAGTGGGAGAGGGGGCGGACGCAAGACTGCTTGAGCGGCTTGCCAAAAGCTGCGGGGGCCGTTACTATTATTCCGATTTGGCCACGGATATTCCGAAAATTTTTGCCAGAGAAGTATTTCTGAGTGGGGATACCTATCTGCAGAACGGTCATTTCGCGTTGGCGGTGGACGGCGGCAACGAGATAACCGAAGGGCTGTTTAGGGAGGGATGGCCGGGTATCTACGGCTATGTCAGCGCCACGCCTAAGAGGGCTTCCCGGGTGTTGATTGCCTCGGAGAAGGATGATCCGCTGTTAACCACCATGCAGTACGGTCTGGGACACACGGCGGCATGGAATACGGATGTGACCAACGAATGGACGGCGGCCTATGCCGGGGAGAGGGATTATGTACAGTTGTGGCGGCGCATTGTCGATTACAGTGTGGGCAATGTCTCCATCGGCGAAGATTCCATGGAGGTGGAATCGGAGGGCGGGTACACAAATGTCGTCTATCACGCGTTAGATTACGACGGGCAGACCAAAGTGGAGGCAGTGTACACGGACCCCGACGGGAATACGAAGACGGCTGCGCTGCAGGCGGTGGCGCCGGGGCGCTTTGAGGGAAGGCTTGACACGGACGCTGCAGGTCTTTACAACCTGAGCGTAAGGCGGCTCGACGGCGGAGAGATCGCAAACGCCGTGACGACCGCGGTGGCGGTGCAGTATGCGGACGAGTACAAATTTGATATAGATACCGCGGTGTTCACAGGTTTTGTGGAGCGTTTCGGGGGGATGCTTGATCCGGAGGAAAATTTCTGGAGGCACCAAAAGAGCGAAGCGAGAGAACGCTATGAGCTGACAAAATGGCTGATTTTTGTGCTGATCTTCTGGTTTGTCCTTGATATTGCTCTGCGCAGAATTTATATCCGACCGCAGGATACGAAACTGTATCAGAGTGCGGCAGGTTATTTTAGAATGCGGAGGCAGAAAAAAGAGGAGCCTGCGGCAGAGGATATGCAGGCAGAGGCTGTGAAAACAGAAGTAGCCGGGGCCGCAGATATCTCCGGGAAGGAGCAGAAAAGAAAGAAAAAGGCGGATAAGAAAAAAGAGGTTCAGACATTGGATACCTCCGTTTTACTTCGGAAGAAAGACCAGAGAAAGCAGTAGAGAATATCCGGCGTTTTCAGGTTATTGTGCAGAGCGTCTGAAAATGGTAAAATAAATAAAAAGCAGGCGTGTGACTGATAAGGGGGCAGAAAACCATGGAAAAGGATACTCGTCTTATCAATATTTATCTGAAAATACATCACAGGAGAACGTTGACCATAGAGGATCTGGATTATCTGGCGCAGTATGATCCGGAATGTTTTGAGAAGACCTGCAAAAATGTTGTGTACAATATTCCGGAGGCAAAACCGATCATGCTGCCGGAAATCACGGAAGTGATACAAAGGAATGGGCAGAGCAGGGAATGGAATTCACCACAGGAGGATATATCAAAGCGGGAAGAGAACTTATCGCAGAAAAATGAAAGGAAGCCTGTGCAGGAGCCGCAAGTTCCCGAATGGCAGAATATAGAAAAGGTTCTGGAGAATTTAAAGCATCTGGAAATGCATGAGTTCCCGATAGCGGACGTCGATGCAGATAAAGTGAAAAGCCTGCTCGGAAATCTGTACATGGAATTGCTGTTTCCGCACAATGACAACTATCCGTTTTTTGTTATGACGGATGACAGTTCCACATCTACATTTGATAAAAGAGCGTAGATTTTTGCGGGAGAGAGGTATGCCAAAAATAAGATTTATCTGTCAGACAGCGATCATGATAATGTCTGCGGTTATTATGATCTTCCTTCCTATACCGCTGCCTGCCGGGTGGAAGTTTCGGAAGATGGGAAGGAAAAGATTCTGCAGTGCCGCTGCCGATCCGGATGATTATGGCAGCCCGCTTTCTTATTAAGTCTGCAAATAAAAAGTCAAGCAGAAATTGATGAACTTTGAAAATTTTATA
>ERZ777011.651-NODE-651-length-50174-cov-3.984437_pt1 | contig 50174 bp, 38 predicted proteins | sample MGYA00374964_ERZ777011 | MGnify/ENA primary metagenome ERZ777011 (study PRJEB29310, sample SAMD00008975) | mouse gut metagenome | study: EMG produced TPA metagenomics assembly of the Metagenome analysis of fecal microbiota from mouse which was promoted...
TTGGTACTTTTAATAGGCATATTCATTTTTTCAGTGCAGTTTGCGGAAACTCAAGGGAGAACGGGATAAGATATATATGATTTTTTTGGGTTAATTTTGTGAAAAGTGTCTCTTGAAGATTCTGAGGAAAGGATCTATACTTAAAAAGTGTGTGGCAAGAGGCATAAATTTGGTCTTCCGTCACACTTTTTTGTTCTGTACAGGAAACGGAAAACATGTAGCGAGGGTGCCGCTGGCGCGGCGGATTGAGAGGGAAAATGGCAGAGGAATTAAAAAGCAGAAAAGAGATACCGGAGGAGCTGACCTGGGATTTGTCCCAGATTTATGCGGCGGAGGAAGACATGTTCCGGGACGCGGAGGAGATGAAACGGCTGGCAGGGCATATTGCGGAGACCTATAAGGGAAAGCTGGATGCGCCGGAACGGATCGAGGCCTGCCTCACCGAATACCGCAGGCTGAGAGAGCTCAGGGATCTGGTGGGAGCTTACTGCAGCCTGGCGGTGGAGGTGGACTACTATGACGAGTACAACCAGCAGCGCATGGGAAAAATCAACCGTATGTGGGACGAGATCAACAGCAGCTTAAGCTTTGTGCAAAGCGAGATCATGGAGCAGCCGGATGAGGTTATCCGGGGGGCGATGGAAATCAGCAGCGGAAATAAGTGCTATCTGCGGGCGATTCTGCGGGCAAAGCCCCACAGGCTGCATCCGGAGGCGGAACGGGTGGTGTCCGCACTGGGGCAGAGCATCTACATGGCGCCTTACGAAATTTATAACATTGTGAAGCTGGCGGATATTAAATTTGATCCCTTCACGGTAAACGGCAGGGAATACCCGCTGGGCTATTCCCTGTTTGAGGACGACTACGAGTACGAGCCGGACACGGCGGTGCGCCGGGCCGCGTTTGCAGCCTTTTCCCGGAAGATCCGGGAGTATGAAAATGTGACGGCTGCGGCCTACAATACCAATGTGCAGACGGAAAAGGTGATGGCAAGGCTCAAGGGCTTTGACTCCGTGTTTGATTATCTGCTTTTTGACCAGGAGGTAAGCCGGGAGCTGTATGACCGCCAGATTGATCTGATTACGGAAAAGCTGGCGCCTCATATGAGAAAGTATGCGAAGCTGATCCAGAGGATCCATCATCTGGATCAGATGACCTACGCGGACTTAAAGCTGCCCGTGGATCCCGGATATGCGCCGGAGGTTACCATGGAAGGCTCCAGGGAGTACATAGAGAAAGGGCTTTCCGTCCTGGGCCGGGAGTACGGTGAGATGATCCGTACGGCCTACCGGGACCGCTGGGTGGATTTTGCACAGAATAAGGGGAAATCCACGGGGGGCTTCTGCTCCAGCCCGTACGGAAGCCATTCTTACATACTGATGAGCTGGAACAATAAAATGTCGGATGTGTTTACTCTGGCCCATGAGCTGGGGCATGCCGGCCATTTCCGGATCTGCAACAGTACCCAGTCTGTTTTTGACACGGAGGTGTCCACCTATTTTGTGGAAGCGCCGTCTACCATGAACGAGCTGTTAATGGCGCATTATCTGATGAAGACCAGTGAGGATAAGCGTTTCCGGCGCTGGGTGCTGTCCTGCATGGTGGGAAATACTTATTATCACAATTTCGTGACCCATCTGCTGGAGGCGGCTTATCAGCGGGAGGTTTATAAACTGGTGGATGCGGGAGAGAGTGTCCAGGCGCCCCGGCTGAGCGCGATTATGCGGGATACCCTGGAGAAATTCTGGGGAGATGCGGTGGAGATCAGCGAGGGTGCAGAGCTGACATGGATGCGCCAGCCTCATTATTATATGGGCTTGTATTCCTATACTTACAGCGCGGGGCTTACCGTCGCCACCCAGGTGTGCAAACGGCTGGAGAGCGAAGGGGAGGCAGTAGCGGAGGATTGGAAGAAGGTCCTGGCCGCAGGCAGTACCCTGGATCCCGTGGGGCTTGCTGCCCTGGCGGGAATCGATATTACCACGGATGCGCCGCTGCTGGATACGATAGAGACCATCGGTTCCATGATTGATGAAATTTGTGAGCTTACGGAGGAGCTGGGAGAATGAAGGAAAACGGGAGATCCATTAACCCTGTCACATGCCTTGACTATCCTGACGTCGATGTGATCCGGGTGGAAGATACCTACTATATGGTGAGCACCACCATGCACTTTATGCCCGGAGGAGAGATCCTGCGGTCCTATGACCTGTGGAACTGGGAGCACGCGGCTTATATCTATGACAGTCTGGACCAGACTCCGGGGCAGAAGCTGGAGGGGGAGCAGAATATCTACGGGCAGGGCATGTGGGCGGCGTCCCTGCGGTATCACGAGGGAACTTTTTATGTTTGCTTTGTGGCAAACGATACCCACAGGACTTACCTGTACACTGCAAAGGACGTGGAAGGTCCCTGGGAGAAGCATTTTGTGGAGGGCTTTTACCATGATTGTTCCCTGCTTTTTGACGATGACGGGAGAGTATATATTGCTTACGGAAACAAAAACATCTACATTACGGAGCTGAAGAGTGATCTGAGCGGTCCCAGGGAGGGAGGACTGCACCGCCTGGCGGTGAGCGATGAGGGCAATCCTCATCTGGGTTACGAGGGTACCCATTTTTATAAGATAAACGGGAGATATTACCTGTTTTTCATTCATTCCGCGTGGAACCGCTGGAGAAGGACGGAAGCCTGCTTTGTGGCGGACTCCCTTGACGGGGAATTCCTGGGCGGGGAGATCCTGGACGACGACAGAGGCTATTGCGGCCAGGGGGTGGCTCAGGGCGGTATCGTGGATACGCCTGACGGGAAATGGTATGCCATGCTGTTCCAGGACAGCGGCGCCGTGGGCAGAATCCCCATCCTGATGCCGTTAAGCTGGGAAAAGGGCCTGAAGGTACGCCGGGAAGCACTTCCGGGGGAATGTGCGGAGAGAGTCATGGAATGTCCGTTCCCGGTGCTGGGAGACAAGGGCCGGATCCCGGAGGACTTCCCCCTGGAGAGCACCAGGCCGGATCATGTATACGAGCCGCTGGTGCAGAGCGAGGATTTTAAAGGTGATCTGAAGACCTGCTGGCAGTTTAACCATCAGCCGGATGGGGCCCTGACTGCCCATGACCGGGAGAGGGGGATCTGGCGGGTCAGCACGGACAAGGTGTGCGCCGCACCCACTCAGGCAAAGAATATGCTTACCCAGAGAATGCGGTATCCCGGCTGTGCCGGGGAGGTTACCCTGGACGGAAGCGGGCTTGGGGAAGGGGATATTGCCGGGCTTTGTGCCCTGCAGAGCTGCTATGGGCTGATCGGGCTGACCAGGAGGGACGGCAGGCTTTGTCTGATCGTGCGGACGATGGAGCCGGAGGACACTTCCATGGCACCCCTGCCGGGGGAGGTGCAGCGAAGCGCCTCCCGGGAGAAGGAGTGGGGGCCTTTTCCGGTGGAGGGCAGTACGGTGCGGCTTAAGCTGGAGGTGGATTTTACCGGGATGAAGGATACGGCATCCTTTTATTACAGGAGCGAAGCCTTGGGAGCGGCGGCTTTCACCGATGGGGAAGGGAAAATGCCCCATGCGGCGGAAACGGGAAGAGCGGATGAAGGCGGGGACTGGAAGAAGCTGGGGCCGGATCATAAGCTGTATTTCAAGCTGGACCACTTCTGCGGCTGCCGGTTCGGGCTGGTGGTGTATTCCACGAAAGAAGCCGGAGGAACCGCGGAGTTCAGCCGCTTTATCTACGAGTAAAGGCGGCTTTCAGCGGCCTGGGGAATGTGGGGGAAGGGAAAAGGGACGAAGGGGAGGAAGAGTGTATTACTCTTCCTCCTCCTGTGCGTGTACTTCGTCCCCGGGGCGCAGTGCACCTTGCGGGTGCACTGTGATGCCGTTGACTACGACGCCGCCGTCCAGCCGGATCACCAGGCACTGCTGTCCGCCGATATTGCGGGTTTCGATCAGGTCGGTGCGGTCGGGACTGATTTTGATGACCACATCCGGTGTCTTGACCTCGAAGGTGCGGGTGTTCATAACATTGCTGGCCAGCAGAGAGGCTGCCTCCCCTGCGGTTTCGTCGTAGCGGGAGTCGAAGGCTTCCAGTCTCTCGTTGGATACGCCGCTGTCCGCCAGAATATTCTTGACCTCCCTTCTGTCCAGAACCAGGGGTTCCGGTTCTTCCCTGCGCTCTTCCGCCATTTCGGTGAGCTTGTCATGGATGTTCTTGACGGTTTCCATATCACAGTCTTCTCCAAGGGTTTCTTCGATCAGGGTCTGGAAGGTTTCCATCTGGCTGCCTGCGGACAGGGGCAGAGGGCAGCCCAGAAGCTCGGCTACAAAACCGTCCTTTAATTCCTCGGGATCTTTGGAGTAGTAGAGTGTGCTGTGGATATTGCTGCTGCGGTCCGTAAATGCGGGGAAGAGGAAGCCGGTGTCGGGAAGGCCCACCACCCAGTCACGGACGCGGTTCCGGAAGGTGTTTTCCGCGGCGTTGTAGGACAGGCCGGGTTTAGACAGCTCCACAGGGCAGATGCAGGTGAGTATGTATTCATAGATTTCGTCGGAGGCATCCTCCATCTCCATCCCGTCCGTGGCACGCCCGGGTACGTCGTAGACATCATGGATCACCAGGATCAGGTAGTTGCCCACATATTCATAACTGGCAATGATTTTATCGTAAAATTCCTCCAGCAGGGCATCCTCCTTGAGCTTGCTGTCCCGGAGGCGGAGGAGGAATTCCTGGGTTCCTCCCGTTTCCTCACTGTTTAAAGGAAAGTCCAGGGTCAGCAGGTTCTTGCCGGGAGTACCGGACAAGGTCTTGCGCAGGATTTCAAAGTATTTGAACATCTCTTCCTCAGGCAGTGCCAGAAAGGCCTGCTTCAGTTCGGTCTTTTTATTCTTCTCGCCGTCCACATAGCAGCCGCAGATGCGGGTGATGGAGCAGTTTTTTGGAGTGAGCAGTTTTTTGAGCTCGGAAATTTCCTGTTTTGTCATGGGATCTACCTCTTTCTGTGTTTTGCCGGATTGCCGCCGTCAGGCCGGTGCCTGCTGCCCCGGATTCCGGGCAGCAGAATTATTGTACCACAGAAGGGAGAAAAAGGACAAGCCGCCGGGGCGGTTCAGAGAGAAACTTTTTTGGAACCCCTTATTGAAGTATGGCTGAATTTAGGGTACAATATTGCCATAAGGCAGAGGAATATGGGAGTACCATACATTAAGGATGAAAGAAAGGACAGGCTGCAGATGAGCAAGGACGGTAAGGGAAAAGATAAGGGATTGATAGCGGAATTCAGAAAGTTTATCACCAGGGGCAATGTCATGGATATGGCAGTGGGTGTGATCGTGGGAGGGGCGTTTACCGCCATCGTAACGTCGCTGAACCAGGATATACTGACCCCGATTCTTGCCGTTTTCGGCGGGACGGATTTCAGCTATCTGACGGTGACGCTGGGGAAGGGGGAGGATGCTCCTGTACTGAATTACGGAAACTTCCTCACTTCGGTCATTAATTTCCTGATTACGGCACTGGTAATTTTCCTGCTGATTAAGCTGATTAACAAGGTCAGTGACAGGCTGAGCCATAAGGAAGAAGCAAAGCCTGCGGCACCCACTACCAAAAAGTGCCCTTTCTGTATGAGTGAGATTGCCATTGAGGCCACAAGATGTCCCCATTGCACCTCCAGGCTGGAAGTGTGAACGGAATGAAGATTTTCATGAATTGTTTGTGCCTCCATCAGCGGCACTGCTGCCATCAGCGGTACTGCCGCCGGGGCGGCATGACGGGAAGTGCGAGAAGATAAGGCGGGGACGAAACAAATGAACCAGAGGAAATCTTGGATAAAGTACCTGTATACAGGAATGTGCCTTGTGCTGCTTGGCCTGTTCACGGGCTGCGGCGGTACCGGGGGAAGGATTGCAAACGCCACGCAGCTGATTCAGGCCCTTGATTACGAAGGAGCCCTGACGGAACTGGCTGCGGCGGAGGAAGCCGGGGAAAATCAGAGATTGATCGAGCGCGCCAGAGGCATTGCCTATATGGGGCTTACCGATTACGGCCAGGCGGCGGATGCCTTTCTGAAATCTCTGGCCCAGAGCAATGGTTTTGTACAGAACATAGATTTTGATACCAATTATTATCTGGCTGCCGCTTATACCAAGGATGGCCGCTACAGTGAGGCGGAGGCAACCTACAATGCGATCATTGCCCTCCGTCCGGAGGCGGACGCTTATTTCCTGCGGGGAAACGCGAGGATGAACCTGGGGGATTTCCAGGGGGCAAAGGAAGATTTTAACAGGGTGCTGTCCATGGATTCCGGAAATTATGACCGGTTGATAGAAATATATGAGATACTGGCGTATTTCGGCTACCGGGAGGATGGGCAGGAGTACCTGCAGACAGCGCTTTCGGCGGGGGACAAGAAGATGGACAATTATTCCCGGGGCCGCATTTATTATTATCAGGGAGAATATCAAAAGGCATGTCTGGCACTGGAAGAAGCCCGGGGAGAGGGCAGTGCGGAAAGCTATCTTTATCTTGGGCGGGCCTATGAGGCCACCGGAGATTTCAATTATGCCGCCAGCTTGTACAGCAGCTATCTTGCGCAATATGAGGAAAACGCGGAGGTGTATAATCAACTGGGGCTCTGTGAAATGGCAAAGGGAGAGTTCGCCGAGGCTCTGGCAGCGTTTCAGGCGGGGATGCAGATGGGAAACAGTGCGATGATGCAGACCCTGTCTTTTAACGAGATTGCGGCTTATGAGTATCTGGGCGAATTTGAGCGCGCTTATGTGCTCATGAATAACTATTTACAAAACTATCCCGATGACCAGCAGGCCAGAAGGGAATATGATTTCCTGTCAACGAGATAGCTTGTCTTTCAGATATTTGGCATAATCCATGAGATGATTTACGGTGCTGCTGTCGAAGGTGAGCACCGTATTCAGCATATCTGTCACGGTATATTCATCGGAGATCCGCCGGTTCAGGATTCTGGAATCACCGCGGTAAGCCGTCCGCCCCAGCAGATAATCCGTGGTGACGTCAAAATAGTCCGCCAGTTTACAGAGTGTCGCCAGATCAGGGGAATGGACATTGTTTTCGTAATTGGAAACGGTACCCACGGATACTCTCAGGTAAGTGGCAATTTCCTTTTGGCCCACATCCCGCTCCTTTCTAAGCTGAGCAAGAATCGCTCCGGTTGTCATGTGCTTTTTCTCCTTTTCTGACGTGCTTCTCAAGACTTATTTTATATCTTTTTACCTTTCGTGAAATATGATTTCAGATAGTCAATAAATTATACGGAAAGAGCAGGAATATTTTAGGAAAGCTAAAATTAGTTTCCGGCGGCTAAGCTGTCTGATTTGTTGGAATTATCGTGTTTTTTGTGCAGGATCACACTATATATAATACTTTGTAAAAAAACAGACTACTATATCTTGTATTTTCCGTTGACTTGCCCTCTGCGTAATGCTATAATGTAACGGCACGGTTTATTTTAGTGATAATATTCAGGGGGTTTTTTCATGCAGGTAATCAGGAGAAACGGGGAGAGGGCGGATTTCACGCTGACGAAAATCAATGATGCCATTATGAAGGCGTTTCATGCCACACAGATGAGCTATACAAATGATATTATAGATTTGCTTGCGCTGCGTGTGACGGCTGATTTTCAGGATAAGGTTAAGAACGGTGAAATCCATGTGGAGGATATTCAGGACAGCGTGGAGCGGGTCCTGGGACAGGCCGGTTACGAGGAAGTGGCGAAGGCCTATATCCTGTACCGCAAGCAGCGGGAAAAGATGCGTACCATGACCTCCACGATCCTGGATTATAAAGAGGTGGTAAACGGTTATGTCAAGGTGGAGGACTGGCGGGTCAAGGAAAATTCCACCGTTACCTATTCGGTGGGGGGATTGATCTTAAGCAATTCCGGGGCCGTCACCGCCAATTACTGGCTGTCCGAAATTTATGATGAAGAGATTGCCGAAGCCCACAGAAATGCAGACATTCATATTCATGACCTTTCCATGCTTACCGGGTACTGCGCAGGGTGGTCGTTAAAGCAGCTGATCCGGGAAGGGCTGGGAGGCATTACGGGCAAGATCACCTCTGCCCCGGCAAGGCATCTTTCCGTACTCTGCAACCAGATGGTGAATTTCCTGGGGATCATGCAGAATGAATGGGCAGGCGCCCAGGCATTTTCCTCTTTTGACACCTATCTTGCCCCCTTTGTCAAGGTGGATCATTTAGGGTATGACGAGGTGAAAAAGTGCATTGAGGCTTTTGTATATGGCGTGAATACGCCCAGCCGCTGGGGTACCCAGGCTCCGTTCTCCAATATAACGCTGGACTGGACAGTGCCGGACGACCTGGCTGAGCTGCCGGCTATCGTGGGCGGCCGGGAGATGAACTTCAAATATAAGGACTGCAAGCCGGAGATGGACATGGTCAACAAGGCTTTCATAGAGACCATGATCGAAGGGGATGCCAACGGCAGGGGATTCCAGTATCCGATTCCCACTTACTCCATTACAAAGGACTTTGACTGGTCCGACACGGAAAACAACAGGCTTCTGTTTGAAATGACATCCAAGTACGGGACACCGTACTTTTCCAATTATATTAATTCCGACATGCAGCCCGGCGACGTGCGGAGTATGTGCTGCCGTCTGCGTCTTGACTTAAGGGAGCTGCGGAAGAAAACAGGAGGATTCTTTGGGTCCGGCGAGAGCACGGGCAGCGTGGGGGTTGTTACGATCAACCTGCCGCGGATTGCGTATTTGTCTGCGGACGAAAATGATTTCTTCGCAAGGCTTAACCATATGATGGATATAGCGGCGCGCTCGTTAAAGATCAAGAGAGACGTTATTTCCCGGCTGCTGGAGGAAGGGCTGTATCCTTATACAAAGCGGTACCTGGGATCCTTTGAGAATCATTTTTCCACCATCGGCCTGATCGGCATGAACGAGGCAGGCTTAAATGCGAACTGGCTCAGGGCAGGTATGGGCAGCGGGAAGACCCAGGAATTTGCAAAAAAGGTTTTGAACCATATGAGGAACCGTCTTTCGGACTATCAGGAGCAGTACGGTGATCTGTATAATCTGGAGGCGACTCCTGCGGAAAGTACAACATACCGCCTGGCAAAGCATGACAAGAAACGCTGGCCGGCTATCAAAACGGCAGGGAATCAGGGGGATACGCCGTATTATACCAATTCCTCCCATCTGCCGGTGGATTACACCGTGGATATTTTCGATGCCCTGGATATTCAGGACGAGCTGCAGACCCTGTATACCTCGGGAACCGTGTTCCACGCATTTCTGGGGGAGAAGCTTCCGGATTGGAAGGCGGCGGCATCCCTTGTGCGCAAGATTGCAGAGAATTACAGGCTTCCTTATTACACTCTGTCGCCTACTTATTCCATCTGCAGGACGCACGGCTATCTTGCGGGAGAGGTAAAGACCTGTCCTCATTGCGGGGCCGGGACGGAGGTTTACAGCAGGATCACGGGGTATTACCGGCCGGTGCAGAACTGGAATGACGGCAAGCTGCAGGAGTATGCAAATCGTACGGAATATAATGTAGGGCAGTCCGTTTTAAAGCGTCCTGCCAGAAGCGTGGTCACGCTGTCCAATTTTGCGGAGGAGCCCAGGGTGGAGGTAGAGCAGCCCCGGGATGTCCGGTATTTATTTACCACCAGGACCTGCCCGAACTGCAGGCTGGTAAAGGAATATTTAAAGGACGTGCGTTATGTGGCCATAGACGCCGAGGAAAATATGGAGCTGGCCGCCCGCTACGGCGTAATGCAGGCACCGACCCTGGTAGTGGTAAACGGGGACAGCCAGAAGAAGTATGTCAACGCGTCCAATATCAGAAAGTATGCGGAACAGTTGAGCGGGATACCGGTGTAAAGAGGTAAAACAATATGATAAACAGGTTGATTTCCAGAATACGGGAGACAAATGCTCCCATTGTGGTGGGATTGGATCCCATGCTGAAGTATGTGCCGGAGCATATTAAGCAGAAGGCTTATCAAGAGTACGGCGAGAACCTGGAAGGGGCGGCGGAGGCGGTATGGCAGTACAATAAGGGGATTGTGGACGCGGTTTATGACCTGGTTCCTGCAGTAAAGCCCCAGATCGCCATGTACGAGCAGTTTGGCCTTCCGGGAATGGCGGCTTTCCAGAAGACAGTCAATTATTGTAAGGATAAGGGACTGGTGGTCATCGGCGACGTGAAGCGGGGGGACATCGGTTCTACCTCGGAGGCTTACGCCGTGGGCCATCTGGGCAGGGTGCAGGTGGGGAGCAGGACCTGTGCGGGGTTTGATGAGGATTTTATTACCGTGAATCCTTACCTGGGCTCAGACGGCGTGAAGCCCTTTACCAGCATATGTGCCCGGGAGAAAAAGGGAATTTTTGTCCTGGTGAAGACCTCCAACCCCAGCAGCGGGGAGTTTCAGGATCGGCTGATCGACGGCAGGCCCCTGTATGAGCATGTAGGGGAGCAGGTTGCCGCCTGGGGCGCCGGGTGTATGCCGGAGAGCGGAGATTACAGCTATGTGGGGGCGGTGGTGGGAGCCACTTACCCGGAGCAGGGCAGGATATTGAGAAAACTGATGCCCAAGGCTTTTATCCTGGTGCCCGGATACGGCGCCCAGGGGGGAAAGGGCGCCGACCTGGTACATTTTTTCAACGAGGACGGTCTGGGGGCCATCATTAATTCTTCCCGGGGGATTATCGCCGCTTATCAGCAGGAGAAATATGCAGGGTACGGACCGGAGGCCTATGCCGACGCTTCCAGGGCGGCCGTGCTGGATATGAGGGAGGATATTGCCGGAGCCCTGGGAAGCTTCCCTAAGAAATCCGGATAATACCCGCAGTTTACCCGGGGTATCCGAATGGCGGGAAAGCCTGGCCTGGCGGTAACGTGTGACAGGCCGGAATCGAGCCGGGATAATGGCAGAAATGACGGGAGGAATAAGAATGAATATAGTTTGTCTGGACCTGGAGGGTGTATTGGTACCGGAGATCTGGATTGCGTTTGCGGAGGCAAGCGGGATACCGGAGTTAAAGCGTACTACCCGGGATGAGCCGGATTACGATAAGCTCATGGGGTGGCGCATTGGAATTTTGAAGGAGCATGGCCTGGGGCTGAAGGAGATTCAGAGTACCATTGCCGGCATTCAGCCTCTGCCCGGGGCAAAGGAATTTCTGGATGAATTAAGAAGCTTTACCCAGGTGATTATTCTCAGCGATACTTTTACCCAGTTTGCATCGCCCCTCATGGAAAAGCTGGGCTGGCCCACTATTTTCTGCAACTCCCTGGAGGTAGCGGACAATGGGGAGATCACGGGCTTTCGGATGCGGATCGAGAATTCCAAGCTGACCACGGTGCGGGCGCTGCAGTCCATAGGCTATGATACCATTGCCAGCGGAGACAGCTACAATGACCTGGGGATGATACAGGCCAGCAAGGCGGGCTTTCTGTTTAGAAGCACGGAAAAGATCAAGGCAGATCACCCGGAGCTGCCTGCATTTGACACCTATGAGGAGCTGATGGCGGCAATCAGGGCCGTTGTGAAGTAGGGGCATGTGCGGCAGCTCAGGCAGAACCGTTATGAAAATATAAAAAGAATTACCGTAATTACGCATAGCGCCATTGACGATCCGGGTATCCTGTGATAGTATTCAGGATAACGAAACTTTACGAAAGTCGAGGGCGCTATGTTTATTTATAACAGGAAATTTGATGAGCAGTACGAATACAGGGGAGGGGATCTGGGCGCGGTCTGCGGAGAGGGCGGAACAACGTTCAGGCTGTGGTCGCCTCTTGCGGAGAGCGTGGAGCTGTGTCTCTATGGCCGGGATGGGGCGGCGGGGCAGGACGCGGGGGCCGAAGCATTCTCCGGAAAGACCGGGGCAGTTTCTCTGAGGGAGGCAGCGGAAGAAGTGCACCCCATGGAAGAAGTGCATTCCATGGAAGAGGTTTATTCCATGGAAAAAGGGGAGCGGGGAATCTGGGAGCTGGAGCTGCCCGGGTACCTGCACGGAACCTATTATGATTTCCGTGTCCGGGTGCAGGATACGGTGGTCCAAAGTGCGGATCCCTATGCAAAAGCCTGCGCCTGTAACGGCCGGCGCAGCATGGTGGTGGATCTGGCACAGACGAATCCGGAGGGCTTTCTGCAGGATCAGGCGCCGGAGAAAACAGCGGAAACCGTCATATATGAGCTGCATGTGAAGGATTTTTCCTATGACCCGGACAGCGGGATTCCCCGGGAATTCCGGGGAAAGTATAAGGCCTTTACCCTGCCGGGGAAAACAGGGGAAGCGGGAAGCGGTGCCACCTGCATGACTTATCTGAAACAGCTGGGAGTGACCCATGTGCATCTGCTCCCTGTTTTTGACTTCGGCTGGCTGGATGAGGCGGGAGACGAAAGGCAGTTTAACTGGGGCTATGACCCGGTGAATTTTAATGTGCCGGAGGGCTCCTTTGCCACGGATACGGCCGACGGCACCGTGCGGATCAGAGAGTGCAAGGAAATGGTCCAGGCACTTCACCGGGCGGGAATCCGGGTTGTGATGGATGTAGTCTACAATCATATGTATGAGAAGGAATCCTGGTTTGAGAGGATTGTGCCGGGCTATTATTACAGAAGATGGGAGAACGGCGAGCTGTCTGACGGTTCGGCCTGCGGAAACGATATGGCGGCAGGGCGGGCCATGGTGGATAATTATATCGTGGATTCCGTACTGTACTGGGCGAGGGAGTATCATATAGACGGGTTTCGTTTTGACCTGATGGGGCTGCTTTCCGTAGAGCTGATGAACCGTATCCGCAGGGAACTGGACGCTGAATACGGGCCGGGGGAGAAGCTGCTGTACGGAGAGCCCTGGCGGGCGGCAGAATCCCCCATGGAGGCAGGCACCCTGGCGGCGGTAAAGGAAAATGTGAACCGGCTGGAGGATTTCGTGGCAATGTTTTCCGACGATACCAGGGACGTGATTAAGGGAGACGTGTTCATAGCTGAAGAGCCCGGCTTTGTCAACGGAGGCAGGGGGCTGGAAAAGCGGCTGCTCCATGGGGTCACGGGCTGGCGGGACCAGCGGGAGGGCTTCCGGCCGAACAGCTGCAGCCAGATTATCAATTATATTTCCGCCCATGACAATTATACCCTTTGGGATAAGCTGCTGATTACCATGGAAAAGGAAAGCGGTCCGTACACTAAGGAGGCATATCTGGAGCCGAAGCCGGAACTGCTGGCGGCAAATAAGCTGGCGGCCCTGATCTGCTTTACCTGTCAGGGGCATTTATTCCTTCAGGCGGGAGAGGAGTTCGGGCGGACAAAATTCGGAGACGACAACAGCTATCGCTCGGCCCCGGAGATAAATATGCTCCGCTGGAGGCAGGCGGAGCGTTTCCGGGAACTGGTGGAATACTACAGAGGCCTGATTTCACTGCGGCTGCGTATGCCGGGCCTGTGTGATAAGTCCCGGGATGCCTGGAGACGGATACGGAACCAGACCGTTCACGGTGAGGGCGTGGTATCCTTCCGGGTGGATAACCGGGCCGGTATGGGGACAGAAGCAAAGGATCCGGGAAGCGCTTCGGGCAGTGCGGCCTGGAGGACAGGCAGCGGGGAGGGCGGGGAAGCCTGCCGGCCGGACGGCGAATGGGCGGAACTGCTGATCTGCTATAACGCATCGGATGAGAGCTTTCTTCTGGAACTGCCCGGCGCGGCAGATCTGCCGGAGGAGGCAGCGGGAGAGGAAGAACCGGATGCCGCCGCCGGGCAGCGGGAGGCAGCGGGGAAGGTTCCGGAGGCGGAATGGGTCATTCTTGCGGATGACAGCTGCGCGGACTGCAGGAAACCTGTGGCGGGAAAAACGGCAGTGAAGGCCTGCAGCGGAATGATTCTTGGAAAAAGGTAAAAATTTCATCATATTCCACAAATAAAAAACGTTTTCCAGGCAGAAAATACGTCATTGGAGCAGGCAAAGATCATAATGCCACTAAACTTTTTTTGGATTTTTCCCGGAAAGCGTTCCGGACGGCGCGGATTTATGCGCTCGGAGTGAAAAAGAGACCGAAAACAGAAAATGGGATAGTTTCGAAACTCTGTCGAAAAAAAGTTCGAGAAAAGAAGAAATTTGCACAAAAAGCATCAAGATTTTTTGGATTTTTGTGGGATCTGCACAAAAACAGGGTTGACGATATGAAAAACATATGTTAGCATTAGGCTATGAAAAAGATACCTTGTTTAAAAAATTTAAGAACGAAGATGACATGCGGCCTGCTTTTGGCGGGAATGATGGCGGGGCTGACCGGATGCGGGGAGAAGGCGCCAAAGGCTGCCGTGGATCCCATCGATGATAATTATCGTGTTTTTTATGAGATATTTACGGGCTCTTTCTCTGATTCCAACGGGGACGGTATCGGAGACTTAAGAGGAATTATCAACCGAATGGATTATCTGAATGATGGGAATATTAATTCCGGGGAGAGCCTTGGAATCCAGGGGATCTGGCTGACACCGATCTTTTCTTCCCCGTCCTATCACAAATATGATGTCATTGATTACTACACAATTGACAGTGATTTCGGTACGGAAGAGGATCTGAAGGAGCTTTTTGAGGTATGCCATGAGAGGAATGTGAAGGTGATTCTGGATCTGGTTCTGAATCATACCTCTTCCTCGAACCCGTGGTTTTTAAGCTTTGCGGAAGCCCATAAGAACGGAGACACCGCAAGCCCCTATTACGACTACTATACGTATGCCACGAAGGAGACCCAGGTCAGCGGAAGGACTTACCGCCAGATCCCGGGGTGTGCGGACGAGTATTATGAATGCAATTTCAGCGGGGATATGCCGGAGCTGAATTACGATAAGGAAGAGGTCAGGCAGGAAGCGCTTAAGATTGCAAAATATTATCTCGACCTGGGAGCGGACGGATTCCGGTTTGACGCAATCAAGTACATTTATTTCAATGATACCGGGAAGTCCTCCGAGTTCTGGGACTGGTACATGAAAGAACTCCGGGCGTATAAAGAGGATATTTACTGTGTGGGTGAATGCTGGTCCTCCGACCAGGAGACGCTGGAATATGTAGGCGGACTGAACTGCTTTAACTTCCAGGTGGGCCAGGGTGAGGGAGTGCTGACCAAGGCGGCCAGAAACGGGCAGATCAATGCTTTCACCGGATATATCACCAGTTACCAGGATAAGGTTCTTGCCGAGAACAGCGAGTACGGCATGATGTGCAATTTCCTGTCGAACCATGATACCGACAGGGCTGCGGGATTCCTGAATGTAAGCACCGGCAATGCGCAGATGGCGGCAAACCTGCTGATCCTGTGCAGCGGCTCGCCTTTTCTGTATTACGGGGAAGAGATCGGAATGAAAGGAACCAGGGGAGGCGCAAATACCGATGCCAACCGGCGCCTTGCCATGCTGTGGGGGGACGGCGACACGGTGAAGGATCCTGTGGGAAGCGATTTCCCGGCGGATAAACAGTTGAACGGAACCGTGGAAGAGCAACTGGGTGACGAGAACAGCCTGTACCGCTATTATGCGAAGGTGATTGCGGCTCGTAACCGGCATCCGGAAATAGCCCGGGGGGAGTATGAGACTGTCAGCTCAAAGTACAGTGAGCTGGGGGGCTTTGAAATCACGTATGGGGATTCGAAGATCCTGCTTCTGCATAACACCTCGGCGGAGGAAATCGAGATTGAGCTTTCTGCCCTGACAGGGGTGACCGGGGACTATAAGAAGGTTACCGATGCCATAGGTCTGGGCAGCGGCGCAAGCTTAAAAGGCAATACTTTGAAAATCGGAGCAAGAACCAGCGCGGTTCTGGAAAAGTAATAACGGTATTAAGGAATTCGAAAGGGTTCCATTAATATAATAACAAAGAAGAGGAGAGAAAAATGAAAAAGAAATTAGTAAAGTTTCTTGCTATGGGCCTGGCTTTGACAATGGGTCTGGCGGCCTGTGGCAACAACGGCGGTAACGCTGACGGATCTAACAGTGGATCAAACGGCGGATCAAGCAGTGGATCAAATGGGGGGGGCGGTGAGGCCGCAGACAACAGCGCCTTGGCAGGTACTTATGACATTACCCTCTGGATGTCCGAGTCACCGGGAATCGCAGACCTGACACAGAAGCAGATCCAGAGATTCTGCACGGAGAATCCCGGAATCGTCATCAATGCCACGGTGGAAGGTATTTCAGAGTCCGATTCTGCATCCAAAATGATTACCGATGTGGAGAGCGGGGCGGATATTTACTGTTTCGCACAGGACCAGCTGACCCGTCTGGTAGAAGCCGGCGCCTTAAACAAGCTGGGTGCAAAAACGGCGGATACCGTAAGGGAATTGAATACGGAAGGCTCCATTAAAGCCGCATCCGTAGGAAACGATCTGTACTGCTATCCTCTGACAGCAGACAACGGATATTTTATGTTCTATGACAAGAGTGTTGTAAAGGAAGAGCACCTGGGCAGCCTGGAAGACATCATTGCTGACTGTGAAGCGGCGGGAAGAATGTTCTCCATGGAATGTGAGACATCCGCATGGTATGTTGCATCTTTCTTCTTTGCAACAGGATGTAAGTCCGAATGGACCACCGATACCAGCGGTTCCTTTACCAGCGTGGATGACAACTTTAACACGCCCGAGGGGCTGATTGCCATGAAGGGCATGGAGAAACTGGTGAAATCTCCCAGCTTCCTGTCTTCCTCCAATGCGGCTGACTTTGCGGCGGCAACTCCTTCCGCAGTAGTTATCTGTGGTACATGGGGTTCCACTGCAGCCAAGGAAGCGCTGGGCGACAATTATGGCGTGGCAGAAATGCCCTCCTTTACGGTTGACGGAAAGTCTTATCATCTGGGATCTTATTCCGGGTGTAAGCTGATGGGTGTCAAGCCTCAGGCAGACGCTACCAAGGGTGCCGTTCTTCAGCAGCTGGCTCTTTACCTTACCAACGAGGAATGCTCTCTGGAGAGATATGACTTACAGGGCTGGGGACCTGCCAACAAGTCTGCCAAGGAAGTTGACAGGGTTAAGAATGATGAAGCTTTAAAGGCATTTGACGCGCAGCTTCCCCATTCCGTAACCCAGGGTAATATCCATGGTTCCTGGTGGGATATTGCAAAGCTTCTTGGCACCAATGCCCGGGAAGCAAAGACAGAGGCTGATCTTCAGGCTGGCTTAACGGCATATGCTGCTTCTGTGGAAGCATTATTCCAGATGTCGGAAGAGCAGAAGAACGCATTCTCCCTGATCGGTGCATTCTCCGGATACAACTGGGATACCGACGTGCCGATGACCGAGGATCCCGCAGGGACTTGGACGGCAGAGCAGGAGTTCAAGGCCGGCGATGAGTTCAAGGTCCGTCAGGGCGCAAGCTGGGATGTAAACTTCGGTGCAGAGGGCGCTTCCAACGGCGATAATATCAAAATTGAAGCTGACGGAACCTATGTGGTGACACTGGTTTACGACAGCGCGGCAGGAACCGCTACTCTTACCGTAACACCTAAGTAAGATCACCATTGTGGCTTCGGTATAAACAACTGAATCCGGGCTTTGAGGGGATTCTGGTGTTGTGAGTGTATAAGCCACCCTGGTACGAAGCAGCCGGGGTGGCTTTTTATTAAAACAGATGGGGCAGATGATTATGGAAAAACTCTCATGGATTGAATATCAGGGTCTGGGAACTTTTGAGAAAATTTTGTATAATATCCGTCGATTCCTTGCGGCGATACCGGCGTTCTTTGTCAATGTCGGCAAGGCCATTGTGCGGGGTGTCAAATCGTTCGCATGCGCGGTGGGCAGAGAATGCAGGGATTTAGTTATGACCCTGGTGGAAGGGTCATGGAGAACCAAGCTGTCTTACCTTATTATGGGCTTCGGAAATTTCACATGCGGCCAGATCGTGCGGGGAGCGGCGTTTTTGCTGTTTGAGGTGGTATTTATCTGGTATACCGTAACAACCGGTGCAGGGTGGATGAGCAAATTGGGCACTCTGGGAGATGTCCAGGCGGGAGAGGTATATGATGCGGTTCTGGATACCTATGTCCGCGTGGCCGGAGACGACTCCTTTAAGATCCTTTTGTTTGGCGGACTTTCGGTAGTATTCTGCGTTGCTTTTATCATTGCCTGGAGGATGAATATTAAGCAGAGCAGGGAGAATGATGAGATTCTGAAGAGCGGGAAGCGTCCGCAGAATTTTAAGGCGGATATTCATGACCTCATAGATGCTAAATTCCACAAGACGCTGCTGGCGATTCCGCTGCTGGGAATCTTTTTATTCACGGTGCTGCCGGTGCTGTTTATGATTGTGGTTGCCTTTACAAACTATGACGGCGCTCATGACGGATTCAGCAATCTGTTTACATGGGTAGGCTGGTCCAACTTTTCGGAATTGTTTAATTCCCAGAAGAGTAATCTGGGCTTTGCGTTTAAGCATATTCTGGGATGGACGCTCACATGGGCATTCTTTGCTACCTTCTCCAATTATTTCCTGGGGATTGTAGTAGCGCTTTTAATCAATAAAAAAGGAATTAAGTTCAAGAAGATATGGCGTGGAATCCTGGTGCTGACCAGTGCGGTGCCTCAGTTTATTTCCCTGATGTATATGTCAAAGCTTTTTGCCAAGAACGGTTTGGTCAACGGATTCCTTATTAAATCAGGAATTCTTGACGTACCCTTTGACTTTTGGGGAAATGCAGCCTCGGCGCGGATTCTTGTTATCCTGATTAACGTATGGATCGGTATACCTTATCTGATGCTGATTGCTACCGGTATTCTGATGAACATACCGGATGATCTGTATGAATCCGCAAAGATTGACGGTGCAAATGCCGTGCAGGCGTTTATGAAGATTACGCTTCCGTATATGCTGTTTATTACGGGACCTTATCTGTTGACCAGCTTTATCGGTAATATCAATAACTTCAACGTGATATTCCTGCTGACCGGAGGAGCGATTGCCAATCCCAAGCTGACAGTGGGCGGAACTTCGGCTACGGACACGGACCTGCTGATTACCTGGCTGTATAAGATTACGACCGGTGCGGACAGTAACTTCAAGCTTGCTTCGGTGGTTGGTATCATGATATTTGTTGTCGTCGCGGCATTGTCATTGATTGTATATAATGTACTGCCGTCAAATAAGAACGAGGAGGATTTCCAATAATGAGTGAGAAAACTTCCAAAAAATATAAGAGCTTAAAGAAAAAGACCATGACCGGAAATATCATTACCTACGCCATTCTGACGATTATTTCCGTGGTCTGGCTGATTCCGTTCTTCATGATCGTGCTGGAGTCGTTCCGCTGCGAGACTACCATGCAGGTGGGCTATGTCTTCCCGAAGGAATGGGGATTTAAGAATTACATTTCACTGTTTCAGGGATCCGATGTGGTCAAATATCCCAGGTGGTATCTGAACACCTTGATTATTGCCATTGCGGTGGCAGTGATTCAGCCGATTATGGTTCTTTGCGTGAGCTATACCTTATCGAGGACCAGATTTGCGTCAAGGAAGCTGCTGATGAACGCCATGCTTGTCATCGGCATGTTTCCCGGCTTCCTGTCCATGATTATCCTGTATAAGGTATTGAGCAGTATGGGACTGACCGGAACCGGTTCCATATACGGATTGATCCTTGTGTATACCGCAAGCTCCGGCATGGGATATTATGTGTCCAAAGGTTTCTTTGATACGGTGCCCAAATCCCTGGACGAGGCGGCAAGGGTGGATGGCGCCACGAGGGCGCGGGTGTTGTTTTCCATTATCATCCCCATGTCCAAGCCGATCATCATTTATACGATCCTGACGGCATTCATGTCCCCCTGGGGAGATTTCATGTTTGCCAGCTATATCGCACACAATACCAGCGAAGGTATGAACGTGGCGGTAGGTTTAAATAACATGATCGGAAGCGCCAGCAGCCTGGCGGCCCACTATACGGAGTTCTGTGCCGGCGGTGTGCTGGTGGCCGTACCTATTACGATACTGTTCATGTGCCTGCAAAAGTACTATGTGGAAGGCGTGACCGGCGGTGCCGTAAAGGGATAAAATCGTGTAAAATGCAAAATAGGGCGCTTTGGCGTCCTTTTTTGCATTCAATATTTTGTTAGGTAAGTTCGGTTTTGTTTCAATATACTGAATCTGTGAACCTCGTTACAAATTGTTTTTCAAACACGACATATTTCGGTATTTGTTGCTTGTTTTATAGTTCAACGTGTGGGTGAGTATAAGGTTACCGTTATGCTTGGTGGGATAAAAAGGTCAGAGCTGGAAAGAAAGCAGTACCTGCAGGATCCGCAGGAGTTGTTTGAAAAAATGATTGACGGCGGCAACAATTCTTCTGTTTGGGAAAAAATCAGGGTGCGTTTTCAGAAGTATGTGACGGGAGATAGTGACGACGCTGCATTTAAAAGCTATGTGTATGGCCAGGCTCAGTATCTGTTCGATCAGATGAAAAACTGTTGGGGAAGGTTGTTGGAGTTAAGTGCTGAAACGACATATTAAGTAAGCAGGTAGAAGCAGAATACTGCTTCACTAATTTATGAGCCCGAAATCCTAGGTATCGTGTAATCTGGAATATGTTCTTTATTGGGAAAACGGAGCAAAGCTTGATAAGCGACTGTGAAACCAAATAATGTAGTTGATTTGCTGGATGGGGAAAATACAAACAGTAAATGGGAGTGTTTATTTGGTAAATATGATTGAATAATTAAATGTTTTATGGTAGGATAAAAGGGATATTTGGAATCCTTTCCTATAGGTACTCCGTTTGATGCGATGAGTCTGATGGAAAAGTGTGTATAGGCCGGAGCCTGAGACAAAAGTGTGCAGCAGGTGTGCAGCGGAGTGCTTTGAGAGCGAAAGATACAGGTGGAAAGCCTTGAAAAACCGGAGGTTTTAAGATAAAATGGAGAGTTACAAGCAGGAATTTATCGAGTTCATGGTGGACAGCCAGGCGTTGAAATTCGGCGAGTTTACCTTAAAGAGCGGCAGGAAATCTCCTTTTTTCATGAATGCGGGAGCTTATGTTACGGGAGCGCAGCTGAGAAAGCTGGGAGAGTATTATGCCAGGGCAATACATGACAATTTCGGAGACGAGTTTGACGTGCTGTTCGGGCCGGCTTATAAGGGCATACCTTTAAGCGTGGCCGCGGCCATTGCCTACAGCAACCTGTATGGCAGGGAGGTTCGATATTGTTCCAACCGCAAGGAAGCCAAGGACCACGGTGAGACCGGCATTCTGTTAGGCAGCAGCTTACGGGACGGGGACCGTGTGATTATGATTGAGGATGTGACTACCTCGGGGAAATCCATTGAGGAGACATATCCCATTATCAGGGCGCAGGCAAAGGTGGAAATCAGGGGCCTGATGGTATCCTTAAACCGTATGGAAAAGGGGCTTGGCGGCACCGTGAGCGCGCTGGAGGAGATCCGGCAGAAATATGGATTTGAGGCACGAGCGATTGTGAATATGCGGGAAGTGACAGAGCATCTTTACAACAGACCGTACAAAGGGAAAAACTATATTGATGATACAATAAAGGCGGCGATAGATAAGTATTATGAAACATATGGTGCAGAGTGAAGAAATGAGCGAACAAAATGATATTCTGACAACAGGGGAAAAGAAACTCGAAAGGAGTAAGGTTATGGAGCAGAAGGTTTATAACACGATGAAGCTGGCGGGAGCTACCAATATCGCTATAGGGGTGATTTCCCTTGTGGTGGGTATTGTGACGGGAATTTTACTGATTGTGACCGGCGGCAGGCTGATGGCGCGCAAGTCAAAAATATTATTTTAATATCAGGAGCGGATCAGGGCATTTCCTGCGAGGTGGACAACTCGCCCGGAAGTGCCCTTTTAGAGTTTTATGAGTAAAAGAAAAGGTTATATCTTTACCAACAAAAGACATTCCAACAGAGGGATTATGTCCGTTATTCTGGGCATTATCAGTCTTGCGGCCCTGGTGACGGTGGTGTTTCTGTCGTATCAAAACGGCGGAGAGGCTGCCGTAAAATTCGGGTTCACGGGAGTACTGGCCATGATATTCTCCCTGGTGGGGGTGGCATTGGGTGTGCTGGCAGCCTGCAATAAGGAATATTACAGGTTTTTCCCTGTGACGGGGATTATTCTCAATGTGATAGATCTTGGCGGAGTCAGTCTGATTCTGTACGCGGGTGTAAATTTGTAGCCGGTTATTATTTGCGCGGGCAGTGAGCCAAGCGGCCGTGCCTGCACGGACATGAAAGCCACTTGCATTGATTTGCGGCAGGCCTCTCGTTTGTGTGAGCCGGTTTTTTGGAGCCTGGCGGGGGGACTGAGCAATGACGGCAGGAGGGAAAAGGAAAGGAGATTTGTGATATATGGAGGAGATTGTGATTTCACAGGAGGTATTGGAGGAGCGGTACAGGCTTGCGATAGAGCGTATCCGCGGAATCGCGGAAGAAACCTGCGGCAGGAAAGAATTTAAAGACTATTTCAACAGGACGGCGGCATTTCTGCTTTTACTGGAGGATACGAAGAGCTTTCTGGAGCAGGACGGCTTAAGCAAGGCACCACTGGAGGAGCTGCAGAAACGAAATTATGAGCTGTACGCAGACGTACTGCCTGCAAATTACGAGGGGAGCTACGGGAATCCCGCCTACGCGGTAAAGCAGCTGGGAGACGAGTATGGCCGTCTGCTGGGCTGTCTTTATTGCAGGCTCCGCCGCCTGATTGCTGCCGTATACGAAAGCAGGCTGGAGGATCTGGTGGTGGGAACGGAGCTGTTCCTGGAAATTTATACCGCATTTACCTACGCGGCGGCAGAGCATCCCCAGGCGGCAGAGGCTTCCGGCACGGAGGGGGAACCGGCAGGAGCAGGCCTTCCAAAGGCGGAGGAGCTCCGGGATATTCTGTACTGGCATGTCAGCGATAATGCGGACAGGGAGGAAGAGCGGCTGGTGAAAAGCATGGTCAGCCCAGAAAACCGGTTCTGTACGGATATTATTATGAACAGCGATTTCACCGACGTGAGATACTTGTACGGCTACGGGAAATATGTCAGTGAGAACGAACTGGAAACGGCCAGATATATGGCATCTCTTCCGGAAGAAACCATTGCCACCATGGCGGATACTTATACGGAAGGGTACCGCATGGGGTTTGAGGTGGCAGGGCAGGACCTTTCGAAGAAAAAGACGGCGGGAATCACCTATCATATCGGCTTTGAACGGATGATTCGGCGGGCGATAGAGAACTTTGCGGGGATGGGGCTGCAGCCTGTCATTCGACCGGAGATGATTGCCGGCGGCACGGTGAACAGACAGTATGGGTATGACCATAAGGACGATAACGGGCTGATCCTGGACAGGCGTTATGTGAACCGCCTTCTGGAGGCATCACATGCCGCGTTTGAAAAGTATCGGGAAGAGGCCGGCGGTTACGCAGGGCCGGCAGTAGTGGAAACCTTTGGCGAGGCAGACTTTGAACCGGTGAACCGGCCCGGGGCAGTTAAGCTTGACGGGGAACAGAATCAGCTCTGGGTGGAATACAGAACCAAATACAGGGATATGATGAACCATTATATCCGGGAGGAGGAGAGGAGCTTCACCATTATCGCGTTTCCGGTGCCGGAGGTGGGGCCGGTGTTTCAGGAGCTCTTTGACGAGACGATCCGGCTGAATACGCTGGATTACATGCTTTACCGGAAGGTACAGCAGAAAATCATCGATGCCCTGGACACGGCGGATTACTGTGAGGTCAGGGGCTGCGGGCTCAACCGGACGGAGCTTAAGGTAAACCTGTGGAAGCTTAAAGATCCGGAGAAGGAGACCATATTTGAAAACTGCGTGGCCGATGTGAATATTCCTGTGGGGGAGGTATTTACCTCGCCGGTGCTGGAAGGAACGGACGGTATCCTTCATGTGACAAGGGTATTCTTAAACGGCCTGGAGTACAAAGATCTGAGTCTTACCTTTGAGGACGGTATGATTCGGGATTATAGCTGCGGCAACTTCGAGGATGAGGCGGAAAACAGGAATTTTGTCAAAGAAAACATTCTGTTCCGCCATGAGTCCCTGCCCATGGGAGAGTTTGCCATCGGCACCAATACCACGGCTTACGTCATGGCCAGACGGCTGGGGGTGGAGGCCAAGCTGCCGATTTTGATCGCGGAGAAGACGGGTCCCCATTTTGCCGTGGGGGATACCTGCTATGAGAGATCGGAGGACATGCGGCTTTACAATCCTGACGGCAAGGAGATTGTGGCGAAGGAGAATTCCGTATCCGTCCGGCGGAAGGACAATCCGGCGGAGGCATACTTTAACTGTCATACGGATATTACGATCCCATACGATGAGCTGGGTGAGCTGACTGCCGTGAGGAAGGACGGAGTCAGAATTCCGATTATTAAGGACGGCAGATTCGTGCTTCCCGGGACGGAACCGTTGAATGAGGCATTTGCGTGAGAAATCCAGGGAGCCCGCAGCGGGTCTGTGCCCTGTCCGAGCTGTTACGGGAACTCTTAAGTTTTTGTTATTTCTGCCGTTAATGGTTGCGAAAAGTTTCTTATTTTAGTAATATAAAAGGGAATATACAGTACATGGATTTCGAGGAGGTTATATGGCGAAGACAGACAACATGCCCCTTGTGGGCATTGTGATGGGAAGTGATTCCGATCTGCCGGTCATGGCGAAGGCGGCGGACATGCTGGAAGAGCTGGGAATCGGTTACGAAATCAGGATTATCTCGGCACACCGGGAGCCGGATGTGCTGATAGAGTGGGCCCGGGGTGCACAGGACCGGGGCATCCGGGTGATGATTGCAGGGGCCGGGATGGCGGCTGCCCTTCCGGGAATGTGTGCTGCGTTATCCGTGCTGCCGGTGATCGGGGTGCCTCTTTCCGGCAAATGTCTGGATGGAATGGACGCGGTATTTTCCATTCTGCAGATGCCTCCTGGTGTCCCGGTGGCAACGATGGCCATTGACGGGGCAAAGAACGGGGCCATTCTTGCGGCAAAGATTCTGGCGCTGTCGGATCCGGAGCTGTCGGCAAAGCTGAAGGATTACAGCAGACGGCAGAAGGAGCAGGTGATGGCAAAGGATGCGAAGCTGCAGGAGAAGGGCTGCATGAAATAGAGTGAAAAACCTGGCGGAAACGGAGGAAAGAATGGATTACAGAAAAGCGGGAGTGGATATAGAAGCAGGATACAGGTCTGTGGAGCTGATGAAAAAATATGTAAAGGAGACCATGCGTCCTGAGGTGATGGGCGGGCTGGGAGGCTTTTCCGGAGCGTTCTCCGGGGAGGCGCTTAAGGGAATGGAAAAGCCCGTGCTGCTGTCCGGAACGGACGGTGTGGGCACGAAGATCAAGCTGGCGTTTTTGCTGGATAAGCATGATACCGTAGGAATTGACTGTGTGGCCATGTGCGTCAACGATGTGGCCTGTGCAGGCGGAGAACCTCTTTTCTTTCTGGATTACATAGCCTGCGGGAAAAACTATCCCGAGAAAATAGCCGCGATTGTCAAGGGTGTGGCGGAGGGCTGCAGGCAGGCAGGGGCGGCGCTGATCGGGGGTGAGACGGCGGAGCATCCCGGGCTGATGCCTGAGGAGGAATATGATCTGGCCGGGTTTACGGTGGGTGTTGCAGACGAGAAGGATCTGATTACCGGAGCGAATATCAAGGCCGGAGACATTTTGGTCGGCATTGCGTCCTCGGGGGTACATTCCAACGGATTTTCGTTGATCCGCAAGGTTTTTGAGATGACAAGGGAGAGCCTGGACACCTGGTATGAAGAGCTGGGGTCTACGCTGGGAGAGGCGCTGCTGCGGCCCACCAGGATTTATGTGAAGGCCCTGAAGGCGCTGAAAAGTGCCGGAGTGACCGTAAAGGGCTGCAGCCATATCACAGGGGGAGGCTTCTATGAAAATATTCCCAGGATGCTTCCCGAGGGAATAAGGGCTGTAGTGAGAAAAGACAGCTATGAGGTGCCGGCCGTTTTCAGGCTTCTGCAGAAAAAGGGCGGAATCGAAGAGCAGATGATGTATAATACCTACAATATGGGCCTTGGCATGGTACTGGCGCTGGATGCGGCAGATGCGGATCAGGCAGTGTCAATCCTTAAGGATGCAGGCGAGACTCCTTATATCGTGGGAAGCTGTGAGGCCGGTGAAAAGGGAGTAGTCATATGTTAAGGATCGTTATATGTGTGTCCGGAAGCGGCACGAACCTTCAGGCTGTCCTGGACGGAATTGACACGGGAAGGGTAACGAACACGGAAGTGGCCGCGGTGATCAGCAACAATGCCGGGGCAAAAGCCCTGAAAAGGGCAGAAGAGCATGGGATTCCCGGAATTTGCATTTCTCCCCGGGAATATGGGGACAGAGAAGCCTTTAACAGGGCGTTTACGGAAGAGCTGTGCAGGCTGGAACCGGATCTGGTGGTGCTGGCCGGTTTCCTGGTGAAGATTCCGGAGCAGGCGGTGGCTGCTTTTCCCAACCGTATTATCAATATTCACCCGTCCCTGATTCCTTCTTTCTGCGGTGTGGGGTATTACGGACTGAAGGTACACCAAAAGGCACTGGAGCGGGGAGTCAGGGTGACGGGGGCAACGGTACATTTTGTGAATGAAGGGATGGACGAGGGGCCTATCATAGCCCAGAAGGCGGTATGTGTGGAGGATAACGATACGCCCGAAAGCTTACAAAGACGGGTCATGGAGCAGGCAGAGTGGATCCTGCTCCCCCAGGCCATTGACGATATTGCAAACGGCCGGATTGCCGTAGCGGACGGCAGGGTCCGCAGGACGGAATCTTAAGGCCTGCAAGTCCGCCTGGGGATTCGTCCCAGCGCGACCTTTGGGCTTTGTATTGCAGGTGAGCGCCATACGGCGCGGAAATGAGGTAAATCATTATGAAGGTATTGATCGTAGGCGGCGGCGGAAGAGAGCATGCCATAGCAATGAGCATGAGGAAGAGCAGCAGGGTGGATGCGTTATACTGTGTGCCGGGCAATGCCGGGATCGCACAGATTGCGGAATGTGATCCGTCCATCGGTGTTATGGAGTTTGACAGAGTGATCGCTTATGCCAGGGAAAAGGCAGTGGACCTGGTATTTGTGGCTCCGGACGATCCGCTGGTGGGAGGCTTGGTAGATGCCCTTGAGGCAGAAGGCTTTCGGGTTTTCGGCCCCAGAAAGAATGCGGCAGTGCTGGAGGGCAGTAAAGCATTTTCCAAGGAGCTGATGAAAAAATACAATATCCCCACCGCGGCTTATGAAATCTTTGAAGATTCGGATAAAGCGCTGCAGTATCTGGAGACGGCAAAGCTGCCGATTGTATTAAAGGCGGATGGGCTTGCACTGGGCAAAGGCGTACTGATTTGCAATACCCTGGAAGAGGCAAGGGCAGGCGTAAAGGAAATCATGCTGGATAAGCATTTCGGAAGCGCCGGCAACAAGATGGTCGTAGAGGAATTTATGACCGGCAGGGAGGTTTCCGTACTGGCATTTGTGGACGGGAAGACTGTCAGGCCCATGACTTCCGCCCAGGATCATAAGCGGGCGAAGGACGGGGACCAGGGGCTGAATACCGGCGGCATGGGGAATTTTTCTCCCAGCCCGTTTTATACGGAAGAAGTGGATGATTTCTGCCGGAAGCATATTTTCCAGCCGACGGTGGATGCTATGGCGGCAGAGGGCAGAGAGTTCAAGGGAGTGATTTTCTTCGGACTGATGCTGACGCCGGAAGGCCCCAGGGTGCTTGAATATAACGCCAGATTCGGAGACCCGGAGGCACAGGTAGTCCTCTGCAGGATGAAGAACGATATTATGGATGTGGTGGATGCCTGCATTGACGGTACGCTGGATAAAATTGAGCTGCAGTTTGAAGAAAACGCGGCGGTCTGTGTGGTGCTCGCTTCGGAGGGCTACCCGGTGGCGTATGAGAAGGGCTTTGAAATCACAGGACTGGAAGCGTTTGCGGGTAAGGAGGATTATTATTGCTTCCATGCCGGAAGCAAGTTTGACAGCGAAGGCCGTATTGTCACCAACGGCGGCAGGGTGCTGGGCATCACGGCGAAGGGGCACAGCTTAAAGGAAGCGCGGGAAAAGGCTTACGAGGCCACAGGCTGGGTATCCTTTCAAAATAAATATATGCGGCACGATATTGGCAGGGCCATAGACGAGGCGGCAGACATTACCGGCTGATAAAGTCCGGAAGGATCGGAACTTTGGTTTGACAGGAGGGAGACTGGATATGACAACGCGCAGGATTAATCTGGAGGAGCAATATAATATTCCGCGAGTCTGCAAAATATGCGGCGGGGTCATGATTTTTAAAGGTGTGGGAGAATACCGCTGTGAGGACTGCGGTGAGCTGGATTATGATGATTACGGAAAGGTGAGGATGTACATAGAAGAGCACAGGGGGGCCACGGCGGCGCAGATTGAGAATGCCATCGGAGTGTCCCAGCGTTCTATCCGCCAGATGCTGAAGGACGGGCGGCTGGAGGTGACCCAGGATTCCAGGACCTTTCTCAAGTGTGAGATCTGCGGGAAGCCCATTCGCAGCGGACAGTACTGTCCTGAGTGTGAGACAGCGGTTCACCGCAATCTTGAGGCGGAGCAGAGAGCACAGAGTAAGAAAAATATACACGGCACGGGACTGGCAGAGAAAGGTGAGGAAGGACAAAAGCGTTTCCGGCGTGAAAATATATAAAGTACCGGAGAAAGGAAGACTTATGAGAAAAACAGGAAAAGCACAGGTAAGACAAAGATTTATGGAAGGAATTGTCACACTGGCGCTGGTGATGATGATCGTGTTGTTCGGGAACGGCCTGGCCATTGTGAGCCATGCACAGAGCCAGGGCCGGGTCACGGCTACCAGTGCAAACATCAGAAAAGAGCCCAGCAGCAGCAGTGAGGTGGTGGGAAGCACCCTGAAGGACAAGATCATCACCATCAACAGTCAGGTACAGGGGAGCGACGGCCATATCTGGTATCAGACCTTTGTGAATTCGGAAACCCTGGGCTATATTCGTTCGGATCTGGTGGAGATCATTGACGGCAGTACGCCCACGACCACGACACCGGGGACGACGACAACGCCTGAAAATCCTACCGTTCCCGGAGAGCTGGAGGCCTTAAATCCCGTAAGTGCTACGGTAAAGGGCGGAAACAGCGTGAGAATCCGCAGCACGGCAACCGATTCGGAAGACAATATCGTCAAAACCGTAGCCAACGGGCTGGTGGTGACGGTGACGGGACGGGCTACCGACAGTAAGGGCAAGGTGTGGTTTCAGGTGACTACCAGCGATAACGGCGTTGATGTGACGGGCTTTATCCGCGAGGATTTTGTGACGGTGGAGGGAGAGCTGACGCCATATGTGGATCCGACTCCGGTGGATCCGCCTGCAGACGATCCGGGTGTCACGGATCCGGAGCCGCCGGCACCGAGCAAGGACTATGATACGGCATTGATTGACGGAGAATGGTATCTGCAGGATTTCGGTAAAAACGAGCAGCATAAAATTTCCCTGCTTTTTGAAACGGCAGAATCCAATAGCGAGGCATATAAGGCAGAGCATAAGAAGGCGGAGACGGAGAAAATCGTGATTATTATTCTCGTCTTCCTGCTGGTGGCAGCCGCGTCCGGCATTGCCATGCTGATTTTCAAGATCAAGGATATGTCCGACGACGCATATTTTAACCAGGTGGAGAGGGAGACTCTGAGAAGGCGGGGGGAGACCAGGCAGCAGGGGGCTTCCCGAAAGGTGATGCACACGGTGGGAGGGGAAAAGGCCGTCCCGGGCAAGTCTGGGGGAACAAGGCCGGCAGGAAGCCAGGGTGCCAGACCTGCGGGTACCACCCAGGGCCAGAGGCCTGCCGGAGGTGCCCAGGGCTCCAGGCCGTCAGGCACTTCCCAGGGGGTCAGGCCTTCCGGTGCCGCCCAGGGGCAGAGGCCCGGGGGAAGTATCCAGGGAAACAGATCTTCGGGTATCCCTCAGGGACAGAGATCCGGAGGAAATGCCCAGGGGGCCCGTCCATCCGGCGCTTCCCAGGGACAGCGGCCGGCGGGTCAGAGACCGTCGGATTCCGCCAGGGGGTCCAGACCGGCAGAAGGACGCCAGAGTGCTTCCGGACAGAAGCCTGTCCAGGGATGGCAGTCTAAAAATTTCATGTCCGAGGAGGACGACGAGTTTGAATTTGGCTTCCTCAACTATGACGGAGCGGAAGAAAAATAATTACGGCGGGGAGGGCAAGCGAAAAGCTTGCCTTTTCTTGACACATTGCCGGCTCTGTTATAATATGGATATAACAGGAGGTCGGAAGCATGATGATAGAGATAGATTTTAACAGTGATGAAGCGCTTTATCTGCAGCTCCGCAATCAGATTATCATGGGGATTGCCACCGCGCAGTTTCAGGAAGGGGATTCCCTGCCAAGCGTACGTCAGCTTGCGGATACCATCGGCATTAATATGCACACGGTAAATAAGGCCTACACCGTCCTGAAGCAGGAGGGCTATGTCAAGGTTGACCGCAGGCGGGGAGCCGTTATTGCCATTGATATTGACAGAATGAGGACGCTGGAGGAATTAAAAAAAGAATTGCAGGTAATCCTTGCTAAGGGCAGTTGTAAGAATATATCGAAGGAAGAAATACATGCCCTGATTGAAGAAATATATGAAGACTATAGATGACGGAGGACACAAACAATGCAGTCGCAGTTTACAGGCAATGCACAGGAGGCGCTGAAGGCAGCCGCCCGCTGTGCTTCCACATTGAAACAGGGTTATGTGGGATCGGAACATATTCTGGTGGGTCTTATGAAAGAGCAGGCAGGCGTAGCTCATAAGGTACTTGCGGATAACGGGGTGGATCTGTCCAGGGTTATTGATATGATTAGGGAATCCATCGCCTTTGACGGAGGGGTGGGGCTGAAAGAGCGGGAAGGATATTCCCCCAGGGCCCAGAAGATTCTGGAGGAGGCCCACAGGCAGGCAGCACGCTTTGGCCAGCAGCAGACCGGGACAGAGCATATTCTGATGGCGATCATCAAGGAGGGAGAAAACGTGGCGGTCCGCCTCCTGAATACATTGGGAGTCAACGTGCAGAAGATTTATGTGGATACGCTGATCGCCATAGGCCAGGATGGCAATCTTTATAAAGAGGATCTGGGCAGAAGGTCCCAGGGCAGGAATAAGGCCACAGCCTTAAGCCAGTACAGCAGGGATCTTACAGCAATGGCCAGGGAGGGCAGGCTGGATCCCGTTATCGGCCGGGAGGACGAGATTCGCCGCCTGATCCAGATTTTGAGCAGGCGCACCAAGAATAATCCCTGTCTGATCGGAGAGCCCGGCGTGGGCAAGACCGCGGTGGTGGAGGGGCTGGCCCTTCGCATTGTGGAAGGGAAGGTGCCCTTTACGGTAAAGAATAAAAGGGTACTTACCCTGGATCTGTCCGGGATGGTGGCAGGCAGTAAATACCGCGGGGAGTTCGAGGAACGTATCAAGAAGGTAATAAAGGAAGTGATTGATGACGGGAACGTGATCCTGTTCCTGGATGAACTGCATACCATTATCGGGGCAGGCGGGGCGGAGGGCGCCATTGACGCGTCCAATATCCTGAAGCCGTCCCTTGCCAGGGGGGAGCTGCAGATGATCGGTGCCACCACGATTGCGGAATACCGTAAGTACATCGAGAAGGATGCGGCACTGGAACGCCGTTTCCAGCCGGTGAACGTGGAGGAGCCGACGGAGGAGGAAGCAATCCGCATCCTGGAGGGCATCAAGGAAAAATATGAGGAGCACCATCAGGTATCCATTACTTCGGAGGCCGTGGAGGCTGCCGTCAGGCTGTCGGGACGATATATCAACGACAGGAACCTGCCGGACAAAGCCATTGATCTGATTGATGAGGCTGCTGCCGGAGCCAGGCTGCGTTCCGCAGATGTGCCGGATAAGCTGAAGGAGATGGCGGAGCAGATCAAGAAGATGGATCTGCAGATTGAACGCTCTATCCGCATGGAAGTCTTTGCCCAGGCGGCGGAGATCAAGCGGAACCAGGATGAGCTGATTAGAAAATACCAGCGGGCCAGAAAGAGGCTGGAAAGCAGCGCTTCCGGGAAGCAGATTGTCATCGGGGAAAGCCATATTGCCGACGTGGTAGCCATGTGGACGAAGATTCCGGTGCAGAAGCTGGCGCAGAAGGAGAGTGAACGGCTGCTGAAGCTGGAGAGTATTCTCCATAAGCGTGTGATCGGGCAGGAGGAAGCGGTGACGGCAGTGGCAAAAGCCATGCGGCGGGGCCGGGTGGGACTGAAGGATCCCAGAAGGCCTATCGGCTCCTTCCTGTTCCTGGGGCCTACCGGCGTGGGCAAGACGGAGCTTTCCAAGGCACTGGCGGAGGCGATGTTTGGCTCGGAAGATGCCATTATCCGGGTGGATATGTCGGAATATATGGAGGGACACTCCGTGTCCAAGATGATTGGTTCTCCTCCGGGATATGTGGGCTTCGAGGAGGGCGGGCAGCTCAGTGAGAAGGTGCGCAGGAATCCTTATTCCGTGGTGCTCTTCGACGAGATTGAGAAGGCTCATCCCGATGTGTTCAATATCCTGCTTCAGGTGCTGGACGACGGACATATCACGGATTCCAAGGGCAGAAAGGTCAGCTTTAAGAATACCATATTGATTATGACCTCCAACGCAGGCGCCCAGAGGATTATAGATCCCAAGAATCTGGGGTTTGCGGCGGTGAAGGATGCGAAGCGGGACTATGAGAAGATGAAGGACGGCGTGATGGAGGAAGTAAAGCGAAGCTTTAAGCCGGAGTTTATCAACAGAATTGACGACATCATCGTGTTCCACCAGTTGAATGACGAGGACATGAAGGCCATTGTGAGTCTTCTGGCTGCCAATCTTTACAGGCGGTGCGAAGAGCAGATGGACATTCGGCTGTCCCTGTCCGGGGCGCTGAAGGAGCATCTGGTCACAAAATATGCGGATGCGAAAATGGGCGCCAGGCCTTTAAAGCGGGCAATTCAGTCTGTGGTGGAGGATGCTCTGGCAGAGGAGATCCTGTTGAAGAAGGTGCAGCCGGGAGATGCCGTCACGGCGGGATACAAGGGCGGCAAGGTGGTCTTTACCGTGAAGGCGTGAGAGGGCAGAGGTTTAACCTGCTATTTTGCAAAAATGTATGGCGGAGTCTTTCATTTTCGATTATAATGAAGAGGACAGAAGCAATACAGGCAACAAAAGAATGACAGGAGGGTATACAGATGGCAGTTGTGGAAGAGCTGCTTCGCAGCGAGGCGAACGGCGGGATCAGTTTTGGCAATCACAAGCTGGAGAAGAAGGCTAAGCTGGAGGATTTCAAGCATGAGGGAGACCTGTTGAAGGTCAAGACCTTCAGGGACATTACCAAGCTGGAGAAAAACGGTATGTTCCTCTATGAGTCCGTCCCGGGAACCAGCGTCCGGAATTATGTTGAGAAGGAAAGCGGCGTGGAATTCCTGGTGGAGGGCGATGAGGATGCGCAGATTACCATCGGCCTGGACGAGGAGACGGAGTATGAGGTGTTTGTAGACGGCGCCGGCATCGGAACCATGACCACCGGGCTGGGCGGAAAGCTTTCCCTGAGCGTGGAGCTGGAAGCGGCAGGAGAGGTGCCTGTGAGGATCGAAGCACGCAGGTAGCAGGATCCTGTGGGGAGGGCCGGTATGGCGAAGGGCAAGGCGGCAACAGTATTTTTCTGTCAGAACTGCGGGTATGAGTCCTCGAAATGGATGGGACAGTGCCCGGGATGTAAGGAATGGAATTCATTTGTGGAGGAGACGGTGAGCAAGTCTCCTCATATGGGAGCAGCCCCCTCAAAGTCAGCTTTGCGGGGGGCTTCCGTTTCTGTACCCAGTGTGCTCTCCGATATTGCCATAAAGGAGGAAGACAAGCTGTCCACAGGGATCGGGGAGCTGGACAGAGTGCTGGGAGGGGGGATCGTACAGGGTTCCCTCACCCTGGTGGGCGGGGACCCGGGCATCGGGAAATCCACTTTGCTTTTGCAGGTGTGCCGCAATCTTTCCGGCAGCGGCCATAAGGTGCTTTATATATCGGGAGAAGAATCCCTTACCCAGATTAAGATGCGGGCGGACAGGATCGGGGCCTTTACCCGGGATATGCTGCTGCTGTGTGAGACGAACCTGGGTGAGATCACCAATGTGATCCGGGAGCAGAAGCCGGAGGCGGTGGTGATCGACTCCATACAGACCATGTACAACGAGGAGGTTTCTTCGGCGCCGGGCAGTGTATCCCAGGTTCGGGAGTCCACAGGCATCCTTCTGCAGCTGGCAAAGGGGCTGGGCGTGTCCGTACTGATCGTGGGACATGTGACCAAGGAGGGGACGGTGGCAGGCCCCAGGGTGCTGGAGCATATGGTGGATACCGTGCTCTACTTTGAGGGGGACAGGCATGCCTCCTATCGTATACTGCGGGGAGTGAAGAATCGTTTCGGATCCACCAACGAGATCGGGGTTTTTGAAATGCGGGAACAGGGGCTGGCGGAGGTGCAGAATGCTTCCGAGTATATGCTGGACGGCAGGCCGGAGGATGCCAGCGGCTCCGTGGTGGCCTGTACCATGGAAGGGACAAGGCCTTTGCTGGTAGAGATCCAGGCCCTGGTCTGCCACAGCAGTTTCGGCATTCCCAGAAGGCAGTCCACGGGCACGGACCTCAACAGGGTAAACCTGCTGATGGCAGTGCTGGAAAAGCGTTCCGGGGTGCAGCTGGCAAGCTGCGACGCCTATGTGAATATCGCGGGAGGAATGAAAATTCTGGAACCGGCCACAGACCTGGGGATTGTGCTGGCGATCCTGTCCAGCTTCCGCAATAAACCTTTGTCCCCTAAGCTGATCGCTTTCGGAGAGGTGGGCTTAAGCGGGGAGGTGCGCAGCGTGAGCATGGCCAGGCAGCGGGTGGCGGAGGCGGCAAAGCTGGGCTTTGATACCTGTATAGTGCCTTATGTGTGCGCGGAGGACTGCAGGAAGGCGGGCGGAATAGGAATCATCGGGGTCAAAACGGTGCAGGATGCCATAGACAGGGTACTTGCATGACGGCTTATGTGGTATAGGAAAGGCGCCCTGCCCTGAGGGGAGAAACTATGTATCATTACATGACGGATAAAAAGGGGAAATTTGTTCTGCTGGTGGTATTGCTTGCGGTAAGCGGGACAGGAGGCGTGCTTTTTTCTCTGGTGCTGGCCGGAATTTTGGACTGTGCCACGGCAGGAAATGAGGGGGAGCTTCTTTCGGCGCTGCTCCTGGGCGTAAGCTATGCAGTGGGCTATTGCCTGCTGGAAATCTGCTACCGCAGCTGGAAGGCAGTGATGATTGCGGATGCCAGACGCTGCCTGAAGAGAGATGTTTTTGCGGGCATCCTGGGGAAAAGCGTGGCGGAATTCGACGGGGGAAACAGCGGGGAATACATAAATGAGCTGAGCAATAACATAAACACATTTGAGGAAATCTATTTTAAAAATATTGTCCGTGTCCTGGAATGCGCGGCAGCCTTTTGCGCGGCGGCTGCCATCTGTATCAAATTGCAGCCGTGGATGCTGGTGCTGATGCTGTTTCTGGCCCTGGTAACCCTGGGTGTTTCAAAGCTGACGGTGAAGCCGCTGGAGAAGAAATCGGAGAGCCTTATGGCCTGCACGGAAGCCTATATGGCGGAGATCAAGGATGATTTCAACGGCTTTCGGCTGATAAAGTCATTTTGCATTGGCGAGCGTATTCGCGGAAAGAGCGAACAGAAAAACGAATCCATGGAAAGAGCGAAAACACGGTATCAGATCTGCCAGATTCTGTGCGTATATGGGGGACAGCTTGTGGGGCTGCTCTCTACGGTGATTGTAATGGCCGTGGCGGCATGGTGTGCCCTGCGGGGAATGTTTTCCGCAGGCATGGTGATTGCCTTCGGACAGCTGATCGGGCAGATTGTTTCGCCTGTGACGGCGCTTCCGGAGATCATTGCCAATTTCCGCGCCTCCAGGCCTTTTCAGGTGCGTTTCCGGAGCCGGATGCAGTCGGAGGCAAAGGAAGGAACGGAATGTATATCCGGGATCGGGAACGGGATTTCTCTGGAAAAGCTTTCCTTTGGCTACAGTGAAGGAAAGGAAGTCCTGCATGAACTGTCTTATTGTTTCAAAGCCGGAGGACACTATGCGGTCATGGGGAGCAGCGGAAGCGGCAAAAGCACGCTGCTGTCCCTGCTTGCAGGGGATTATTCCGGGTATGGGGGGCGGATTCTGGTTGACGGCCGGGAGCTTCGGAATCTGAGCGAAGGCTGCAGGAGTACCCTGATCGGGACCGTGTCTCAGAATGTGTTTCTGTTTAACGACACCCTGCGGGATAATATTACTCTGTACGGGGAGTATTCGGAGACGGAAATCCTCCGGGCGGTGGAAGAGGCTGGGCTGAAGGAATTTGCGGCGTCTCTGCCGGAAGGGCTTTCTACAGTGGTGGAGGAGAACGGGAAGAATTTTTCAGGGGGAGAAAGGCAGCGAATCAGCCTGGCCAGGGCAATTTTAAGAAAGAGCAGGGTGCTTCTGCTGGATGAATTCACGGCAAACCTGGATGAAAAGACGGCGGAGGAGATTGAGAACCGTTTACTTTCCCGAAAGGACTGCCTGATGATTACCGTTACCCATCGTCTGCGGCCGGAGATTCTGCGGCAGTATGACGAGATCCTGCTGATAGCAGGGGGGACGCTGGCGGCGTCGGGGACATATGAGGAAGTGGGGCAGCAGGTGCCGGTGACGGATTAAAATGTAAAATTTTCCTTGCCAAGATACCCTGCCCTGTGTTATAATGTTTTTCGTCGGTGAGGTTTTCCTGCCGGCGTCAGATAGGGGAATAGTACAATGGTAGTGCGGCGGTCTCCAAAACCGTTGATGGGAGTTCGATCCTCTCTTCCCCTGCGAGGAAGGTCCGGTGGCTGTAGCGGTTACCGGACTTTTTTATATGCACAGGTTATTGCCGGCAGGCTGGCAGGTGTCCGCCGGGGCAGGCAGGACATCATTTTTTGTTTGGTCAGGAAAGGAGAGTGTTACTTGTGAATCAGGAAGAAAAGCTGGAGAAGGCGCTGGATACGCTGCAGGAATATGTGTTGGCCCTGGCCGGGCAGGCGGGGGAGACGGAAGCATACGGGGAGAGGTTGTGGCAGGGAATCCGGCAGTCGGAGGGGCTTTTGCAGGAGCTGGCTTACTATCACGATTATGGGAAGTTCCTCTGCAGGTTCAGGGTGGCGGGATATACCCTGGCGGATGTGCTGGTGTGGCAGGTGGATCATTTCAAGCTATACATGGACCGTCCCCGGGAGATGAACCGTTACCGCACGCCCAGGCTGCTGTTGTCCGCCTTTGACACCATGCTGCAGATGGAAAGGGATCCGCTTCCGTTTGTGAAGAAAATGGAAGGTGAGTCCGGACAGGATGCGGCAAACGGATAAGGGCCGGAATGATAAGAGGCTGTGAGAAAGGGAGGCTTTCCGAAGAAGGGCCTCTCTTTTTCACAGCCTTTTTGACCTGCCTTATGGGAAACGGTGTCGTCAGACATTTCCCTGGGTAAAGGCAAATTCCGCCTCCAGGGTATCGGGCACCGGGACACCGCTGTTGCGGAGCTTTTGCCGTAAGGTGTTTAAGCGGTGCAGGCGCTGCCCGCGAAGGACCTTCTGGCGGCCCATTACCTCCGTATAAATGGGATTCTGCTCCATGGAAGCGGCCAGTTTGGCGGGGAACGGACAGTAAGTCAGCAGGATTCTTCTGGCTACCTTGTTCAGCCGGGGAGAACCGGCACCCTCGAACAGGACCCAGATGATGTAATCCCGAACGAACATTTCCTTGAAGCTGTTTTTTGCCCGCTGGAGACTGTTTCGCACCCGCTCCTTTGCCTCGCCGGAAAGCTCCTGGTTCTTGCGGTAGAACTGGATATAGTCGAAATATTCGCTGGTAAGGGAGCGTTCCGATACATCGTTCCATCTGCTGCTCTGGATGCGTTTGCACATTTCCCAGCGGAATTCGCCGGTGAGCCTGACCATTGTGGTAGCGAGATCTTCCATGTGGAAGATGGAGAAGAACATGCGTCCCGGGGAATTCCTTTTCTTACCTTCAATTTCCTGCCACATGACGCCGCGGATTCCCACGTTGGGCATGAGAATCATGTCGGGCAGGAATTCCAGGTGGATGGTTTCCTTGCCCATAATCTCCATGTTGTCATAGTCCATGCTTTCCCGGTAGAAAGCGGAATAATCAATGGACTTGATCTTTTCCAGTGCCTTATGGACCTGGGCGGTGGTGACAAAGGCGGTCCTCAGATCCTTGAGCACGTTATCTGCCGAGAAGAGGGGGCAGAAGGTGGTGACACGTCCGCAGGTCATTTTGTTTACCTGGGGGAACATATTCTGCATTTCGAAGGCCACCTTGCTCATGGGATCTTTCTCCAGCTCGGTGAGCTGGGCGGCGGTAATGTAATGCCCGGCCTTCTGCTTGTGCAGATAGTCCGTATAGTCTTCGTCAAATTCGTTGCGGCTGGGACTTTTATCCCCGTTGTAAACGGCCAGCAGCCAGTGGTACAGGGTGTAGACACCCAGAGAGCTCTGATCCGTCATCCCGTTTGCCAGCTCGTAGAGGGTAGACAGATTTGCAGTGCCCGCCAGCTCCTCATCCACATAGCCGAAGTAGAGGAACATCTTTACCGGTGCAGGAAGCTTCGGGGCGTTTAAGGCAGCCTTGAAAACGTCTGCGTAGAGGGCATAGAATGCGTCCGTGAGCTGCCTGCGGAGCCGGACCGCGGTATCCTCCGTAGAGGTCTTATCCTCCAGGGCCCTGTAGGTTTCCACCTGTTCCCGGAAGGCATTCCCCTTTTCCGCGTCAAAGCCTGCAAATCCCAGGATGGTATCCAGAGAGCCGGTGAGTTCCTGTATCACTGCCGCGCTGGTGCCTTCGCTTCTGTTTTCCTGTGCGGAGCTGTCCTGCGGGGAAAGGCTGCTGCGGAAGGCGGCGATCCGGGAAGAGACCCTGGCCTTGCCCAGGGAAGGATCGTTTTCGTACTGCCGTATGATCCTGTCAATATCGGCAAGCAGCGCATGGGAATCCTCGTTGTTTTGTCCCAGGCTGTTGTACATGGAAGTAAAGAGGGCAAAAAGGTCATTGCCCGAGGAACTGAAATAATAACCTGCAATATTTGAACAGTAGTTCATCTGTTCCTCTACTACCGTATAGGTTTTCCTGAAGTCAAGGCTTCCCTTACGCAGCATACCCAGAGAGACGCCGGGTTCCAGCATGAAGCTTTTGGAATCCGCCCCTGTGCCGGAGTAGATATGCTGTAAGCCCAGATAATAGGAATTCAGCCACATATCCGCGGAATCCCCGCCGCCCAGATGGGCGGAAATCTCTTCCAGTCCCTCCAGAGGCTGGGGCTGCATATGGTATCGGCTGCAGAGGGAGTTATATTTTGCATAGTCCTCCATCAGATTCTGGTGGAGGCTGGTGCAGTTCACCTCCGAGCTGAAGCTTAGCTCCAGGAGCGTGTTGATCTGATGGAACATGGAGAGAAGAAACAGCTTTGCCACATCCGGGTGCTTTTGCAGCAGCTCATCCAAAGCGTCCATGCTGTTGAACGGATAGGTAAGGATGACGGTATCTTCCAGGGCGACATAGCCCAGGAAGTGGACCTCGGAGCAGATTTCGCAGACTCCGATCACATCTCCTTTCCCCAGCTGATAGGTGCCGCCGGGATATTCTACCAGAACTTTACCCTTTGTGACCAGGTGGAAAGCGGTCATGGGCTGGCCGTTGCTGTAGATACGTTTACCTTTCTCTAATGTAATTCCTGCCATAATGATTTACACCTCGTTATGTTAAAATAATCAGATATTTATAGTATACACCATTCAGTACCGAGAAGTCTATGCAATTTTATGCTGTACTTTTAAGAAAAATATGCTAAAATAAAAATACATATGTGTCACTTTTATTGTTTACATGTCAGACGGATGTAAGCCGTCATCCGTTAAAACGGGAAAGATACGGGAGAGGGAGCAGCGGTTATGAGTCAGAATACGGAATACAGGCAGCAGCAGCTTGACGAATACAGGCAGGGGGTAATGCCTTTACTGCGGTATATTCCCTGGTTTGAAAATAATGCGGGACAGCCCGGGAGCACCTTATACCAGGGGCCTGAGACTACGGAGCATTCCATAGGGATTCCGGTATATGACGCCACGCTCCTTAATTTTGTCCGGGAGGCGGGAAAGTCTTCGCTGATGGACAGAAATTACCGTTATACATATTCCCGGGGAGGGATCAGGACACATGAGGATGAAAGAAGGGCAATCGCCTCGGCGGAATTAAAGGATTGGGATGTGCTGAGGGGGATCCTTTCCAAATATGTCATGGGAGGGATGACCAAAAGTACGCTGTGGGCGCAGGGGGTGCAGGAGAACATTTTTTTGCTTGTGCTGAAGAAGATGCAGGAAATTATCGAGTTCTGGGACCGGCCTTTGGATATACGATAGAAGGAGTAAAGAATGGGAGAAAAATCGATACAGAAGAAGAGGTATATTCTGGAAACGGCCAGAAAGGTCTTTATGGAAAAGGGCTTTAAGAAGGTCACCATGAAGGATATTGTGGAGGCATGTGACATCAGCCGGGGCGGACTGTACCTGTACTTTGAAAGTACCAGCCAGATTTTTCAGGAGGTGATGAAGCTCGAGAGCGAAGAGACGGACGATGTCTTTTCCGATAATATTACGGAGGACGCCACAGCCGCGGACATTCTGGTCCTTTTTCTGCAGGAGCAGAAGAAGGAGCTGCTGCGCAGGGAGGATACCCTTACCCAGGCTATCTATGAGTACTATTTTGAGAATCAGCCGGGCAAGAAGAATAATATCCTCAAAAAGCAGTTTGACTCGGCGGTAAAGATCATAGAGAAGCTGATTGAAATCGGCGTGGATAACGGTGAGTTCTACTGCGATGACTGCCAGGGGACGGCCAGGAATATCATGTTTGTGCTGGAGGGCTTAAAAATTTCGGCACAGACAATCGGTATCACGGAGGAAGCTGTGGATCGGGAAATTACATTTATCCTGAAGTTTTTGGGATTGGAGCTGTAGACAATACTTGGTTTGGAAATAGAGACAGATATTTTTGGAGGAAGCAAATGGGAAACGTCAGACGTGTTTATGTGGAAAAGAAGCCTCCTTATGCCGTCAGGGCAAAGGCGCTGGGGGAGGAGATCCGGAATTACTTAGGTATCCGGGTGGAAGGCGTCAGGGTATTGATACGCTATGATGTGGAGAACATATCGGACGAGGTCTTTGAGATGGCCTGTAAGACGGTATTCTCGGAGCCGCCGGTGGATGAGCTGTACCGGGAGGACATAGAGGTTCCTGCGGGGGCGGGAGTATTTTCCGTGGAATTCCTGCCGGGGCAGTTTGACCAGAGGGCGGATTCGGCGGTACAGTGTGTCAGGTTCTTAAAGGAGGACGAGGAGCCTGTGATCCGTACGGCGGTGACCTATATGATTCTGGGGGATATTTCCGAAGAGCAGTTTTCCCGGATCAAGGCTTACTGTATCAATCCGGTGGATTCCAGGGAGAGCGGAATGACGAAGCCGGATACCCTGATTACGGTGTATGAGGAGCCGGCGGATGTAGCCGTGCTGGAAAATCTGCCGGGAGGCGGGGACTTTGTGGACATGCCCCAGGCAAAGCTGCAGGAGCTCTATGATTCCCTGGGGCTGGCCATGACCTTTGAGGATTTCCGGCATATCCAGAATTACTTTGCAAAAGACGAGCAGCGCAACCCTACCATGACGGAGATTCGGGTGCTGGATACCTATTGGTCCGACCACTGCCGGCATACCACCTTTTCCACGGAGCTGACGGACGTGGAGTTTGGAGAGGGTTACTACCGTGCGCCCATTGAAACCACCTATCGGAGCTATCTGGATACCAGGGAGGAGATCTTTGCCGGGAGGAAGGATAAATTTATCTGTCTGATGGATCTGGCGCTGATGGCTATGCGAAAGCTGAAAAGAGACGGCAGGCTGGAGGATATGGAGGAGTCGGACGAGATCAACGCCTGCTCCGTTGTGGTGCCTGTGGAAATGGATTACGGTGACAGGAAGGAGACGGAGGAATGGCTGGTGTTCTTTAAAAACGAGACCCATAACCATCCCACCGAAATAGAGCCCTTCGGCGGTGCCGCTACCTGTCTGGGCGGGGCCATCAGGGATCCTCTGTCCGGCAGGGGATATGTGTACCAGGCCATGCGGGTCACCGGGGCGGCGGATCCCACCGTGCCTGTGGCGGATACCCTGAAGGGCAAGCTGTCTCAGAAGAAGCTGGTGAGGGGGGCGGCTGACGGCTATTCCTCCTACGGGAACCAGATCGGCCTGGCTACCGGTTTCGTAAAGGAAATCTACCATCCCGATTATGTGGCAAAGCGGATGGAGATCGGCGCAGTCATGGGAGCGGCGCCCAGGCGGAATGTGATCCGTGAGAACTCCGATCCCGGGGATATTATCATTCTCCTGGGGGGACGTACCGGGCGGGACGGATGCGGCGGGGCTACCGGTTCCTCCAAGGTACATACCGAGCAGTCCATCGAGACCTGCGGCGCGGAGGTGCAGAAGGGCAATGCGCCCACGGAGCGCAAGATACAGCGGCTGTTCCGCCGGGAAGAAGTGAGCCGCCTGATTAAGAAGTGTAATGATTTCGGGGCGGGAGGCGTATCCGTGGCCATCGGTGAGCTGGCGGACGGCCTGACCGTGGATCTGGACAAGGTGCCCAAGAAGTATGCGGGCCTGGACGGCACGGAGCTTGCGATCTCCGAATCCCAGGAGCGGATGGCCGTGGTGGTGGATCCGAAGGACGTGGACAGATTCCTGGGATATGCGGCGGAGGAGAATCTGGAAGCGGTGGTGGTGGCGGTTGTCACAAAGGAGCCCAGGCTGGTACTGAACTGGCGTGGAAAGAAAATCGTTGATCTGAAGAGGGCCTTCCTGGATACCAACGGCGCCCACCAGGAGACTGCCGTAAAGGTGGATATTCCGGAGGAGAAGGCAGATTACTTTAAGAAAATTTCCGTGCCCGGGGTGAAGGAAAGGCTGGACGCAGGGGATGTGAAGGGGGCATGGCTGACCCTGTTAAACGACCTGAATGTGTGCTCCCAGAAGGGGCTTGTGGAGATGTTCGACGCCTCTATCGGCGCCGGCAGTGTGCTGATGCCCTACGGGGGAAAATATCAGATGACGGAGACCCAGTCCATGATTGCCAAGCTGCCCGTGCTTCAGGGCAGGACGGATACCGTCACCATGATGAGCTTTGGCTTTGACCCGTATCTGTCTTCCTGGAGTCCTTATCACGGCGCCATTTATGCCGTTCTGGAGTCTATGGCAAAGATTGTGGCTTCCGGAGGTGACTTCACGAAGATTCGCTTTACCTTCCAGGAATATTTCCGCAGGATGAACCGGGAGCCGGAGCGCTGGAGCCAGCCCTTTGCGGCTCTGCTGGGAGCTTACGATGCCCAGATCGGTTTCGGGCTGCCCTCCATCGGGGGCAAGGACAGTATGTCCGGAACCTTTAATGATATAGATGTGCCGCCCACCCTGGTTTCCTTTGCGGTGGATATTGCAAAGAGCGGCGACATTGTGACGCCTGAGCTGAAGAAGGCAGGCAATAAGCTGGTGCGCTTTGAGGTGGAACGGGACGAGTACGACATTCCCAGGTATGACCGGGTGGCGAAGCTTTACGGATACATTCACGGACTGGTGCAGCAGAAAAAGGCGGTTTCGGCTTATGCGCCTGACGGCAGGGGAGTGGCGGCAGCGCTGAGCAAGATGGCCTTTGGCAACAGGCTGGGGGTGGAAATCGACGGAGACGTGGACGTCAGGGAGCTCTTTGAAAGCAAGGCCCTGGGGGACATTCTGCTGGAGCTTTCGCCGGCGGATGCGCTTGCCTGTGTGGAATCGGAATTTGACTGTAAGATATACGGTACCGTGACGAAGGAGCCGGCTTTTGTGCTCGGCAATGTGAGAATTACCATGGAGGAAGCCCTGGAGGCATGGACTTCGAGGCTGGAGAAGGTGTTCCCCACCAAGGCGGTGAAGGGAGAGCAGGCGGTGGAAAGCCCGCTGTACAGGGCAGAGCCCGGCAGCGTTTATGTCTGCAAAAACAAGGTGGCCAAGCCCACGGTGTTTATACCGGTATTCCCGGGCACCAACTGCGAATACGACAGCGCAAAGGCCTTTGAGAGGGCAGGCGCCGGGGTGGTGACCAGAGTATTCAGAAACTTAAGTGCCGCCGATATAAGGGACTCCGTGGAGGTATTTGAAAAGGCCATAGGACAGGCACAGATCATTATGTTTCCGGGAGGGTTTTCCGCCGGAGACGAGCCTGACGGCAGTGCCAAATTCTTTGCCACCGCTTTCCGGAATGAGAAGATGAAGGAGGCGGTTATGGAGCTCTTAGACCGGCGGGACGGGCTTGCGCTGGGGATCTGCAACGGCTTCCAGGCATTGATTAAGCTGGGGCTGGTGCCTGAGGGAAAGATCTGCGGGCAGAATGAAAAGTCGCCTACGCTGACCTTCAATACCATCGGACGCCATATTTCCAAGATGGTGTACACAAAGGTAGTGTCCAATAAATCTCCCTGGCTGCAGAAGGCAGAGCCGGGAGCCACTTACTGTAATCCGGCCTCTCATGGGGAGGGAAGGTTCGTAGCGGATCCGGAATGGATCGAAAGGCTGTTTGCAAACGGCCAGGTGGCTACCCAGTACGTTGACCCCGAGGGCAGGGCTTCCATGGACGAGGAATACAACGTCAACGGCTCTTACAGTGCCATTGAAGGCATTACCTCTCCTGACGGGCGGATCTTTGGCAAGATGGCGCATTCCGAGCGCAGGGATACGGCCGTGGCCATGAATATATACGGACAGCAGGATATAGGTATTTTTGAATCGGGTGTAGCGTATTTCGGGTAAGGGCAGACTAAAAAGAAAGGGCGGCAGTGCTGCCGCAGGGGTGAAATTTATGTTAATGGCTTTGGTGCCGCTTTTTGACGGAAACATGGCGGTAAAGGCATACTCCATCTTCTCGCAGAAGGATAATCATTTTCTGAATCCTCTGTTGCTGGGAACCGGGCAGAATGACGGAGCGGCGGTGGTGGAAGGGCTTGAGCTCATTGAAAGCATGGGCATCGAGACTGTGGAGGAAGACCAGGAGATTTTCGTGCCGGTGGGCAATATCTCCATTTTCTCCGATGTGGAAAGCCAGTGCAGTGCGCCCCACCACAGAATCGTGTTCCTCATCGATAATACCATTCCTCCCGTAGAGATGTATGTAAATCGTCTGCGGGAGCTGAAGGAAAAGGGTTATAAGCTGGCCGTGCGCAAGCTGGCGGTTTCCGATTTCGGAAATTACGCTGAGGTCATGAAGCTGGCGGATTATGTCTTCCTGAACAACAGGAAGGTTGCCATCGAGAAAGCGAGGATTTATTTCGGAAAGCTGTATCCGCACATCCGGCTCTGTGCAGGCGGAATTGACACCATGGAGACCTATGAGGAGCTGAAGGTAACCGGAGGCTATCAGCTGTACGAGGGTGAGTTTTACCGGGTTCCCGTGACAAAGGGCGAGCACGATGTGGCGCCTTTAAAGGTGAATTATATCGAATTGCTTAACGTGGTAAACGATGTGGACTTTGACCTTCTGGAGGCGGCTAATGTGATCGGGCGGGATACGGCGCTGACCATTTCCCTGCTGCAGATGGTGAACCGCATGACGGTGAATTCCGGAATTACCACCATTCGTCATGCCGCGGCCATGCTGGGCCAGAAGGAACTGAAAAAGTGGATCAATACAGCGGTGGCAAATAAGCTGTATGCGGATAAGCCCAGTGAGATTACCAGGTTGTCGCTGCTGCGGGCCAAATTTGCAGAAAGGCTGGCCGGTTCGTTTGGCATGCAGGATAAGTCGGAGGAGCTGTTTCTGCTGGGGTTGTTCTCCGTGCTGGACGTGGTGTTGGAGAAGACCATGGAAGATGCGATGGAGATGGTCATGGTGGCAGGGGATATTCGGGATGCCCTGACCCAGGGGAAGGGCCCTTATGCCACTTTGTATGAATTTATACAGCAGTATGAGAAGGCAGATTGGCAGGAGGTGTCCAGACAGATGCTGCTGGCGGATGTGAGCATGGAGGATGTGCATGATGCCTATATGGATGCGCTGAAGTGGTATAAGCAGCTGGTATAAGACGCAGGCGATGGACGTGGGTTCATCGCCTGATTAGTGTGAGAAAAGTCTGCGTAGCAGACTTTTCTCACACCGAAAAACGCCAAAATGCGGCGTTTTTCTGGGGGTTGAAAAGGGAGGACAGGATGAAAGCTTTTTTGATTTTGGAGGACGGCACGGTATTTGAAGGAACTCATATCGGCGCCGACAGAGAGGTTGTCAGTGAAATTGTTTTTAACACGTCCATGGCGGGGTATCTGGAGGTGCTGACCGATCCTTCGTATGCGGGGCAGGCGGTATGTATGACTTATCCGCTGATTGGCAATTACGGGATCTGCCGGGAGGATATGGAATCTTTCAGGCCATGGCCGGACGCGCTTCTGGTACGGGAGCTTTCCCGGATTCCCGCCAACTTCCGAAGCGACGGCACCATCCAGCGGTTCCTCGAAGAAAATGACGTACCGGGCATTGCCGGGATAGATACCAGGGCATTGACAAAGATCCTGCGGGAGAAGGGGACCATGAACGGTATGGTGACTACCCGTGGGGACTATGATCCGGCACGGATCCTGCCCAAACTGAAGGCATACACCACGGGCAAGGTGGTGGAGCGGGTGACCTGCAGGGAGAAATATGTGGTAAAGCCCACCCGGGAGCTTGCGGAGAACGGGCCCCTTTCGGGGGCTGCCAGGTTTGACCGGGAGGCTTATGAGAGGGGCGTCAGGGAAGTAAGGCCCTCGCTGGTGAAGGAATTAAACGGTACAGGCTTACGGGTGGCCCTGATGGATTACGGCGCGAAGAAGAATATTGCCCGCTCCCTGGCGGAGAGGGGGTGTGAGGTGACGGTATTTCCGGCACTTACGCCTGCGGAGGAAGTGATTGCCATGAGGCCGGACGGCATTATGCTCAGCAACGGCCCCGGGGACCCAAAGGAATGCACCGCCATCATAGAAGAGGTGAAAAAGCTCTGCGCCACGGAGATACCGATCTTTGCCATCTGTCTGGGGCACCAGCTGACGGCCCTGGCCCACGGCTGCGATACCTATAAGCTGAAATACGGCCACAGGGGCGGCAACCATCCGGTGAAGGACCTGGCCACCGGCAGGGTGTATATTTCTTCCCAGAACCATGGGTATGTGGTAGATACGGACATGCTGGATCCCCGGGTGGCAGTGCCGGCCTTTATCAATGTAAACGACGGCACCAACGAGGGGCTGGCCTATACCGGTAAGAGGATTTTTACGGTGCAGTACCACCCTGAGGCCTGCCCGGGCCCCCAGGATTCCTGTTACCTGTTTGACCGGTTTATCCGGATGATGAAAGGAGGAAGCTGCAATGCCTAAGAATCCCCATGTAAAGCGTGTTATGGTAATCGGTTCCGGCCCCATCGTCATCGGACAGGCGGCCGAATTTGACTATGCGGGAACGCAGGCATGCCGTTCCCTGAAGGAAGAGGGAGTAGAAGTCATTCTGGTGAACTCCAATCCCGCCACCATCATGACGGACCGGGAAATTGCGGACAAGGTCTATATCGAGCCCCTGACCGTGAAGGTTTTGGAGCAGATCATAGAGCAGGAGAAGCCGGACAGCATCCTGCCCACCCTGGGGGGGCAGGCAGGCCTGAATCTGGGTATGGAGCTGGAGGAATCGGGGTTCCTTGCTTCCCACGGCGTGACCCTGTTAGGGACCACGGCGGCTACCATCCGCAATGCGGAGGGCAGGCAGGAATTCAAGGACCTGATGGAGCGGATCGGGGAACCCTGCGCAGCTTCCAAGGTAGTGGAAACGGTGGGGGACGGTATTGACTTTACCAATAAGATAGGCTATCCCGTAGTGCTGCGGCCCGCCTATACCCTGGGGGGCTCCGGCGGCGGGATTGCCGGTAATCAGGCGGAGCTGGAGGAGATCCTGGAAAACGGCCTGCGGCTGTCCAGAGTGGGACAGGTGCTGGTGGAGCGCTGTATTGCAGGCTGGAAGGAAATCGAGTACGAGGTCATGCGGGACGGCGCCGGCAACTGCATTACGGTCTGCAACATGGAAAATATCGACCCGGTGGGAGTGCACACCGGGGACAGTATCGTGGTGGCTCCGTCCCAGACCTTAAGCGACAAGGAGTACCAGATGCTTCGTACCTCCGCCCTGCATATTATCAGCGAGCTGAAGATCACCGGGGGCTGCAATGTACAGTTTGCGCTGCATCCCACCAGCTTTGAATATTGCGTGATTGAGGTAAACCCCAGGGTGAGCCGTTCTTCGGCCCTGGCGTCTAAGGCTACGGGTTACCCGATCGCCAAGGTGGCTGCCAAAATTGCCCTGGGATATACCCTGGACGAGATCAAAAACGCCATCACAGGGAAGACCTACGCCTCCTTTGAGCCGGCGCTGGATTACTGTGTGGTGAAGATTCCCAGGCTGCCCTTTGACAAGTTCCTGACGGCGAAGCGGACCCTGACCACCCAGATGAAGGCCACCGGTGAGGTGATGAGCATCTGTGACAGCTTTGAGGGGGCCCTGATGAAGGCAATCCGTTCCCTGGAGCAGCATGTGGACAGTCTGCTGAGCTATGACTTCTCGGCCCTTTCCGTGGAGGAGCTGAAAAGCAGGCTGAAGGTGGTGGACGATCAGAGGATCTGGGTGATAGCGGAGGCGATCCGCAAGGGCATGGGCTACGAGGAGATCCACAGGCTGACCATGATTGATGTCTGGTTCCTGGACAAGATCGCAATCCTGGTGGAGATGGAGCAGGCGCTTAAGACACAGGAGCTGACGCCGGAGCTTTTAAGGGAGGCCAAAAGGCTGGAATTTCCGGATATCTGTATAGCCGGGCTGACGGGCAGGACCTTAGAGGAGGTGAAAGGGCTGCGGCAGGAGTATGGCATCCATGCGGTTTACCGGATGGTGGATACCTGTGCCGCCGAGTTTGCCGCTTCTACGCCCTACTATTATTCCGTTTATGGAGGGGAGAGTGAAGACGCAGGTCTGTCAAAATCCAGGAAGAAGGTGCTGGTGCTGGGTTCCGGCCCCATCCGCATCGGACAGGGCATTGAGTTTGACTACTGCTCCGTCCATGCCACCTGGGCTTTTTCCAGGGCAGGTTATGAGACCATTATTATCAACAACAATCCGGAGACCGTGAGCACGGACTTTGACATTGCGGATAAGCTGTATTTTGAGCCCCTGACGGCGGAGGATGTGGAAGCCGTGGTGAACAGGGAGCATCCTGACGGGGCGGTGGTGCAGTTTGGCGGCCAGACTGCCATCAAGCTGACGGAGAGCCTGATGAAGATGGGGGTTCCCATCTGGGGAACGAAGGCCGAGGACGTGGACGCCGCCGAGGACAGGGAGCTCTTTGACGAAATCCTGGAGCAGACCGGCATTCCCCGGGCAGCAGGAGGAACGGTGTATACCGCCGAAGAGGCTAAGAGTGTGGCAAACCGTCTGGGGTATCCGGTGCTGGTAAGGCCCTCTTATGTGCTGGGAGGACAGGGGATGCAGATTGCCATCTCCGACCGGGAGATCGAGGAATTCATGGCAATTATCAACCGCATTGCCCAGGATCATCCGATCCTGGTGGATAAGTATCTCCAGGGCAAGGAAATCGAGGTGGATGCGGTCTGTGACGGCACGGATATTCTGATCCCCGGAATCATGGAGCATATCGAGCGCACGGGGGTGCACTCCGGGGACAGCATTTCCGTCTATCCGGCCCATACCATCGGCAGGCTGGTGAAGGAGAAGATTGTGGAGTATACCAGGCGGCTTGCCCTGGCCCTTCATGTGAAAGGCCTGATTAATATCCAGTTCATTGCCATCGGCGAGGATGTGTATGTCATCGAAGTAAATCCCCGTTCTTCCAGGACGGTTCCCTATATCAGCAAGGTTACCGGGATTCCCATTGT
>ERZ777011.654-NODE-654-length-49898-cov-15.064161_pt1 | contig 49898 bp, 49 predicted proteins | sample MGYA00374964_ERZ777011 | MGnify/ENA primary metagenome ERZ777011 (study PRJEB29310, sample SAMD00008975) | mouse gut metagenome | study: EMG produced TPA metagenomics assembly of the Metagenome analysis of fecal microbiota from mouse which was promoted...
ACCGGATTTTTTCCCTGCTGGAATTAAGATTGCGAACTTGTTTCGCAATTACCTACTAATATCTGTTATTGATTCCCCAAAATGACTCGGTACTCTTTTTGAAAAATTTATTCTTCCACAAAAGGCAATGCCTGATCCAAAGAACGCAGTATCTTAAAATCGCCCTTCATTTTCATATCACCTGCCATAAAGGAAGTCTGAAAACTCGTCCTTCCCGAAACGATATCAGCAAAGGAAGCCTGATCCATCTGCATCTCCACATCCACGCGGCCGCCTTCTCCGTAATAGCATTCCAGGTTCGCGCCGTTGATCTCGATCATAAGCGGCTTTTTCTTTTCCTCGATCACTACCTTAAATCCCGCTGCAAAACCCGGCTGTGGAACGAAATGCTGTCTGATCTCCTCCACAAATTCGGAGGTATCCTCCTTTTCGCTGCTGCCCATCATATCCCGGAACAGACTTGCAAGCTCCTGTATATCCGCCTTCTGCCGCTGCACATACGTATCATCCGAAACATATTGCGAAAGCTGCTCAGACTCCTGCGGTGTAAAATTGATGCTCTTTGTAATCGCCACCTTCTGCTTCACCGCCTGATTACTGGCAGGAAGACACGGCATCTTCTGATTGATGGTACGGTAAAGATTTTCCGCATTCTTTTCAATGATGCGGATATAGTCTCCATTTTCCTCCAAAAGGGAGGTGTCCGCAATATAGCCACAGAGCCCGCTGCAAGGAAGGCCACCCAAAATTTCCCAAGCCGTAGCCAACTGCAGTTTCCCCTCCTGCTCCCCGTAGGTAGTCGACATCACGATCGGGCACATATAGATCCTGCTGATCCTCTCCTTGTCTCCATAGAGCCAACAGGCATCTAAAAACTGCTGCATATAGCCGCCAATCCCATACCATTCGATCGTCGTTGCCAGGATCACTCCATCCGCACTTTTTAAAGTCTGCGGCAAAGTCGGAATACTGTTTTTCTGCTCGTAAAGGTGAAAGACCTCCACCGTCACGCGCAGCTCCTCCAGCACCTCTTTCATCTTTTTTAAAACAAAGAGGGTCGGATCATCCATCAAACCTCTCCCGCCGTAATAAATGTTGATCTGCATAAAACCCAATCCTTTCTCATCTGTTCTTAATCGCCGCGAAAATTGCCGCCGCAAAAAATCCCATCAGAACCCCTCCCACATGAGCGGCATTATTGACACCAACACTGGTGAACCCACAGTAAAGGGAAAAAGCGATCGCAAACGCTACCCTGCCTGCCGTCATGGTAGAAACTCTCCCCCGATGCAGCATCACCAAAAGCAAAAGCGCGCCTTCCACGCCAAATACCGCGCCGCTGGCTCCCACCGAACTGCCAAAATTCCCCGTCATCAGCTCATAGCCCGCAGAAAAAATATTTCCCGCAAGGCCGGAAAGCAGGTAAAGCACGGCATACGGGAAAGGTCCCAGCTCGCGTTCCACCATTTCTCCCACATAATACAAAACGATCATGTTGCTGAAAAGATGCTGCACACTTCCATGCAGAAACATACTTGTAAACAGACGGTAAAAACCGCCATGCAAAAGCTCCCGCACGCCAAAGGCACCTTTATTATATAACAAGTCTCCCGTAAATGTACATATTAGAAATATGATCACGTTGACCGCTACCAGGAAAACGCTGACAGGCACCAGATGGAACTTCTTTTTCGGCTCATCTGCCGCCGCTTCCCCCAGAGGCTCCCTTGCTGCCGCAAACAGATATTCTTCTAAAATTCCCCTCCAGCCATAAAAATCCGCAACCTGTGTCTCATGCACGATCAGTCGAAACGCCCTCGCGTCAATGATCCAACAAAACGCGTCTTCCTCGCAAAGCCGTCTGGCCTTTTCTGTGTCCTCGCTCAAAATCAGCGTCATTACATGAATTTCCGTCTCGCCCCGCAGCCCGAAAAATTCTATTACCTTTTCTTTCAAATGCGCATACTGATCTCCCGATATATAAAGGCCCTGCCTGTAGTCGATCACATGGAGCACATTGATCCCCTGCATTTCGCGATGGCAGTAAAAATTAAATTCGGGAAGATTGGAAGGAAGCTTGTCATAGCCCTGTGCAAAAAACAGCTCCTCCAATCGGTTCAACGTTAAAATATCCATGTGAAAAGAGTATCATTTTCGGCGTGGGATGTCAAACGAGAGATTTCCGTTGTTTATTTGTTGTGATTTGTATTATATTATGATTTTGAGTAAATATCTGTATCATAGATAATGCGGTTTGCGTATCCCGACTCAAGCTCGTTTCTGCGAATCCCGGTCGGACCGGGAAAACATAAGCAAAAATGAGGATTCAATCGCCAGTCGTCTGCAGCAAACTGCTCTGACATGGAGAATGGAAATGGCCCGCAAGATTTTAATTATCGACGACGACATTGAACTTTTAAAAATGCTGAAAAAATATTTTACATTAAACGCCACAGATCCGTATGAGATCATCACGGCACAAAACGGCATGGAAGGTTTAGACAAAATAAACGCACAGCCCGACCTTATCTTATTGGATATCAATATGCCGACCATCGACGGGATCGAAGTCTGCCAAAAGATAAGGGAACAAGTAAACTGCCCCATTATCTTTCTGACTGCACGGGTGGAAGAGCAGGACATTGTAACCGGACTTTCTGTGGGCGGTGACGATTATATTCTCAAACCTTTCCGCTTAAAAGAACTGGAGGCAAGGATCGCGTCACACTTAAAACGGGAGGCAAGGCACAGCCATAAAACAAGCTGTCGCTTTCAGGGTGAATTATCTATTGATTATACCGCAAAAACCGTACAAATTCGAGAAAACACGCTTGAGCTGACAAAAGTGGAATATGAGATCCTTGCCTTTTTATCCATGCACCCGGGTATGGTTTTTGATAAAGAAAGGATCTATGAAAGAGTCTGCGGATTTGACGCGGAAGGCGATAGCCGCGTGGTCACGGAATTGATCCGCCGCATCAGAAAGAAATTGCAGCAATATACGCAGACGGAATATATCGAAACCGTATGGGGGATGGGTTACCGATGGGCAAAATAAAAAGTCTTTCCTTAAAGAAAACACTTCTTTTGTATATGGCGATCGCTCTGTTTTGCAGTTTTCTTCTTTCAGCAGTGATCAACAGAGGCGCCTCGCGCGCACAACTGCATATTTGGTGGCATTATGTGGATCAGGACGCTTATTATGAAGCCGCTCAAAGAGGTCCCCAATATGTTCCTGATATTCCCAGACCACAGGAATATGAAATGACATCTTCTGATTATTTTGTATCGGAAGTCTGCGATTTTTTACAGACCTATACGGTATTGATCCTGTCGATGGCGGGAAGCTGTGCGGCGGTGTTTCTTTTTTATCGGCACAAGTTAAAAAAACCGATCAGCGAGCTGGCGTCAGCGTCGCAAAAGATTACCGAAAACCAACTGGACTTTCACATTACTTACGAAAATAAGGACGAGATGGGCGTACTCTGCAAAGAATTTGAAACGATGCGCGGACAGCTTGCCGAAAACAATCGAATGCTGTGGCAGACCATTGAAGAAGAAAAACTGCTGCGGGCAGCGATTGCACACGATATCCGCTCTCCTTTATCGGTTTTAAAAGGGTATCAGGAAATGTTGACTGCCTATCTGCCAAAAGCCGACATGGATTTAGAACAGGCGATGGAAATGCTTTCTGAAAGCAGCCGTCAGATCGAGCGCATGGATGCTTTTGTGGAAACCATGCGGAAACTGAACAGTTTGGAAAGTCGGGAGCCTGTTGCCACAGAAATTTCCGCCGCAGCGTTGGAGGCGGATATCCGCGCGGAACTTGCCGTCTTAGAAAGGGAATACGGAAAGCACTCCGCTTTACAATTATCTGCATTTGAAAATCATTTTTACGGAGATAAAGAAATCATTCTGGAAGTCACGGAAAATCTTTTATCCAATGCCTTTCGCTACGGGAAGCAGCAGATTGCCGTCATGCTAAAAATGGAATCTGACGAGCTGCGCGTCTGCGTCAGTGACGACGGCGAAGGTTTTTCGGAAGACGCGGAAACGATCACAAAAGCCTTTCACGGAAAGAATATCAAAGATAGCTTAAAACACGCCGGGATCGGTATGTATATTAGCAGACTATACTGTGAAAAACATGGCGGAAAACTGATCCTGGAAAATGAAGAACAGGGCGGGGCGATCGTAACGGCGATCTTTCGTCGGATCTCATAAAAGATCCGACGATTTTCTTTTTCTCAAATTTTATCTTCATTGTCTTTCTATTGTGATTCCCCTTTTAAGATGGATGCAAAGGAGGAATTGCAATATGTGGTCAATGATAAAAAGGGAAGTGCGCAATTACTGTAAAAATCCTCTGTATTGGATCGGCATCGTCATTATTTTTGTGATGATTTTTCAATGTGTCAGCCCTTATCTGCATACCCATTATCTCGCGGAAAGGGAAACCATTGAAAATGATTATCCGGAAACCTTTCGCAACGGGGATATCTATGAGGGCTATGTGCCAACAGCGGATGCGGAACGACGGGAAATCTGGGAGGAGCAAATTCGGGAAATCCTACGCACTGATCTTGAGAGGAACGCTGTCGAGGCGGATGCCATCATTGCGGAAACACAAAAAATGGATATCAAAACAGCGTGCAATTATTTGGAAAACTATAACTTCTTAAGCGCGTATTATTACTACGTTAATACCGCCTATCGCAAGGGAACACCTGAGGAAATCAATGCTTATATCGCCGCCAAATTAAAAGAAAAGCCGTTTTCCTACTACTTTTCCAAAAAATTTGCAGACTTTGCGGGACTGCATATGGGATTTTTTGCGGCGCTCCTATTGTCTGTTTTGTATTTACAGGATACCAGAAAAAATACTTACGAACTGCTCCACACAAAACCTGTCAGCGCGGGAAGCTATCTTTTAGGAAAAACAGGGGGCGGCTTTGTCGTCTGTTTGATCGCGCTTGCCGTCTTAAATCTGGGGTACTGGCTCCTGTGCTTAGTCATGACAAAGGAGCAGGGCTTTACGGTGAGATTAACGGACTTTCTGATAGCAACCTGTCTTTATATCCTGCCAAATATGCTGATGATCGTATGTATTTACAGCCTGATCTCACTGCTGTTCAAAAGTCCGCTGCCTGCTGTGCCGCTGCTGCTTCTTTATATCACCTATTCCAATATGGGGGCCTATCGCAAGGACGGGGTTTACGGCTATTACGGCAAACCGTTAGCCATCATGGTGCGGTTTCCGGGGACATTTTTTGACACCACACCCCCGCCGATGGTCTTATTGAATCAGGTATTTTTGATTCTGGCATCTGTTGTGATTTTGCTGCTTGCAATTCTTCTATGGAAGAAACGGAGAGTGTCATGAAAAAAGAATGTAAAATATCCCTGCCGTTTTATAAAATAGCTTACGCCGCCTGCTTTGTGATCCTTCTCAGTCTAATCAGGGGCGTGTATGTCAGCCGTGAAGTCGGCATTGCCTTAGAGCCGCAGATTGCCCTCCTTGCCTCAGTTTTTTGTGCAGACACCTATGTCGCGGAAATCATCGCCAAGCGCTCGGAAGTCTGGCGGTTGTATCCGCCAAAAAAGAAACTGCTTGCAATCTACACACGGCTGTTTTTGCAGATATCGTTTCTATTTTTGCTCGCAGCGGCAGGGTACGGATTGTTTTTCCTGTTTCAAAAACCGACTCTATTCGCAAATGCCGTTCATGAAGCCGCTCAATTTTTAGTATTCCTTGCAAGTGTGCTGATCACAATCGCTTTCTGGAGTATTTTAGCAAACACCCTCGCCTGCGTTTTTCGCAATATGTGGCTTGCGATCGGTGCCTGCCTGCTCTTATGGATCATAACAAACTCTAGTCTGGGCGTTCGCTATCTGGGAAAATGGAATGTGTTTTCTTACACGTTCAGAGAAATAAATGGCAGCGGCGATTTTAGCTGGCTATGCGGAAAAGTTGTTTGCGTTTTTGTGGGGATCATTGCAATCGCGGCGCTTCCCAGAATAATCAAAAAAAGAGGATAACGCACGGGAACATAACAGAAAACAGCATGTAAAAAAATGCAAAGAGTAACGCTCGGAAACAAAGAAAAAAGGCTACTTTGTTAAAAAATGAGAGTAACAAACATTATCACAAGATAGAGGAGACAACCATGGGAATCAAAATAAAAGATTTAACAGTAACATTCAAAAATCAGGTGACGGCGATTCGCCATGCCAATCTGGAAATCCCGAAAGGCATTTTCGGACTGTTAGGGGAAAACGGCGCGGGAAAAACGACGCTGATGCGGGTGCTTACGACGGTGCTCGCCCCCACAAGCGGCACTGTGACCTTAGACGGCATTTCTTACAGCGAAGAAAATTATCAAAAAATACAGCGCAAGATCGGCTACCTGCCGCAGGAGATCGACCTGTATCCGAATTTAACGGTGCAGGAGTGTCTGGAATACATGGGAAGTCTATCAGGTATTCCCAAACAGGTTTGCAGGGAGCGAATCTGCACTCTTTTGGAAAAAACCAGCCTGACGGAACACCGCAAAAAGAAAATCAGACAGTTGTCCGGCGGTATGAAACGGCGGGTGGGGTTAATTCAGGCGCTCTTAAACGAGCCCGAGTTTTTGATCGTTGATGAACCGACAACGGGACTGGATCCGGAAGAACGTATCCGCATCCGCAATCTATTGGTGGACTTTTCGGAAGGACGCACCGTTTTGTTTTCGACTCATGTGGTGGAAGATCTGGCTGCGACCTGTAATCAGCTTGCCATTATGAAAAAGGGGGAATTTCTTTATGCGGGAAGCATGAAAGATTTGCTGGGGCAGGCAAACGGGCATGTCTGGACCTGCAAAGCGGCCAATGAGATTACCGCCAGAGAATTGGAAAAAAAGTATCACGTTTCGTCAAAACAGTATGTGGGAAACGAATTGCAATTACGGCTGATCAGCGAGCTGCCGCCGCAAGTGGAATGTAACGTTTGCGCGGCAACGCTTGAGGATGCGTATATCTATATTGCAAATAGAAAATAATGCCGTCAATTAGTGAAAATCAGGGGCTCCGTAAGGGAACCCCTGTAGGTTATTGTTTCGCTTTCCACGCTTCATACCGCGTCTCAAATTCTTCCAGTACACCTCTTTTGTCGCCTGTCGCATTCAAAAGAGCCTTTACAGACTCACCTTTAATTGTTCTTCTCCAGATATACAAATTTTAACTCGTCCGTAATCTGTTCTTCGCGAAAAATATGATAGCCTAATCTTTCATATAATTCGATATTCTTTTTACTTTTCGAGCTTGTAAAAAGTTCGTACCTTTGCTTCGGGTATTCATTTTCAATCGCAAGCAAAAGCTGTGTGCCGATTCCCCGCCCCTGCTTTTCAGGATGCACCATTAGTTTTCCTATAAAAACAGTGCCCTTATCAGAATGGGCTCTGACAGAACCGATTATGATATCAGTCTCGTCTACCGCCTTCAAAATAATGCCGTTTTGGTATTCGCTTTCTACTTCTGCTATCGTTTGTTTTAGCGGCGGAATGTCGGGGTCTTGGAACAGTTTGGCTTCGCTTTGATAGGCCAGATATTGCAGATCCAGAATTTGCTGCAGGTCGGACCTTTCTGCTTTTTCTATTATCATTTTTACTCTGCCAACTGTTTCATCAACTCGTAATTTCTTTCCCATAATTTCCACACCTTTCTCTTATATCGTGTCTTCCCCAACAATAAACATACTTGCTTCATCAACCGCAATTTTATCCAATCGCCGCCCCTTCGTCTCCTTTATAATACACTCATCAAAAACAATAGCACAAAACAAAGGAGGCAATAACTATGACCAACACTATCTTTGACGCTTTTGAAAACGGTTCTCTCAGGCTGCCATCGTCAACTGTGAAATTCGCGGACATTCCCTGGTCAAAGCATCCTGAATTTGACGGCGTGGAACTTAAGCACATCGTCACCGCTAAGGAGACGGCAGGGCAGTTCAGCTACCACCTTGTCCGCATCGCACCCAACAGAAAAATTGGTGATCACATCCACAAAACACAGTTAGAAACACACGAGGTCATCGCAGGCTCCGGTGTCTGTATCAATGACGGCGCTGCCATATCTTATGACACGGGTGTCATTTCTATTCTGCCGGCTGGCGTGCCGCATGAAGTGACTGCGGGAGACGACGGGCTGCTCCTATTCGCCAAATTTATCCCCGCACTATGCTGACTTTACTGCAGCAGGCAGCGCTTATATTCCCTGGGCGTGAGTCTGACAATTTTTTGAAAGCATCTGTCGAAGTGGCTTTGGTCGCAAAAACCTGTGGCATAGGCCGCTTCGATTACGCTTTCTCCCTGTTCCAACAATTTCTGTGCCTTTCTCACCCGACACTGAATCTGAAACTGATGCGGCGTCAAACCGCAGACCGCCTTAAACTGCCGAATCATATGATAAGGGCTGATCCCAATATGATGCGCCATGTCGTCAATCGTAAGGACATCCTCTGGCGCCTTCAAAATCAACTGTTTCAACTGCCTGATATCTTCTGCCGTCTCTCCACTATCTCTGTTTGATGCCTTATCCGCAGTCTCCCCACTGTCCCCACTAGACACTCTGCCCGCCGTATTCCCACTGACCCCATCAAATGCCTTGCTGACTGCCACGCAAAAACATACCATGGAATAAGGAATATCTCCGACTGTCTCGATCGCGTGAGAAGTGTCTGGCGGAATGCAGAAATTATCTCCTGCCTGATACAGTCTTCTTTTTCCGTTGCACATAACACATAATTTCCCTTCTAAAATGTAACCGAAAATAATGTGGTCAGTATGCGTATGCTCAGGATAAGACAACGTGGCATCTTTATAATAAATGCGCTCTATATGCTCACTTTTTTGACTATATAAAATATGAGTTTGCATATTTTCCCCATTTCTGCGCTGCTTTTTGCGCATGAACGAGTTTGCGGCAAGCAACACGCAGACACAAATCCCGCGATTGAAAATTTCAATTTTCAATCTTTCCTCTGCTCCAAAATGTCATAAATTTGCGATTGCGGAATAAGGTCCCTAGGATAATCTCATAAATACTTTTCTATTGTCCCCTGTTCAATCACCTTTTTCCCAATCAACGTAATCGCCTGCTTTGAACAAATATTGATACAGCGATAGCACATTGTGCATCTTTCTTCCGCCACCGCCCTGCCTTCCTCTATTCTCAGATTTTTCATCGGGCATGAATCTGCGCATTTACCGCATCCGATACATTTAGAGGAATCAACCGTTAACCTGTCAGAATAGTTCCGCGTCTTATGATAAAAATAAATCCGCTGTCCAAATAATCCCGCCATGCGATACCAAAATCCAATCCCTTCCTGCGACGGCTTTCCATCTTTGATATCGCGCACAGCTTTATGAATCTTTTGCTCCGCCAGCTGAACCAGCTTTTTGTTCTTTTCCGGCGAACGTTTTAGTGCCGCCACATCCGCTATACTGTCGGGCATTTTAAGGTGGAGCCCGCCAATCACTTGTGCACCGTACTTTTGCAATCTGCGTCCCAGCGTTCCTGCTCCGTCTCCGCTGAATAATCCCATCGTTGCTATGATAAATACTTTTTTACCCTGCCACAAATTCGGATTATTATCAATGAAATCTTTGACCATTTTAGGAAGATTGCTGTACTGTACCGAATAGGCAAAAACCAATTTATCCGTCGCTTTAATATATTCAACAACAACGGCATCCTCAAGCGAATACGCCTTCGCCGCTTTGTCATATTCTTGCAGAAATACTTCCACTGCATATCTGGAATTTCCTGTTCCGCTGAAATAAATTCCTGTCATTCTATTCTTTCCTTTTTGTAATTCATTTACAGAATGTTTCTCTCGATCCACACCGCCACCCCATCCTCATCATTGGAAAGCGTCACCTCATCCGCAACATCCTTCACTTCCTGAATCGCATTGGAAACGGCAACTCCCGTCCCACAAATCTGCAGCATTTCCCTATCATTCAAATCATCGCCAAATGACACGATATCCGCAAGCGATATGCCTAATACTTCCGTCAAAGCGTGGATTGCCTGAATCTTGCCCGACCCTTCCGGTAAAAAGGCATACCAGTTTTCACCCCGATAACATTGTAAGCGGCATCTATTTTTCTCTGCAATCTTCACTGCGATATCGCCATCGGAAAGCTCCGCTACGATCTTATTTGCTCGACAGGATAACGGTTTACTATAATCATAATAAACTGCCTTATGTAATTTTTCGGATTCCGCAATATGAAGGCTGTTCCACAAGACCTGACGCCCCGCCGCGACTGTGATCTCTGTTTTAGGATCATATTGCAGTAAATCCTGTACGATACTATTTGCCATAGCTGCATCCATACTGCTGCTGTAAATTTCTTCACCAAACCGATGAATAAGCGTTCCGTCCGTTGTGATCTCATAATCAGGTTTCAGTTCCTCAATGTAGCGTTCCGCGCCGATCCAGTATCTTGCAGTGGCAATTACCACCAAAATGCCGCGGTCCTGACATTGTTTTAGAACCTTTTTGGTATAATCCGATATACTGCCATCTGAGCGGAGGAGCGTTTTATCGAGGTCTGTCAAAAACATTTTCGGGTTCATGTGCATTCTTCTTTCTTAATAAAATCAGGGGCTCCATAATGGAACCCCTGTAATTTATGCCAACTCATACACTTCCGCTTCCGCCTTCGCATATTCCTCCTCGGTATATTCCAAATCAAAAATTGCATCCTTGTCGTAACCTTTCCGAATCATTTTAATCAAAATTTCGTTGCGCTCCTCGGCACGCCCCTCATCTACTAACTTCTTCACAATATCACACACCGCACCGGCACCTCCCTCCGTGGTTTTTAATTCCCTCACACGCTTTGATATAGCGGGAAACTCTTTGTGATCAACTATCTCCCGTTGAATGAAGCACTCCATAAGGTCAGAAACCTTCGAGCCATCCTTTATCTTGGTATTGACATACACTTCGTACAAGCCATCGTCCACGAGTTCACCCGTCTCCCGAATTACCTTATCTACATGGTATATCGTATGCGCACCGCCGATAAAGTCATGCTCTGAGATATAAACCATGTAAAGGTCCAAAATCCTTTCAAAACGTTCTCCGACATCCGAGTCTTTCACAGTTATACTCGATGCATTGAAACGTACCCGCCTGAAATGATCGTCATCATCCGCCCTTTGAACTTCTATGTTACACTTTTTCCCATTTCCAAGAGTACATAAGGCATCCAATCTCACAGATCTTCCGTAAATATTTCGTTTACTACTCTGCACCACCACGTCAAAAACCGTAAGCTCATCTTCTCCTAAAATGACCTGCAGTATTTCTTGGCATGCCTCCTTGTCCTCAACAAATACTTCAAAAAATACATCGTCAATGAGACGAAACTCCCTGACTCTGGCAATCTTTTCTTCTGCTGTCATACTTCCTTTTTCTTTCCGTAAATTATAGCATCATAACCGATTCTGCGCAATAAAAATACTAATTCTCCAACCCCTTATTGATCCTTGCCTTGATCTTCTCAATCTTTTTCAATGCTTCTTCCGTTTTCTGGGATGTTATCAGTTCTTCTACTTCCTCCCAATTTTCAAGCTGTCCCCGCAAATTATCTTTCCATTGATTATCTGTCATTCCCATGGTTTCCTCCATCTCCATCTCCCTTCCCTCCTTCCACACATTGCGCTTTGCTTACCCTGATTATAAGCAAAGCACGATGTGCGGTCAAGGGTCAATTTTTATTCGAAATTCCCCTTTCTTATCGAAAACAGTAATTCAAATTTCCAAACCGTATCTCATCCCCCGGCTCGATTTCCACCGTCTCCTGCGGCTGCATCCTCAGCCCGTTTCGGTAAGTTCCGTTGGTGGAGTTCATATCGACCAGCATGACCCTGTCACCCACCTTTTCAAAGCGCGCGTGGATGCGGCTTACGGAGTCATCCGCCAGCGCGAAGTCCACACAGCCTGCCATTTTCCCTACAGTATAGGGAAATTTATTTAATGTAATATGTTTCTTATTCTTTTTATCAAGCGCATATAATTTATATTCAATTGTCTGTGCACTGTCAAAAAAGACGGTATCTGCACAATCCCCCATTTCCTGTGTTTGCATTGGCATCTGCGGTGCTGCATTTTTGATTGGCGCAACCAGGTTGATCTCCATTTGTCTACTCAACACCTGTTCCAAAGAAATGTCTGTCTGGTCCGCTTGGCAAAAACTTTCCTCACCTGGAAACGGTTTCGCATTTTCCATTTCCCGTTTTGGCTTGATTTCCCGCACACCGCCCCTGACGGTGCCGATCACCCCTACCAACAGACAAACGATAAGCAAACCGCCGCAGCCAAGAAGCGTCATCACCTCTTGATCTGCCAGCTCATAGAAACCATAAATATATGCGATCCCAACGATCCCCAAAACAGAACAAAGCGACAGTGCCGGATAGAAAAAGTTCTTCTTTTTTGCGGGCGCAAACGCTTTCTCCTCAAATAAATTGCTCTCACCTTCCTCCGCATTCTCCGCAGGAAACCCTGGCGCAAACACCGAGGCAGCTGTCTCCGCTTCAGAATCGGCTGGCGAGGCCGGAAATGCCACGACTTTCGCTATTTCCCTCTCCGCCGCTGTCTCCTCACCTTCACTTAAAAGCAGCAGTGCATCCTGCAGGGAAAAACTGCTCCCCTCCATTCTCTCATAAATGGTATAAACAGCATTTGCAAGCTTCTCATCCCTGCCGTCTAAATGCTCCAACAGAAAATCCATCAGCGCTTCATAGGGCTTGTCCGTCTCATAATCAGGATAATAAAGTCCGACATATTTTTGATGAGACATATCATAATAAATATACTCCGGCAAAAGCACCAAATGGGATTCCTCCATAAAACAATCCCCCAACCCGCAGTAAATTCCATAAAGCTGCTCAAACAGCTCCCTGATCTGCTGCGCAGTCATCTTTCTGTCCCGATACAGTCCTTCCAGCGTTGCGCGGGAGCTGATATCATAATAAAAATAACTTTCACCGTTAATATGCCGCAGGGAACAGCGCAGGATCCCCTCTATCCGCCCGGACGTAAGCAGCCTGCATTGATAACTGGTTCCCGCCTGCTGCCCACAGCGCAGTATCATATAATTATGTTTGTAATCCCTAAAATATCTTGCTTCCAGCATTGTATGTTCTCCTATCGATTCCTGTCAGTTTCTCAACAAACTCCCGACAAATCTGCACTTCCGTATGATTTTTGTGGGATTGGCAATCTGCGCTTTGGCGCGTGTCGTAATCTTCCAGCCTGCCTCCCCGTGCATGGTAAAAACCTGTCGGATCGGCACCTTCACCTGACACTCCCCCGTGACACTGGTGGTATTGCCATTTTTATCAACGGTTCCTTTCACCTTTCCCACGCCAAAGTATTTCTTTCCGAACTGCTTTTGCATATTCGCGTTTATGTACGGCACTACCTGCTTTTCATCCTTTTGAATGCTCCCCTTAAAACAGACGGTGTAAGCGTCCTGAAAGAGTACACATTTATCATAGGTATAAAACGACAGGTAGATCAAAAGCACAAAGACAAACATCGTCCAGGTAATCAAAAAAGTAGCTTCCAGCGTCATATACCCTTTCGCGCTTTTTTTCAAAAACATAACATAACCCCCATTCCCAAAAGGAGAAACGGGCAAAACGGAATTTCCCTATCCCTCTGAATCTTTCGAAATGCAAGCAAGACGAGCGCCGCCATCGACTCGATCAAAAGCCCGGCTAACAGGATGAAAAAACAACGGGGAAGATCCAGAAACAACCCGATCATCAAAAGCACCCAGCCGTCCCCGTAACCCACCTTTTCCCTCGTGACAAAACTCAGCAGCCAAAACACCGCACCGGGCGCCAAAGACAACGCCACCGACGGCAGACTTATCTCCCCCATCACGCCTCCCATTCGAAGACAAACTGCAGTCACCATTCCCAGCCACACCGCCGCCAACGGGATCTGTTTCTGCAGACCGTCAAAAACAGCACAGACGGCTAGAAAGAAAAACAATAAAATCTCTACCCACATTTAGAACACCTTCCCCTTCCGCCGACTTGTGAAAGCGGCACCGTATAAATCGTGCGCTTTAGCCCCGGGCAATTTAATTGGCTGTGATAGCTGCTGCCGTAATGGGTGATATACACCTCGCCCTCCGGAAATGCACCGCACAAGCCGCAGGGCGCATACTTTGCCCCCGCTTCATTTCTCTGGTTTTTTACTGCTCCCACAGGCACCGCCTCCACCGACGGATTCAAATAGGTACAGTCTCTGTTCAGATGGTAAACCGTTCCCGTCTCAGTGATAAACACCATCGGGTCCTCCGCCGTCATATCGCTCACCGAGCCTGAGGCATCATACCCCGTCCATGCCTTTGCATAATAACGCTGTGACATACGAAACCCGTCAAAGCCCAGCAGATCCACAAAGGGTTTTACACGATAGCTCACCTGCAGATCAATGATATCGCCCTCCTCCATCACGGAGGATCCTGCAAAGGACAAACCGCCAGCACCGCCTTTTACACAGGAATCAGAGAGATAGCTGCTCCCAACACCGGCAATCACCTGCCCTCTGGCATATGCACTGCTCCATGCTACGCTGGCAAGTCCCTCCGGCAGCACGCCGCCCACCGTGTTCTCATAACTATAGCCCGCAAATGCCATCTTATTCCCCACCTGATGCAGCACCGCACCGATCCTGCTCTGCGTACCGATGATATTTACCGCAAACAGTATATTCAGCACCACAAACAGAAAGAAAGGCAGAGCAAAAGCTGCTTCCAGCGTCATAGATCCTCTCTTACGGGAGAAGATAAGAGATGCCCTCTTTGCAAATTGCATGACAAAAGAATATATTTGACTATCTTGATATGTTTCAAGACCTGCCCGGAGAGAATGTGCTGTCGTTTTATTAGGATGTTTTAAGTTTCCAAGTCGTAAAAAGGGCATCTCTTATCGCCTCCCGTTCAATAAAATCCATAGCATCTGGTCATCTCATAGGAATATCCGAAACGGCTGCTCACGGATGTCCTCGCCAAAAAAGAATCAAAACACGCATCCATCCGAAATGCCGCATTACCGGGCGTTTGACGGATATCCATCTCCATGATGTCCATGGCGCGTTCCGTCCTTATTTCTGCATTCTGCAAAAACAGCATGATCTGTAAATATTCCTTGTAATTCAGCCCCGTTCCGCCCTCGTCCTGTTTCAGGCTCCCACGCGCGTCTTTGATACAGCTGATCCCCGTCTTCCAGTCGGCTGCTGTCTTCCATAGCGGCACCCTTCCGCCGCTAAACAGCGTTTTGACGTCCTGCAGACTCTCCACATACGCCCATGCAAAGAGGATCAGATATTTGACAGGCTCCATCAGCGCAGGCATCAGTATCACCGCCGAGAGCACTGCTGCCATTGCCTGTGCTTCCGCCATTTTAGCGCTGTCCGTAAGAATATAGAGTACATTTGCCACTTCCCGCCACATAAGCAGCCTCTTTGCCACCTGCTCCAAATTCTGCCAGTCCGTATCTTGTCCCATCAATAGATATTCGATCTGGTACTTCATCAGCGATTTATCCAGTTCATCTCCATAGAAACCGCATTTCTCAAACAGGTAGGTCTGAAAAACCAGTTCATTGGCTGCGCCGCCTGCTTCCACCGCTTCCGCGCACAACCCCGACCCCTGCAGCCTTCCCGAACGATGAGACAAATAACTCCCCAGGTCGACCTTTACCGCAGACACCGCAGAAGGATCCTCCAACACCAGATTTAGGACGCTGCTTCCCCTAACGGAATTTACGGCATCGGCAGGATTATTTAAGGGCACTTCTTCAAATTTACCCTCCTCCACCTCCACCTCAGGCAGACCGATTGCCTCGATCTCTGCTTCGTACCCACTTCGCATCGCACCCACATCCGTCGAGTCAAGCCCGAAACCCTGCAGCAGCCCGACATTTCCCGTTATCTTATCCAGAACTGCGCCAATCGGATAGTCATTCATGTAATCCGTAACCTGACGTTTTAATACGGCACCGCCCCCATCCGAAGCAACGGAAAACTCTAAAATTTTGGCAAGCTCCACATTCATTGCCAAAAAATCTTTGCTGCCCAACATACGGTTTCCCTCTCCCGGCTCCAGGTTTTTCTGCATATAATTACGCAGATGTCCCTCCGTGTTCGCGATCGAAGGATGAGCCCCGCAATAGGAGGTATCCACAAACAACAAATCATACTGCTTCAAAAGCTCTCTGTGATATTCAGCCAAAACGGAATTCATACCGATATCCGTCACACACTCAAATTTCATGCGGATGGCACTGATCCGTGCCCCTTCTATTACTGTGAATACAAGGGACAGGATCAGTGTGAGGGATAGGGATAGAAATACCGTTATGTATCCCCGCCTCATTCCATTACCGTGTTGCTGTCCTTGGTAATCTTTTCAAAGACCTTCTTCACCAGGGATCGCAGCTGTGTTTTGAAAATGATGACCAGACCGATCAGCACCACGATGATCAATATGATCTCCACCGTGCCCATACCTTCCTCCTCCCGAAGAAAGGTTCCAAACCCCTTCAGTTTCCCATTTTCGTGCTTTGTAAGCATACGCTTTCCTCTCTTTCCGAAGCATTTTCTGCTTCTGTTTTTTATATAAGCCCGTCTCTCCTGCCGGAGAATTGCCTGCACTTCTCTCGTAGTAAATTTACGGAGCAAATTTACTACAGTGTAAAAGAGAAATACGCCGGGATTATAATAATGACCATAACGACGCAGAGCATTATCATCATTGGCATCAGCAGCTTGGTACCAGCTTCCTCGCCCAACTTTTTTGCCATGTTTTTTCGTTCTATAAAGGCATTGTCCGCCTCCTGGCGAAACATCCGCAAAAGGTCGTTGCTACCTTTCCTGATATTCTGCGTAAGAAGGGCTGACAGCTTACTATATGCCTGTACCTGACAGCGTTTGCCGAAACGCTCATACGCTTCCGTTTCCGACCTGCCTCCCTGCAGCTCATAGCAGGTGATCAAAATTTCCTCATAGACATATTTTTTCCTTTGTTCCCGCTGCTTTTTATAATCCTCACCCATCTTAAAAAAAGCGTTGCGGATGGTCATGCCTGCTCCCATATAGAGTGCCAGCTTGTTGACGATCTCAGGATAATCCAATAATAGCTCCCGCCTTCGTGCCTCCAGTTTCTGATCTATTTCCCTGCCCTTTCCCCAGTAGAGAGCGCCCGCCGCAACCAGCACGAGCAGAAGAAAATAACCACTGCTGTCATCTATGATCTCCCGCCACACAATCGGCTCCGAGCCAAGTCTGTCCGGCAGCGTCATGGTTTTCTCGTTCCTTGTATTTTCCTCGCGCTCCTTGAGCAGATTTTCAATGCGACTGCGAATTGCCTCCTGCGGCGTGTAGACCGCCGGGTTTACCTGTACCAGAAACTGACACTCTCTGCGCCAATCCTCATAACGAAACTGTGCCGTCAAAGTAACGATTTCCTCCGCTTCTAGCTCCTTGTTGTGCACCGTCCCATCGGTATCCACCAACGAATAGGCACTGCTCTCCCAACTGATCTGGAAGGGATACTCGACAAGCTCAGAAACCAGAGTCAAATTTTTCCGCACATCCTCAAGCCTTTCGTTTTCTCCCAAAATAGCAGCGGGAAAAAGCGCCTGTGCCTCGTCATACTGTTTTTCCAACTCCTGTGTCGTAAATTTCCTCTCCTCCAAGAGATAATCAAACATCTCCTCCTGTATCCCGGGAATCTCTGCTGCCAACCCCACCGATACCTCTCCCTCTCCGTAATCATTTCTGGAAAGATAGCTGCCGTCGGTCAGCCGCGGACTGCTGCGAGCGCTGATCCAGACAGCCAGACAAAGCAGGTTTCCTACAAACACCACCATCAGAATCGTGCTGTAGAGCGAACGATAATGCTCCTGCACCTGTCGGTCCGCCGCAATCTGCGGCTGCAAAGTCTTTAGCTTATCGCCAAGCTGTTTTTCCAAAAGCGCCCGTTTCCACTTCCGTTTTTTCTTTCCTTTTCCGCTTTTGCCCTGCCTTTGACGGCGCAGGATATAGGCTGACATTTTTTGAAAGGGATTTCCCACCTCCTTTGCTGAAACAAGAAACAAAAGCAGATAACCCGCCAAAATAACTACATATGTATAAATCATAAATCGTCCCCCCTTTTCGCAATTCATAGAAACCGATATTTTTTATTGATATCCCGAGTTTTTATCTGCGGTGGCTTACACCTCGATCTCCACGATTTTCTTGGAGAGCCTCCACGCCGCCCCATAGAAAGCAAGACATACCGTCATCACTGTGACTCCCACGAGATTATGATAAAGTACGTCAAAAAATCCTTTCGAGGTCGAACCAATATAGAAAATGATCAAAAACGGTACCAGATTCATGATTTTCTGCTCCATCTTTTTGGCACTGATCATCAGCTGGATCTCCTTATCCGTATCGATTTTCTGCTCGATCACTTCGGCTGTCTTTTCCAGGATTTCCGTGAGATTGCCGCCGCTTTTCTTCGCAATGAAAAAGACGTCCGCAAACTGCATGATATCCGGAAGGTGACTGCGGATCCCCAGATCATAAAGCAGTTTTTCCAGCACCACATTATTATCCATGCCGCGTATCATTTGGCGTATTTCCCAGGCTATGGGACTGTCCGCCCCATAGAGGGGCTCCATGTCCCGATACGCTTCCCGCATTGCATTTTCAATAGAATACCCCGCCTTCATATTGGCGGAGAGCGCAAGCACCAAATCTTTGAACTGCACACTTAATTCCTGCCTGCGCTTTTTGGAAAGCTCCCTCTTTTTCTCCTTGATCAAAAACATAAATAGTGGTAACAGCAGCACACAGGCAAGGAGAGACCGATAAAAGAAATAGCCGATTGCCAGAATGAGCAGCCCACCCTCCAAAACGGCAAGGATGCCTTCTTTTGCAGAAAAATGATATTCACCATAATCCGGCTGACTGTAATTTTTCGACATAGCCAAGCTCTCCTTTCTTTCTCAAATTGCCCCGTGGTTTTCCCTCCGCCGTCTCCCCTTCCTCCTCAAAGCGATAAAGCGGGGCAAGCTGTATTTCTCCGTCCTCATAACCTGTCACCTCCACGATCTCTAATACTTTCCTGCTTTTGTCGCGAAGCCTTCCCAGATGAACAATGATATCGATTCCCGACGCGATCTGCTGCCTGATCGCCGTTAACGGAATCTCCATTCCCATCAGGATCATATTTTCCAGACGGCTCAACATATCCCGCGCGCTGTTGGCATGACCTGTGGACATGGAACCGTCATGGCCTGTGTTCAGGCACTGCATCATATCAAAAGCTTCGCCGCCGCGCACCTCCCCCACGATAATTCTGTCTGGGCGCATTCTCAAAGATGTCTTGATCAGATCTCTGATCGTGATCTCCTGACAGCCGTCCACATTGGCGTTTCTTGTTTCCATGCGGACGATATTTCGTATGTTTGTCAGCTGTAACTCCGCGCTGTCCTCAATGGTGATGATGCGTTCCTCCTGCGGGATATAGTTTGAAAGAGCATTGAGGAAAGTCGTCTTTCCCGATCCCGTCCCGCCGCTGATAAAAATATTGTATTTTGCCTGCACCAGTCTGTTTAACCATGCGCACACCTCGTCGGTAACGGAACCGAAAGAGACCAGATCCTCCATCGTGATCGGTTTGTCGGGAAAACGCCTGATGGTAACGATAGGCCCGTTTAGCGCCACTGGATTTAAAACCACATTCACACGGGCGCCGTTTTGCAATCTGGCATCCACAATGGGGGATGCCTCATTGACGGTGCGGTTACAGTCCGACACGATCTGTTGAATTACATCCTGTAGCTTTTCTTCGCTCTCAAAATGCAGTTCACTTTCCAACAATCTTCCCTTTTGTTCAATGAAGATGTGGTCGGGTCCGTTGATCATGATCTCTGTGATTCCTGAATCGTCCACCAGTTCCTGCAGCACATCCAGTTTGCGGACGGCGTGAAAAAGTTCCCTTCTGAGCCGTCCCCGCTCCTGTAACGATAAGGGATGCTCTCTGCTTTCCCTGATGAGCATTTCATCGATCAGATCCAGAATCTCCTCATCGCTGCTCTCTTTGGAATAGTCAATGCTTTCCAATAACCTTTCCCGCAAAATGCTCTTTCTATCTTCCACGCAACCCTCCATGCCGAAACTTTCCTCCCTTTCCATCCATGAGAAACCTGCTATTTTTACTTACTGTTCACAGATATCCTCACTGATGATTGCCCTCACATACTTTGCCAGCTCCCCGTGCGTCATCATATCAAGGCTTGCCGACAGCTCCTTGAATATCGGAAAGCGGCATTTTACTGTTTTGTCTGCAATCTCATTCCATTCATTTGCCAAAAGCATCTGTTCATACTGCCGCAGTTTTGCCATCGCAAAAGGGTCTTCCCTCGTGATCGTGTAAATCTTGTAACAACTTTTTAACAGTTCAAACAATCCTTCCATTCCCTCGTCCAAATCCAGGATCAGATACTCATATTCCCCAATTGACGCAAGATCCCGACACAGCGCCAGCCACTGTTCTCCCGGCACCTCCCTGATCCCGAGAGCGTACTGCATGGGCGGTATATAATCCAGCCCTCCCGCATTCTGTATGATGGAAGGAAGGCGCAGCGCCAGCTTTTCCCTCGCGCTCTGAAAATAGTACACAACGTCCATCATATCTGACTGATACTCCCTGCGCAGGATTTCGCCCAACCCGGAATACATCTCAAAATTCAAATACAGCGTCTTATGCTCCTTTGCCAAAAGCTGTCCCAGCGTCAATGCAAAGGAAGTTTGCAGGCACCTCTTGACCGGAGAATAAATGCCGATCATCTTTGCTTGCGTATCTGTTGCTTCAAGACACTCCTTAAAGCCCTCTCCCTCTGCAAGCCCATCCAGTATTGCCCGCACCACTTTTTCAGGGTTTTGATACTTACTGATACAGCACAGATCCGCCGCTGCCTGCGTCTCACTCTCCTGTAGGATAAACAGCTGTGTCACCTGCTTTCTGACATATTCTTCTTTTAGCAGCTTCCAGGCGCTTTCCGCGATAAGTAAAACAGCAATTTCCTCCCGTCCTGCAAACCGTTCCAACTCCTCCACTGCGGTAAACAGATGTACCGTATAGGGAAGCTTTACTTTCTCCAAAAAGTATTCCGCCATGCGAAACGCATAACCTTCTTCCATATCACAAATTGCCATGATTTTTTCGTTCAAAACAATCCTCCCATTCTGCACACCGCACTGAAAAGAACCGGCACTGCAAAGTGGATCTTATTTTTACAGTAGGTGTGATAATCCCGATTTCGCTCCTCTCCGTAAAGTTTTATGCGCCTGCTCCTTATGGTCTCATGCAGATACGAAAAGAAATACAGAAAGCTTTCTTTCGCGTTTTGCTCCATCATAAGCTTAGCGAGCGAAAACACGGCCCCGATCACAAAGGCGCCCGCCATGATATACGCCAGATCCCTTGCCCCATAAAAGCATCCGATCATCACAAACAGCTTTACATCGCCCGCGCCCATCACGCCTATCTGAAACAAGGGATATAAAAGCAGAAATGCCAGAAGCACTGATGCCGGAACAGCCGATAAATCTCGACCGGATAAGATACCGCAAAGGATTCCCGACGCAATGCCCAGAAGAATAAAACCATTGGGGATCCGATCCGTCTTCAAATCAGATAGCGCCGAAAGAAAGAGCAGAAGCAATAAAACAGATTGCCAGTTATTCAGTCCAATAAAACCGCCTCCTTTTGTTGCAAATTGTAATACCTCGACTCAATGAAATAATCGGGAGAATATCCCTACGCCAAACGGCATGATCGTGGAATGAAATGCCACGTAGAATTTCTTGAGTTGTGAATTGAATTATAGCACATATAAAATGCTTGTCTATAGCATTTTCAGAAAAAACTGATTTTTGTGAATACCTTACAAAATTTTGAAGAAATGAATACCATAAAGTACCGCAACCCCAGGAAAACCAAGGATTCCGGATGTCAAAATCGTAAATAGATTGATCCCCACCGCCACCTGGATCTGTCGCATCGCCAGCATGTAATTTATCGCGTAAATTCCAATCGTGCCCATCACTGCGCGCAGAATAAAATTGACCAGCCATTCGACTTTTCGTCCCATCGCACCGATTCCTAAAACAATTAAACAAACCGCCAAAATTGCCGCAATACCGCCCATATTTCCCATATGACTTCTCTCCTCTTTTCTCACACCGCCAGGTTTTTTGCATGCAAAAACCATCCTGTGTACTTTGAAATATCTTGCCTTTCTTTACACGCTATGCACAGACAGCTTGTAATATGACTGGAATATTTCTGGAAAAACTTACCTAAAATGAAAGTATAAGATTATAAATGCCAATCGCGAAAAGAAAGGTGGATTTCAGATGAGAGTAATTTTCAGACAAAGCCCCTGCATCCCGGCAGACCCGGACTTGATCGTGGACGGAAATAGACCGACCTTAAAAGAAGAATTGATCATGACAAGACGCGCTTTGGAAAACGCATACGCGGGTTTTGACAATGCCACGGAACCGGACTTGATCGATTGTTACATCTATGAACTAAATTCCGTAATGAAGCGGTATAAATATCTGCTGCAAAAGGCAGCGGAACAAGATCCGCTGCCTGATGAAGAACATGCTGAAGCTATACGCTGAATCCCCTGTTCGCGGCGGGATCTGCTGCATTTTCCAGGAGATTGTCCCTGCCATAGGTGAGGCCTGCATACACAGCCTGTGTGTTGGCCATAACAGGACCTGTCGTGTCCTCCCCCTCGATCTTTTTGTAAGCTGCTGCCAAATTTTCCAGCACCGGGCGGACATGCTCCAAATTTTCCTCGTTATTGTACAGAGCCGCCTTTGCCACCTCTCTGTTGATATAGAGGTAAAGCTGTAAGAGGTTCTGTGCCACTTCATATTCCAGATGCAGGGAATCCATCAGCTCACATATACAGCCCTGGATCCTGCGCACGGCATTCTTGAATGCCGATCTGTCGCCTGCGGTAAGCGCCTCTGACGCCTCATCCACATACTGCAGCGCCATCTCGTAGAGAATCGTGATGAGCTGCGTCTTATTTGCCTGCGTGATCCGCAGGGTATATTCCTGTTTCAATTCCTTGGTCATCGTTTTCCCTTTCTACTGTAATAACTGCAACACCTGCGAGGGTCTCTCATTCGCCTGCGCAAGCATGGAAACTGCCGCCTGAGAAATTACCTGCTCCGTGGTATAATTTGTCATCTCCTCCGCCATATCCACATCCATGATACGGGAATAGGAAGCTGTCATATTCTCGGTAGAAACCGCCAAATTGTTGACCGTGTGCTCTAAACGATTCTGGTATGCGCCCAGTCTGCTGCGCGCATCCGATACATAGAGGATCGCGCCTTTGATTGCCTTATTTCCTTCAGCACACTCTTCTATCGTAGTCATCTTTAAATCTGTCAGATTCATTCTGTCCAAAGAAATGGTGGGAATACGGATATCAAGCTGCTGCCCTTCATTGGCACCGGTCTGGATATCCATCGTACCAATACCCGTGAGGTCTATATGAAGGCTTCCCGTCTTCGTAACACCGGGGCTCGTAAAATCCGGTGGATTTCCAGCCGGATCCGGTTTCGCGATATCAAGCGTCAATTTAAAATCCAACGGTCCCTTAAAGGTAATCTTATTTCCGACGACTTCAGAAATCTCTACCCCTGCCGGAAATGCCTTATCTGCATTCGTCGAAGAAGGTTCAATATACGTAGCCATATCGATCGTGCCGTCCGCCTTAAAGGCAATGTTCAAAGCGCCCGCTTCGATCTCATACTCCTTAGCAATGACTTCATCCGAATAGTAATCCACTTTGACGCGGTGATCATCCGTATAGCCCCGCAGATCGAAAGACCCGTCGAGAAGCGTCTGTCCGTTAAACTGCGTATCCGTGGAGATACGGGTAATCTCCTGCTTGAGCTGCTTGACTTCCTCCTCGAGTGTCATACGGTCTCCAGTGGTAAGCGTTCCCGTTTCGCCTTTGACTGCCAGCTCATTCATTCTCTGCAGCATCTCGTGCACTTCCGTCAAAGCGCCGTCCGCCGTCTCGATCACGGAAATACCGTTATGGGAGCTCTGCGTCGCCGAGCCGAGACCCGTGATCTGCGCATTCATCCTTTTACCGATGGCATAGCCCGAAGGATTATCCTTTGATGTCGTCACCTTGAGACCGGATGAAAGCCTGCCCAAAGATTTAGACACTTTGTTGTCTGACGCATTGAGTGCATTGCTTGCGCGCATCGCTGCCGCGTTATAACTGATTTTCATAAGTTTTCCTCCATTTTTTATACTGTTAACGCCATAATAAACGACTTTGCTATCAAGTACAGATCCGCCGTCTGCACCTGCGTCTGATCCTCGGAGAGTGCCGCATAATCTTCGTCCGCGATCTCCTTGCTGTAAAGGACTGCCACACTGCTGACCTGCGTCTCCTTCCCTTCCGTACCGGGAATCACCAGAGACCTCTCCAGCGCATCCTGTCTGCCGCGCAGCCAATCCGTTCCCTGTCTGCTGTCGCAGGCGATATAACCCGATACGGTCTGCTCCTTTAAGGAAAAGCGCGCCGTGATCTGTCCGTATTCTTCCGTCTGCGCCGTGATGCTCACCTTACCGCTCTCACTGCCATGAAGGACTTTCAGGTTGATGGCTGTCAATTCCCCATTAATTTCCACGGGAATCTGGTAATTCTCCTCCTTTGAAAGACTGCCTGCCAATGCAAGCTGTTTTTTGCAGCTCTGCAAGGTCCGCAGATCCAGATAACCCTCCGCTTCCCCGATTGCTTCCTCCAAAAGCGCCTCATAGCCCTCGTTCAACTCCTCGCAGGCTTCCTGTGCGCTGTCTTTATCCGTCAAACTCTCAAGCAGTCTCTCCGCCTTCGGTTTTCCTTCCGCAGCGCCTGCGCTATTTTCCAAGTCCCGCAGCTTCCGATACAGTGCACCGGGCTGTTTGCGAAGCGCGGCTGCTGCCTCTAAACTATTCGCTGTCACGGGCTGCTTGTAGGCGATCATCTCCTGCACTACGGCCTGCTCGACATTCTCCAGCCCGCGGAAAGACTGCAGCTGTTCCTGTAAGTAAGCCTGATCCAAATTCGCATCCGCCGTCTGCTCCTGCAACGCTTCCGCAAAGGCTTCTATGGAAGTCTGCGCCCCCGGCTGCGCGTCTGTAAGCAACTCCGGCTCCAGAGAATCGGCGATCTGCCCGGCAAGCATATGGTAGTAGCTCTCCGCATCTTGCGAAGGTTTATGCTCCTGCCCCTCGCCCGAACCGCCTTCGTTCGTCTTTTCCTGCCCCAGCTCAGGGAAGCCGGCAAGGATCTGATCGGTAATGGATTTCCCTGTGTTTACCGCATCCACACCGTCAAAGTCATTGCTCACCCGATAGTCCATACCCTGCTTTTTCGCGCTGCGCATGGCTGTCAGCAGATTACTAAACGTAATCTCTGCACCTTCTTTCAAAAGGCTGCCCACCGCCGCGTCATCCGACTTTTCCAACTGGCGGAACATACGATAGATGCCAATGTAAGCTTCTCTCTCCTGTTCGCTGACCGCGTGGCTCTTTTCTAACTTAAATAAAAACTTGCTGAATTTCTCAGATTTTTCCACATCATCCGCGCCGTTTCCGTCAAGGTAACTGTTGAGTTCCGAAAGAGACATCTCCAGCGGATTTTTTCCATCCCGAATTGCCTGTAAGGAAGCCGCCGGAGTCATTCTGCGAATCGTTTGCTGCAGCTCCATATCGTATTTTTTGACGGCATCCATGTTTTCATGATTGATATCCATGCTGTTGTAGCCTAAGATCCGCACTGCCTTGCGATTTTCTTCGTTCGTCTCAAGCCCCATGTCCGTAAGGATATCGTCCACGTTGCGGAATGCTTTACGGATAGAATCACCCAGATCCGCCCTCGGCGCCGTCATCAATGCCTCATAGGACTCGCCGGCCGCTTCGTAAGCCGCTCTGAGTGCCAAGCCGTTTGTATGTACACCGTCAAGCGTAAATGCCTGCCCGCCGTCCACATACTGTCCCAACACCGCTGCCGGCAGATAGGGAATCTCCGACAGCTTGATCTGCAATTCCTCATAAAGCGCCGCTTTTGTGGCGGCTGCTGCCGCATCGGATTCTCCGAACAGCCTCTGGTTCTGCTCCTGCTCTAACTTCTTTAAAGCATCTACCAGCGCTTCCAGCTCCGTGGTATCTATCGCATAACCGCTCGCCATCAGCTTACGGTTTGCTTCGATCGTCATCATCAGGCGGACTTCTTCAAGCTGCCGCCTCTGCGTAAGGGCTGCCGGCGTATCGAAAGTGGTCTCACCGTGCTCCGCCTTGTTCCGTGCCGCCCGCTCCTGCTCTATCTCCTCCTGCGCCTTTGTCAGGTTCCGCAGCGTTAACGCCTTATCCTCTGCTGCCGTGCGGTCTACAGCCTCGTCGGTGATCTTTTCGAAGGCCTCCACATAGTCGGCTGCCTTTTCCAAAGCGCTCCTGCCGTCAGCGAGATCCGCATCCCCTGCCTTTTTCCCATCAGCAATCGCCGCCGCAACTGCGGATAAAAGCTGCTCTTTGCTCTTTGGTTGACCAGCCTGGTCGATTTTGTTGAGAGCTTCCATGGTCTCCGCCGTCAAGGGCACGCCCACGCCGATCAGCCACTGTGCGCTGCGCACATTTTCTTCGCTGACCGCAAGCCCGGCATCTTCCAATACACGCTCGATCTGAGGACGAAGCTGCTCCCAGTTATAATCCTCCGCCTTCTTCGCATAGTAACCGGTATTATCCGCCTGATAATAACCGTGGCTCTGACGATTGCTGTCCGTAGCCGCGCTGTGTCCTGCCAGATAGAGATTGTCGATGGTGGGTTCCATGCGGTTCTCTACCATGTACTTGACAATGCCCTCATTCGGTGCCTCCGTCTGCACGGCTCTCTCAAAAGCCTCTTTCGCCGCCCGCACATTCTCCTCCGTGAGCGGAATGTCATGCGCCGCAAACTGCCTTGAAAGTTCCTGCGCAAAAGCCTCGCTTCCTGTGATCTGCGCCAGGGTATCGGCATCCAAGTCATCGGTGTAGCCCGTTACCTGCGTACCGCCTTTTACAAGCGCCGCCTTAATCGTGTCGACAATGGTGACAACTTCTTCGATCTCCATATCGCCGGGATGATAGCCTTCCTGCTGTAAGCGGGAGAAATCCTCCTTAGACATAGTATTAGACATCACTGTCATAAAGTCTGTCTGCGTCGCCACGTCAATAGCCGCCGCATCCTGCATAACCTCTTCTGCGGTCTTTCCATGACCCCCGTAAGCGTTGTTATCCATAACTTTGCCAGAAATGTCTAATGCATAATCACCCGTACGTGAGCTTTTCCTTAATTCGCTCTCCGCCGTGCGGGTATCCCGATATGAAGTTGTCGCCCTGTCTACATTTTGGTTTCCTGTGTTGTGATCAAAAGTGATTTTCATGCTTACCTCATACCAAATGTAGTGTTTTGTATTCAGTATAAGCAGACTCGAAATGCGTTGCATTTCTCGTTCGCGTTGCTCGTCATAAGCCCCACAAAACACGCCCTCACGCAAGCATGGTGCCTGCTTTGTGTGTCTTCCGACTCTGCTTATACGCAAAAATTAGGGCGAATGTTTTTCACATTCACCCTTTATTTCGGCATAGTTTGGCTTTTTCTTAACCTTTTAAAGTATTTTCTGAACGCGCGATCAGATTTCTGACTCAATCCCCTTCTTCAATTCTGCATCCTGATTTGTTCCTCCTCAATAGCAGGATAGCGGACAAGCTCCTTCCCCTCCAGATCCTCCCTGTGCATATCCACGCCTGTGATCTGGTGATTGTTGTAAGCGGTATAATAATAGATGCCTTTATCGGCATTGCAGCAGGAAGTATAGATCGTGACCTCACACTTACCGTCCTCCAGCACACAGCATCCGCGCTGCTGGTCCACGGAGCTTAAGATATGGAAAAACTGGCTGACACTCTCCAGCTCGCCATCTCCGCATGTGGAGTTCATTTTCGTAAAAGCCACTCTGACAAAGCGGGACTGGGAAGATAAGTCCCCCGGCAGCCCGATCGCTCCCATACCGCGGCTATATGGTTCCAGCGTAAGTCCCGGCGCAAAATTATTGGCCGGTGTTTTCACCGACAAAACCATGTGGTTACTGAGCGCAAACATTTGCATGGGAAAAGGCGGATTATTCGTCAAAACACCCACAGGATTATCATGAACTAAAACGCCTTCCGCCACCGACTCGATCACAACGCATTCGTCCTTATCCGCCAGGATCCAGTGCAGCTGCGCCACGGGGAGACTTTCGCTGAAAGGGATATTTGTAATATTGAGTCTGTTAAGAAGCTTTCTTGCCTCTTTCACCGTTGCACACCGTCCTAACAGCCAGGGAATCAGCTCGAATTGGGCAACATTGTCCTTTCCGCTCTCCCATTTACGGTAGACGGCATTCCCCACAAAATTTAAGCCCGCCATCCCCAGTCCTTTTTCGTTGACCGCATCATAATAGAGCGGATAATCCTCCATCACACAGGCCATCCCTATGATTGCAAAATGCCTCTTCATCTCTTCCTGCTCCAGAAAGCGAAACGGATAATTTCTGGGCGTGATGGTCACCTCGTCTCCATAAGAAAAATCATAGTCAAGTGTCCGTCCAAAATAGAAATCTTTCGTCTTATAGGTGGCCGCCGTGCACATCGTTTTTCTCCTCTCTTAAATAATCTGCGAGGCAGATCTTCTACCTCACGGGCCCTGTTATATCAGGTTTACTTTCATGGAGCATGAACATTCTATGTTAAAAGCTTATGTAATTTCCGCGCAAATGATTCACGAAACGCGCTCTCATCAAAAGTGATATTGAAAGGACCCGGTTGCCAAATCTTAATCGACCACCGAGTCCAATTGATACTGCTCAAAACTTTATGTACCTTATTTTAGAAGATAAAAATCGCAGCCGTGTAAGGCGGCAAATCAAAGGAAATGCTGTAATCCTTAAAATTACAAGGCTCCTTCTCCGCCGCGATCTCAGCGGGAATCACATTTCCGTTACCGCCGAACCGCTTATCATCGCTGTTCAAAAGAAGCTTATACTTTTTCTTCTTCGGCACACCGATCTTATAATTCTCCCACTTCATGGGCGTCATATTGAGCACAAACATGATATTGTTTTTTTCGGTCTTATCCTTACGGAAAAAGCTGTAAACGCTGTGATCCGCGTCGTCAGCGTTCAACCACTCAAAACCTGCCCAATCATTGTCAATGGTATACATGGCAGGATATTTTTGATACAATGCAAGAAGCTCCTTCACATACTCGTGCATGCCCTTATTCTGCTCCTCGCCAAGCAGATTCCAGTCAAGTTCTCTCTCCTCGCTCCACTCTCTTTCCTGACCGAAATCCTGACCCATAAAGAGCAGTTTCTTTCCTGCATGCCCAATCATATAGCTGTATCCCACACGCAAATTCGCATATTTATCTACGGGATAACCAGGCATCTTATTGACCATGGAACATTTCAGATGCACCACCTCGTCATGGGAAAGAGGCAGGATATAGTTTTCGCTGTTGTTGTAGCTCATGGCAAAGGTCATGGCATAGTGATTGTTCTTACGGAAATAAGGGTCAAGCTTCATATATTCGCAAAAATCGTGCATCCAGCCCATATTCCACTTAAAGCTGAACCCAAGGCCATCGTCCTCCACCTTACCCGTCACCTTCGGCCAAGCGGTAGACTCCTCCGCAATGGTTAGAAATCCGGGATAAGCGCCATGCACCACGGAATTTAAATGTTTGAAAAATTCGATGGCATCCAGATTTTCCCTGCCGCCAAACTTATTAGGCACCCACTGGCCCGCCTGTTTACTGTAATCCAGATAAAGCATAGACGCCACGGCGTCAATGCGAATGCCGTCGATATGATACTCTCTGATCCAGTAGAGCACATTGGCAATCAGAAAATCCCTGACCTCATTCTTCGCATAATTAAAAATCTTTGTGCCCCAGTCAGGATGCTCGCCGATCCTCGGATCGGGATGCTCAAAGATACACTGTCCGTCAAACCGTCCAAGTCCATGGGCGTCAGTCGCAAAGTGCGCAGGCACCCAATCCAGGATCACACCTATTTTATTCTTATGTAAGGCATTGATCAGATACATGAAATCGGAAGGATTTCCGTGTCTGGAGGTGGGCGCATAATAGCCCGTCACCTGATAACCCCAGGAACCGTCAAAAGGATACTCCGCGATCCCCATCAGCTCAATGTGGGTATAATGCATTTCCTTTAAATAGGGCACGATCCTGTCCGCAAATTCACGGTAATTGTAAAAGCCCTCCGTCGTGCCGTCAGGATGTTTCATCCAGGAACCGATGTGGCACTCATAGATCGCCATCGGCTCTTTATTATAGTCCTTATTCTGTCTTTCAGCGACCCAGGCATCGTCCGACCACTTAAACTTACTGATATCAAAAGTCCTGGAAGCGTTGCCCGGCCGCATCTCCGCATAGTTTGCAAAAGGATCCGCCTTGTAAAGCTTCTCTCCCGCAGGCGTACGAATCAGGTATTTGTAAAGTTCATTCTCTCCCACATTGGGAATAAAAAGCTTATAGATGCCGCCCGGCCCGAGCTTCTGCATCGGATGCGAGTCCTCGTTCCAGTCATTAAACGTACCAATCACGTGTACGCTGGCTGCATTTGGCGCCCACACGGCAAAGCAAAAACCTTTTTTGCCGTTTTCCATGGAAGGATGTGCGCCCAGTTTCTTATAAATGTCATAATGTGTGCCCTGTGCAAACACATACTGATCGGCTTCGGAGATAAATACCTCCTCTATCTCTTTCTTTTCTGCAGCCGCCTTCGTTGTTGGCTTCTTTGCCGCCGTTTTTGCCGCTGTCGGCTTCTTTGCTGCCGTTGTACCTGCTTTCGTTCCTGCCATAATGTAACCCCCTATTTCCTTTTTACACAACAGATGCTTAATTGTGCATAAAATCTTTTTCACGCAGTATGATCATGTCTTCTTCATCATACCTCTTTGCGAGCAAAATATCCATAAAATGTTTTGGTGTTTTTTTATTGGCGTAATCGATCGCCTCATCTACCAGCTCCCGCACCTCGGCAAGCGTCACTTCATGATCGCTGGTCTGCCTGTCGGCAATCCTCGTATGAAGCGCCAAAATGCCAAATTCATCGATGGAATACTCCATTTCCTCCGCATACTGCTTCGCATATGCTACCAAAGATTCGTCATCCAGCGGCTCGATATCCACCCGCAGGTTAAAGGGTATCGTCAGTCTCTCATTTTTGGAGAGCAGTTCCGCGATCTCGTTCTTCGTACCCACAAGCAGCGCCAGCAGCCCCATATTTTCTTTCTCCAGGGTCTTAAGCATGGAGACCACCGTTGGCGGTTTTAACTGATCTGCTTCTGTTATGATCAGAGCGCCGCCCGCAAGCTTCCCGAAAGTCGCCTCTACATCCTTTTTATTCAAGGTGTGCCCTTCCACTTTTGCCACTTTGCCGGAGAAATTGCTGTCGTTAAGCTGCATTTCGCGAATCAGCGCTTTTGCCAGAGCGAGTGTCGTCGTCTCCTCCTCACCGGTAATGAGCACATTGCCTGTACAGGATGCCAGACTCATATTATCTAACACCTGTACCAACTGCCTTTTGGATTTACGCTGATGTACGAATTTGCCGAAAAGTTCCTGCTCCTCGGGGCTTAATTCTCTGTCCCTTCCAATCTGCCCCTCCTGCTCCGTTTTTTCCTCCGCCTGCGCAGCTTCTTTATCCGCATTGACCGGTTCTACAAACTTTTCTTCTATTTCATCGTTTTCTCGACTTACTCCCGTAGTATGATTTTCTTCTGCCGAAACTGTTTCCTTTGATTCGGGCTCCGTCACGATCTCCTCTTTAGGCGCCTCCTTTACAGGAGCGGGCTTCGCCGCAGGAGTATCCTCCCCGTCGTTCGGGAAGATCACCTTTTTCACATGAGGATTTTTTCCGGACTCTTTCATGATCGCTGCCATAAAGGCCTTTTCCAACTCCTCCAGAAGCCCATTTTTCGTGGCCTCATCAAAGCTGGCAAACAGACTTCCCGTCTGGGCAAGGATGTGCTGACGGACGTCCTCCATCCGCTTTTCCTCGTTATCCTTTTTCATCTGTTCCCACTCAGCCATGATATCATCTATGCTGAGCTGTCCCGTGATCTGCTTCTCCACCTGCCCCGCATCGGGCACTACGAAGCTGATCTGCCCATCATATTCCTGAGACAAAAATTTATCATACTCTGTAGGTCTTGACGCCATTGCCTGCTGTTGCTCGCGTATGGCTTTTGCCTGCAGCCTCTCGGCCTCTCTGGTCATTTCCTCGATAATCTTTTGCGCATCAAAGACAATGGTATCCTCGCGCACAAGTTCCTCGCTCGCCGCCTGCAGCTCCTCTGCACTCAGCTCATTCCTGTTCTTTGCGGAATCGGCCGCCTCACGCGGCTCCTCTGCTGCCCCCTGTCCTTCTGACTCTGCCAACTCTATCGGTCTCTCGGTTTCTTCGGTTCCACCAATTTCTGGCGCTTCCTCAGATTCTTCCGCCTCTCCATACACTTCCGGTTCCTCGGATCGTGCTACCTCCTCATATTCTTCTAACTCCCCAATATCTTCCGTTTCCTCATCTTCTTCAAATTGCTCGACATCTTCTTCCAAAAGATCTGTCTCAGGAAGTTCCTCTGTCTCCTCCAAGAGCGGCGCAATCAGGGCGTCTGTGATAGAAGGTTCCTCCTTTGGCGCTTCCTCGGCAAGGATCTCCTTCATGCTCTCGGCAAGTTCCATCTGCAGGTTGATGGTGTTGTACTGCCCCACATCCACTGTCTTGACTTCCGGCAGTTCCATGGTCGGCGCCATAAGAACATCGTCTTCTTCCCCATCTGACGCCTGTCCGTGTTTGACCTTTTCAGCCACCTGCGTATCTCCGGGAGGGAGCAGATCCTCATCCTCGACTTCCTCCACCGGATCGTCTTCTTCCTCCACACGGCCCGCGCTCCGCCCTTCCACATAAGCGTCATATTTTTCCTGCTGCTCCGGACTCAGCGGCTGATGCAGCGCCTTTAACTCAAGCGCCTTGATCACATATCTGCCGTCTCCGAACCAGATAAACATCTCGTCGCATTCTTCCACACATTTCGTGGTCAGACCGATGCGGTGATACAAATAGGCCAGTTCGTACACCCATTTTTCCTTCGGCTCACGCTTCTTAAACTCCTCCAGGATCGCGATTCGTTCCTCAATGCTGACATCCAGTGCTTCATAGAGACGATATTGCAGAACATATCTTCCGGTATCCCGCGGCGCGATCTGCACAAATTCCTTATAATAACGGCTCGCTTCATCGTACTCGCCCATCTTGATGGCAAGTTCGCACAGGGAGTAAATGATCAGTCTGCCCGTCGGATGCTTTTCGTAAGCCATCAGAAGAACATCCTTACTCTCCTGAAATCTCCTGTTGATCTTATACAGATCGCTGATGGTGCACAGCATCATAACGCTTCTGACCCGGCGCCAATCGATCTTATCAGCGATCTTCATCGCCTCCGCGTATTCACCTTCTGCGATCAGCGCCTTGATCTCGTCAGCGCTGGCTTTGTATTCAAACTTATCCAAGGTACTCTCCTCATCAACGTACTTTTCGGTTTCTTTTCTCTACACAGTGACCTAAGTGACTGACGCATTCATGATTTGACTAATGACTTGTCGGCAACCTAATATCTGTTTCAGTTTACCATAGTCGCCCGTATATGTAAATAAATTCCGTCGAAAAAAAGTACCTCTATTCCCAATATATGGAGTTTTCTATCCAAAAATTTCCTCTATCTTGTGTATTTTTTGAAAATCAACCTTCTTCTTTCATTCGCAGAAGGCGGTTGGATAATTCTGTAAATCGTTCTAAAGTAAATGTTTCGCCGCGTACTGTTTTCTGCAGCCCCATTTCCTCCAGAACGGCCTCCACCTGTCCCCTGCTGATTCCCAGACCCCCGGCATTTGTCAGCCCGTTTGCCAGGGTTTTACGTCTCTGATTAAAGGATGCGCGAATAATATCAAAGAGCCAATCCTCGTCCTGTGCTTCGACAGGCGGTTTCTCATGCTTTACCAGGCGCACCACCGTACTGTCTACATTCGGTCGGGGTGTAAAACACGAAGCAGGCACTCTTGCCACGATCTCCGGCTTCGCATAATACTGCACCGCCAGGGAAAGTGCTCCGTAATCCTTCGTACCGGGTCCCGTCTGCATACGATCCGCCACCTCGCTCTGCACCATCACCGTAATACTCGACAATGGTATATGGCTCTCAAAAAGCGCCATAATAATGGGCGTTGTGATATAATATGGAAGGTTTGCAACCACTTTGAAGGGACCGCCGCCGTTTTCATTGACTAATTTAGTCAAATCCACTTTCAAAATATCCGCACACAATAGCGTAACATTCTCATAAGGCGACAAGGTCTCCTCTAAAATCGGTATCAGCTCCCTGTCGATCTCCACGGCAACGACCCTATCCGCCGCCTCCGCTAAATACTGTGTCATCGTGCCGATCCCCGGACCGATCTCCAGCACACAGTCTTCTTTGGTGATCTGCGCCGCCTCTACGATCTTTGTCAGAATGTTAGCATCGATCAGAAAATTCTGGCCGTATTTCTTCTGCATCCGAAACTGATATTTTTGCAGAATTTCTGCTGTTTTTGTATAATTTCCTAAATTTGCCATAGTAGTCCTCATTTTTGCGCTGCTTTTGCGCATGAACGAGTTTCAGTCTTCCCTCTTTTCGGTTCAGCACCCGTCATTCAATCCGGCTGAACTGTTAACTGAAACAATCTTCTTGCGTTCTCCTCCGTGACCCGCTCCACTTCCTCGCAGGAAATACCCTTCAATTCCGCGATCGCCTCCACCACATAGGAAAGATTCAAGGAAGAATTACGCTCGCCACGATGCGATTGCGGCGCCAGATAAGGGCTGTCCGTCTCCAAAAGAATCTTTTCCATGGGAATATATTCGACCGCCTCTTTCAGCTTTTTCGCATTCGGAAAGGTGATTACGCCGCCGATGCCGAAATAAAAGTCCATATTCAAATATTCCCGCGCCATCTCTTTCCCATAGGAAAAACAGTGCACCACGCCGCCGATCTTCCCCGCGTCAAGCGCCTTCATCATGTCCAGTGTGTCCTTTGCCGCCTCTCGGGAATGAATGATGACTGGCAACCCTGTCTCCCGCGCCAGCAGAAGCTGCTTCTCAAACCACTTCTTCTGCAAAGCTTTATCCGGCTCAGGATAATGATAATCAAGTCCCGTCTCTCCCACGGCAATCACTTTTTCATGATCGCATAACGTGTGAAGCCGCACAAAACTTTCTTCATCCAGCTCGCCGATCTCACTGGGATGCACACCCACCGCCGCATAAATAAAAGGATATTGCTCTGCCAGCCTCACCGAGGCCTCGCTTCCGGAAAGGCTCGCTCCAATGTTTATTACTGTGCCAATCCCCCGCTCTTGCAGAGACGAAAGCAGCGCTTCCCTGTCCCCGTCAAAAACCTCGTCATCGTAGTGCGCATGACTCTCGAATATCATCTGTTTGTCCCCTTTCCGCCACTTTCTTTCCAATTTTTGAATTTTATCTTAAATTTTCTTAAAAAAATGCTTGCATTACGGAAAACATTATACTATAATAACTTTTGCGTTGACAAGCACCGCTAGCTCAGTTGGTAGAGCACCTGACTCTTAATCAGGGTGTCCAGGGTTCGAGCCCCTGGCGGTGCACTTGAAGAACTGTTTTTGGAGACGTAAGCGCTCTGGGGACGGTTCTTTTTATATTCCCAGTTCGGCCATGCACCGGCTGAGAGCGGAAATCATGCTTGCACGAGCTAAAACCTCACCCCCAACACTTCCACCACCGCACCTGCAGCCACGCCGACACCATACAACAGCGCAAAGATCCGCAGATTATCCTTCTTATCCTCATTTACCCGAAAAAGCACCAGATATCCCACGCCCGAACCGGCAAGTAGCCCTGCAAACAAAGGGCCCGCGCCCAGAACGCCCCCCAAATAGAGATGCGTCAGAACAACGGAGGACGCACAGTTGGGGATCATGCCCACAATGGCGGCTGCAAAAAGCCCCAGCACAGGTCTGTTTGAGACAAATGATGCCATTGTGTCTTCTCCTATCGCGGCAATCACATAATTTAAAATCAGGGAAACTGCCAATAAATATAAGAAAATTTTCCAGGTATGATTCGCGGCAGAGCGCCAGATCCCTTTTTCACAGTGGCAATGATGCTTCTCACAAAAATGCCCGATTTGCGGCTCTCCCTTCTTCGGAAAAAGAACATCCGCCAAAAATCCCACCGCCACTGCAAAGATGAGTTTCGTCAGCAAGATCCTGACAATCAAAGATATGCCGGCATTCTCAGAAATCATGATAGGGAGCATCTCGTCAGACGTAGACAAAAAAACGGCCAGCAACGTTCCCAGAGTAATCACTTTGCCTGCGTAAAGATTCGCTGCCGCCGCAGAAAACCCGCACTGCGGAAAAATCCCTAAAAGACCGCCGATGGCAGGGCCCGCCTTACCGGACTTCCTGACGATCTCCTGCATCCTGCCTCCCGTCCAGTGCTCCAGACACTCCATCGCCAGATAAGTCAGAAACAAAAACGGTAAAATCCTGAGACTATCTATCAAGGTATCATATATCACATCCAAAATCATTTCCATATTTTAACTCCATTTCTGCATTGCTTTGCTTCAATCCCTAATGAAAACTGCTTGCGGTTCCCATCTTTTCGTCATTTGACTCGATCTGCACAGCATATGGCAGGCAACGGCAATAATCATCGAGTCTATGATACCATTCTTTTTAAAAAAAGCAAGCGCGGGTAAGTTTTGCACAAAAAAGCGGAAAAAGATTGATTCTTTAGGAAAAATGTACTAAAATAGGATTGTGTCACATTTGAGGGAGGTTTAAAATGGAAGGCTTACGAAATATCATGGAAGATGCGGTGGAGTATCAGCTCAATAAGCTGCTGCCCACTATGCCTGAGGTTTGTTCTTGCGAAAACTGCAGATTGGACATGATGTCCTTTGCGCTGAACAGGCTTTCTCCTCAGTATGTGCGTACAGACACCGGTGCACTTTATCAAAAGTTGAGCAACTATCAGCCTCAGAACGAAGTAGAGATCCTCGCTACCGTCATGACTGCCATCAGCAAGATTGGCGCACATCCTCAGCACAAATAAACGGCCTCCATGATTCTTTAGACAGCAAGTGACCCCCGCGTGCACAGGCACCGGGGGCTTTTTATTACACTTTCCGATTCCTCATTTTGGTTCCACTGCCTCTTTCTCTAATTCTCTACGATTTCAACCTCCGTCTCCTCTCCCGTCTTCTTCGTATGCCGCTCGGCGATCGCCTTTGCCGAAGTCTTCAAGCTCTCCTCGCAGGCCTTTTTTGTAGTCACAAGATAATCGCTCACCTCACCGTCCCACCTGCAGCTGACAAGGTCGGCTGAGCCGTCCTCTCTGACAAACAAAACATCCACCAGTCTGCTGACGCTTCCGTTTACGGTCTTGACCAGATAATAGCTTTTTACTTCCTGATAGTCGTCTTGAATATCCAGTTTTTCCCTAAGAAAGCGCTCCGCCACGTCTTTCATTTCCGCCGCCTTTGCCGGCGCGTCTGCACTGGAAGGTTTCACCTCCTCGCTCTCGTCAAGCTCACCGCTGTAAGACATGGCGCGCAGGGTGCCGTCCAGCGCATCGATATGGAAATAATAATATCTGCTGTTGCCCCGATCACTCCAATTCACGCAATAAGTGTTATCATACATCGGTATATTCTCATCCTCGCCCTGATAATACTGATTGCGCTCCATGGCATTTCCGCCAATTCCAAAAATCTGCTGTAAATATCCCGTGGCGATCTCCACTGCCCGCTCCTCGGTAATGCCGCCCGCATCCGCCAATTCTTGAAGCTGCTGTTTCTCCGCCTCTTTTCTCTCGGCAAGCTCTTGCGCATGCTGCTCCTCCAGCGCATAATCACGCTTTACTTCGAAATCGATTTGCTGCAGAATCTCCTCATCCGTCAATTCTCTGTTTGCAGGCAGATAGAAAATCCCCGTTGTCGTCAGGAAGCAAAACTCATACTCCGCTGCCTCCTCCTCACTGTCCACCCGCACCAGCTCCTTCTCAGGAAAAAGCCCCTCCTGATACTGTGTATAGAGTTTTCCTTTGCGTTCCTTCTCATCCACCGTATATTCTCTGGTGCAGCCGTCCACATCGGTGGGCTGGCTCTGAATCTCCTCCGCAAGCTTCGTGACCTCCTCTTTCGGCTGTTCCTCCATCCGCTCCTTCACCAGAGAAGACACCACCGCACGCACCGGCACGCTCAAAATCCCCACCGCCAGAAGGCACACCGCAAAGGAAGCTGCGATCCGCAGGGCACTCCCTGACCCGCCGCGCCGTTTGCCTTTTTTCAGCGCACGAAGCAGTTCTTTCTGTTTTTCATCATTAAAATCTATTTCTTGTACTGCCTTTTGTAAATCTGTAATCTTCATATGATACCATCCTTTCTGATTCATCATGTATGCTGATGCAAACGTGCCTGCGGTGGATCTGCCAATTCTGCATCCGCTTTTATATGTTACAACTCCTCCAGCTTGATCCGCAGCATCTCCCGCCCCCGCTGCAATCTCTTTTTCACTGCATTTGTAGAAATGCCCAACATATCTGACACTTCCGTCGTTTTATAGCCCTCGATATAATGCAGATACACTGCTGCCTTGACGGGCATCGGCAGAGCGATCAGTTCCGCCAAAACCTCGCTGTATTCAGGGTTTTCATAGCTTGCACTGATCTCTGACAACTCGGCTTGGGGATGTCGCAAATGAAACCGCCGCATATCTCGGCATCTGTTCTGCGCCACCTTGATCAACCAGGCCTTTTCGTGCTCCTGATCCCGAAACTTTCCTTTGTGCTCCAAATATTTGCAAAATGTATCCTGTACCGCGTCCTGTGCATCCGCCTCGTTGCCGAGCATGACCACACAGATGCGATAGAGCATAGGGCTGTATTTTTTGACTGCTTCCTCTATCGTCATAAGACGGCTGCCTCTCCTTTCCTTTTTCAATCCATGGATCGTTTTTGAGTCCTCTACTAATAACACGTCCCAAATCATAAAATGGTGCCATAACAATAAGAAAGAAGCAGAAAACTTTCGTCTTCTGCCTCTGATCGTTACTCTATTTATCCGTTTTCTGCTTCGCAATCGTACTGATGATCTGCGATCCCACCTTTTCCTTGGGAATGGAGAGCGCTATCGACATCTCGCTGTAAAGAAGCTCCTCCGCCTTATGCAGGTACTGCTCGTCCGAGGAAAGAACCTTTTTCCCCTCACTGATACGGCTTGATTTGCGCTGATATAACGTTTTAATGATCTGCACCAAACTTCTGGAATCGTACGTGCGAATGGCCTCTTTGTAAGTCTGCTCCCTGCGTTTTTCCTCCTGGATCCACACAGTCTCGATCTCCGGGATCTGCCCGATCAGCACCTCCGCCTCGTCCTTCGTCATGATCTTACGCATGACAACCTTTTCATTATCGACAGGCGTGTACACAGTGCTCGCCTTTTCAAAGACGGGCTCCAGCATATAATACTTTTTCTTGGTATCCATCCGATCGATCGGATTTCCCGTAATATCAACCACACAGCAGACACCGTGTCCGCCGCACATGATCATTTCTCCCTTCCCAAACATGGCATTCCCTCCCGGTTCAAGACCCTCCTTTGCCAACAAACTCCCTGTACTTCATTCTAGCACACCACTGTTTCACTCGTAAGTCTTTTCTGGGCAAAATCTCATTTTCAGCGTTTTTATGGAAGAAACTGCCGCATCTATTGTGAAAAATTACCTGATTTTATCTTATTATCAGCGCATTTTAAAGTTATCGCAGATAAATCGCACCTCCGTCATCGGAAAAATACGGATCATGATACCCTTTAAAAGTTTCTCCGACTCAAAACGGGACAGGATAATCACCACCTCATTCGCCGGAAAGGGAAGAATGTCAATGGAATCCACCGCCGCCGGATCAGTTACCAGTGTCGCCTTGGGCGGATTGATATCCACGGTCTTGTGAATCATCTCCGTGAGCGAGATCGCGGAGGAACCCATCATCTGGTTCATCACCTCAGACACACAGGAAAGGTGCATCTCGTTGAGTTCGCCCGGCGCGGCAACTCCTTCACCGCCCATCATCAGATCCATTACGACCTTGACATCGTTTTCCTTAAACATCAGAAGATTATTACCGTTGAAATCATCTTTGTAATCGATTTGAACCGTCACACTGCCCATGCCAAAAGCCGCCACAATATTTTTAATATCCGCGCTGTTAACCACCTTCACCGTAGGCGGACTGACTTTGATAACCCGTCTTGTCAGCGTATTCAGTGAAGTTGCAGAATGGGACATACAAATATGCGCTACCTCTGCCATTTTATCCTGATCTACCGGTGATAGTTGTGCCATGCGTCTATTACATCCTTCTCAAATAGTTGTTCTCTCGGTGCTGGTCTCTCTATAATACTATACCTTATTTCTGCCCTTTTGCGCAACATCTTATTTGGAAAAATGTAGGAATTTTTCTTAAGGTTTATTAACGATGGCAGCCAAATGACTACAACACTTCTACTCTGCTTCCCTGAGCCTTTCCACCACTGACCGTTTTGCCATATAATGATAAGCAAATAACGGAATAACCGCTCCAATGATCAAAAACACAGGTGCTACCAAAAGAATCGGTGTCACGGTCAGATGATAGCTGAAAAACCAAAACATTCCCTCCAAAATGCTGCTGGCAAGCGGCCCCATAACGACTGTTAAAATCAAGGTGATCACAATAGAACTTCCCGCAAAGACCATGCCCTCCGTGATCAGCATCTTATTTAACTGTTTCCCCGTCATCCCCACGGACTGGAGCACCGCAAATTCGCGCTTCCTCGCCATGATTGCCGTAAGGATCGCGTTCAGGAAATTTAGGATGCCCACCATGCCGACGATCAGCGCCGCGCCGCTGCCCACCATCATAAACATATTGCGGAAATCATTGAACTCCTCCTCCTCTTTCTTTCTGCTCTCATAATCATAGGGGGAATCCTCTCCGCCCGCAAAATCCTGCATCCACTGCTCCATGTCCTCTACCTGATCATCCGCACAGTCAAAGGCGTAATACATCACCTCCGATGTACCCGAATCGCGGATAAAAGTTTCCGCACCCATCACAAACTCGTCTGCTCCGTAATAACGGTAAGATAATTTATTCGGCACATTCACCAGCGCTGCCACCTCATAGACCTTATCCTCATACACCTTTGCTTTCTCCCCATATCGCTTATCGCTGAGGTCCTCGTCCTCTGCGTAGATCTCGCCGGTGTCCGGGTCAAAATATTCATACTCTTCCACATATCGGATGGTTATCTGATCTCCAAGTTTCGCCCAGTGAGAGTCCTCCTCAATATTTCCATAGTCATCAGCCCAGTAAACCGCTGCCACATAATTGCCACCTTCCTTCAGCTTATTCAGATCACCCTCAATCACTCGGCATTTATCTAAAACAAAGTCCTCCATCCCGCAGAGCTGCACACGATCCGCATAGTAATCACCCACCTTTTCCAACTGCTGCACATACGGAATTACTTCTTCCGAATTGCCCCATCTTCCATACTGCTTCTGTATCCACTCCTCTGTAACAAACTCATTCGCCGCAAAAGTTTTCTGGTAAGTCCTGCCACCTTTCACGCCGTCAAGCGCTTCGATCTGTGCGATGGCTTCCTCCGGCAAAACCCCCACCTTATTAAGGGTGGCCGGTTGAAAATACGGCGCTTCCGCAATGATAAAATCCGCGGCCACGATCTTGGATAAGTATTTGTCCATATCAAAACCGTTTGCCACTGTAAAGGTAAGGTTAAGCACCACTACCGCAAAAGACATGGAGATCACCGTAATCACGGTCTTGCTCCTATTTCTGCCAAGGTTTGCCATCGCCATGCGGAAGATGGATGCGCCCTTCTCCCCTTTTCTGTTCTTTCTTTTCGTTCCGTTGTTTTCTGTGTAGCGCACCGCCTCCACAGGAGAAATCTTCGCCGCCATCTTGCGGGGCTTCCTGCAGGAAAGCCAGACCGTCACCAGTGAAAATAGCGCTGCCCCCAAAAAGATCACAGGGCTGACTGAGTAAGTCAATACGATGCCGTCAAGCTGGGACACCACTATACCTGTCATGATCACACCCGCACCGTACCCAAGTAACAGACCCAGGAGAATCCCCGGCACCGACAGCAGAAAAGCCTGCAAAGAAATGATCCGCTTGATCTGCCGCCCCGTAGTGCCGATGGTCTTTAACAAGCCGTAGAAACGCACGTCATTGGATACCGATATCTGAAAAATATTGTAAATGATCAGGTAGCCCGTAAAAATAATCAGAAGCATGACCGCAATCAACGCAAACACCGTGGTAATATCCAGCGATTTTTCCAACTGCGCCGACGTATACCCCCAGTTGACACCGATCTGGATATAGTTATCTCCCTGATCCCAGCCTTCCGTCTGATAACCGTGCCGCTCCAGAACCGTAATCATGTTATCCGCGATATGAGAAGCATTTTTGAACATCACATCCATAGTCAAAGTGCCGGTCATGCCGTCCTTGCCCTGCGTGTTCAATTTCTGAAAGATCTCCTGCGTTCGGCTTTCGGGGATCAGTACATGATTTGCCGGGATCACTTCGTCAGGCTCCCACCAGCCGCACAACGTAAAGGTTTCCGTCGTTTCCGTACCGTCCACCGTAAAAGTCATGGTGAACTCATTACCGATCACAGGCTCCACCCCCAGCAGAGAAAGGACTTTTTCGTCTGTAGCCGCCTCGTTCGTGCCTTCCCTGGGAAGCCGCCCTTCCTTCGGTTCCACAAACATCCATTTTGCCACGTTTGCATCGCAATAACTGACTTCCACATGAGACTTTTGAAAAGGCTCTTTCGTCGGCATACCGCAGAAGATCCGCTTCCCGTACTCCTGAATGAGTGGGTCGTCCTTCAATTCCGTAAATTGTTCTTTTGTCAGATACTTAAAAGAACCGTGGCTGTAGCCGCCCACCATACGGAAATTCGACTGCTCGTACCCGCTTTTCATGGACATACCCACCGTAAACAATACCGTAAATAAGATCGTGGTCAACGCGATCGCCGCCACCGTAATGATATTTCTAATCTTCGCCGCCCTGAAACTCGCAATGCTGAGACGGCGGATACATTTTCTATTGGAAACGTTCATTTCACTATCCTCCCGTCCTCAATGTGTATTGTCCGATCCGCCAGCTGCGCAATCGCCTCGTTATGCGTAATCATCACAATGGTCTGCGAAAACTTCTGTCCCGTCACCTTCAAAAGACTCAACACATCCTGACTGGTCTTGGAATCCAGATTTCCCGTAGGCTCATCTGCCAAAATAATAGCGGGCTTCGACGCCAGCGCGCGGGCGATCGCCACCCTCTGCTGCTGCCCGCCGGAAAGGTTGTTGGAGAGATTATTTAGCTTTGACGACAGCCCCAGCGTATCAATGATATCCTCAATGTAAGCCTTATCCGGGGCTCCCCCGTCGAGCTGCACTGGAAGAAGGATATTTTCGTAAACATTCAGCACCGGCACCAGATTATAATTCTGGAAGATAAAACCGATTTTTCGACGTCTAAATATTGTCAATTCCTCGTCCTTTAACGTAAAGATTTCTTTGCCGTCCACTGTGACACTGCCGGACGTGGGCCTGTCAAGTCCGCCCAGCATATGCAGCAGCGTGCTCTTTCCGCTGCCCGATGTTCCGACAATGGCGACAAACTCGCCTTTTTCCACCGCCAGATTCACACCGTCCAGGGCGCGTACCTCGCTCTCGCCCGAACCGTATACTTTCTTTAGATCCTTCGTTTGCAAAATGGTCATACTCTTTTCCTCCTAAAAACATAATCTGTATCGTGAAGCGCGATCCCATCCTCCACAATACAGATTATCTCATGGCATTCTTTCCACATTCTTTCTCAGAGCAAATCAATTCTATCAGTTTTGTAAGAATTGAACCGCTGCCTCAGTCTTTGGGAAGAAACATCGAAAATACCGCGCCCTCTCCCAACTTGGAGGCAAGCTGGATATAACCCGATTCCTGCCTTAAAATCTCCCTCGTCAGATAAAGTCCGATGCCCACGCCATGCTCATGGGCAACCGCCATCGAACGGTAAAACCTCTCAAAAATCTTACTGTGTTCTTCCTCGGCAACACCGATTCCCGTATCCGCCACCTCGATGCAGATGAAAAGTTCATAAGGCTTTACGCGCACGGTGATACCGCCTGTCTGCGTATATTTGATGGCATTATCAACCAGATTATCCAGCGCCTCCAATGTCCATTTCGGGTCAAAGCAGGCCGTAACTTCCCCCGCCTCCTCCGAAAGGACACGCAGATAGATACCCTTTTCCTCGGCACGGGCCGCGTACTGCTCCCTCACTTCTTCCAAAAGGGGCGCAACTTCACTCTTACAGGGCCGCAGCGCAAGGATTCCCGTCTCCAAACGGGAAAGTTTTACCAGCGACTGAATGAAGAAATCCAGCTTTTTTACCTGATTCTCCAACAGCGCGGCTGTCTCTCCGATCTCCCTTCCTTCTTCTTCCTTTAAAAGTTCTGTATAAAGTAAAAGGTTGGCGATCGGCGTTTTCGTCTGATGCGAAATATCCGCAATCAGCGACTTTGTTTTTTCCTGCTCAGCCGCCACCTTCCCCATCTGCGTCTCCGTCATGGCAAGATACTCCGCCAGTCTGTTTTCCACGGACGCACACAAAGACTCGTCAAAATGATCCGCCTTAAAATTCCCGTCAATGGCTGCCTGGATCATATCATTCATGCGGCGCAGACTGCGGCGGCGGAAGATAAAGTCGAGCAGAATGATTATGGTGGCTGCGAGCAAGCAGCATATGCCCACTAATAAAAGAATAACCGATAGTCTATCCGGTGTCATTTCATCCCCTCATATTTTTTTACCGTTTATTGTATATTTTCCTGTTGCTGTAAGTAAAACAATGCCTTTTGTGTTTCAATTTCATTGCGCAGTTCTTCCTCTGTCGGCAAGTACAATTTATACTTTGACGCGAACAGCTGCTCATTCCCATGCAATATGGAATATCTTGCTATATCCTCATCTGTTTCTGTACAAAGCACGATCCCCAATGTCGGATTATCATCTGTACTCTTTTTTAATTCATCATACATTCGGATATACATATCCATCTGTCCAACATCTTGATGCGTGATTTTATTTGTCTTTAAATCAATAAGTACAAAGCATTTTAATATATAATTATAAAATACCAAATCAATGAAATAGTCTTCTTTCTCTGTCTTGATATGTTGTTGACGGGCAACAAACGCATAGCCTTTTCCAAGTTCCATTAAGAATTTCTGAATATTAGAAATAATGCTCGCCTCTAGCTCAGTTTCCGTTAAATCTATGTTTGAAGACAATCCCAGAAATTCCGCAATAACAGGATTTTTGATAAATTCCAGCTTATCATTTTGAAATGCTGACGTTTTATCATTCATCTCCTGTTCTACCAATTCCTTATTCTGCGATTGCAAAATCCGATGATAATATTGTGTATTGATATTGCGCTGCAAGGTGCGGACACTCCATGTCTATTCATAGGCTTCCTTTTCATACCAGTTACGTGCTTTTTCGTCTTTTACTTGTATTAAGCATCTATAATGTGACCAAGAAAGTATTCTTTGAGATTTTCCACACGGTGTGTGGAAAATCTCAGGAAAATAACGATAAAAAGAATAAAACTGCCGCTGGGATGTTTCTATGATGTTTTGTACATCACTCAAAATGTTTTCTGATTTCTGATAAATGCTCATAATATCATTGTTTTCATTTTTCATCAGCTCATTCATGATCATTTCCCCTTCACTCCCACCGATACCCTATCCCATACACCGTCTTGATCCGCTCCTGCGCACCGAGCTTGTCTCGCAGACGCTTCACCGCCACAGACAACGTGTTTTCATCCACAAACGCCGCATCCACGGACCATGCAAAATCAAGAAGCTGTTCCCTCGTCAAAGTCGCGTGTTTATTTTCTATCAACATCCGCAAGATCCGCTGTTCTGTCTTGGAAAGTTCCACCTGTTCCCCGCCGTGAAAAAAGAGCATTTTCGCAAAGTGGAATCGATAGGCGCCGTCCATGATCCAGCCATCATTGGCAGCTTCCGTTTCGTCGGCGCCTCCCGTAATGCCGCCTGCCGCACTTTCATTTTCTGTGCTGCCCGCCGCCTGTCCGCTCTGCATCACCCGCCGAAGCTGTGTTTCCACCCGCGCCCGCAGCACCGCCAGGCTGAAAGGTTTCGTGATATAATCGTCCGCTCCCAATTCCAAGCCAGCCACGATATCCGTCTCCATATCGTTTGCCGTCAACATTATGACGCACGTATCATATTTTGTTTTTATTGTTTGCAAAAAGTCGAAGCCGTTTCCGTCGGGGAGATTGACATCCAAAATCACAAGGTCATAGGCAGGCTGCGCCCTGTCGAGCATTTCTCCCGCCTCCCCTAGGGTATGGCAGCTTTCCGTCGCGACGCTGTCATTTTGCAGGGCACGGCAAAGGCCGCCCGCAAGAGGGCTATCATCCTCTATAATTAAAATTCGCTGTTTTACCATTCCCGTCATCTATCCTGCGCCCCATTCATTGATCTTATCTCCTACTTCAACTCATTCGCCGTCACATAGAAATGATGATAAATGCCGTCCTGCGCAAGCAGGCTCTCGTGCGTACCTTCCTCCACGATACCCTCCTCCGTCAGCACTAAGATACGGTCGGAATTACGGATGCTGGACAATCTGTGGGCAATGGTAATGGTCGTCCTGCCTTTGGCCAGCGCTTCCAATGACTTCGCCACCTGAAATTCGCTCTCATTATCCAGGGCAGAAGTCGCTTCATCCATGATCAGGATCGGCGGATTTTTCAAAAATACCCTCGCAATGCTGATGCGCTGCTTCTGCCCGCCAGAAAGCTTCACGCCGCGCTCGCCCACATATGTCTCATATCCGTCTTTCAAAGCCATGATAAATTCATGCGCACCCGCCTGCTTCGCCGCTTCAATGACCTCGTCCCTCGTGGCATTCTCCCTGCCGTAAGCAATATTCTCATAGACTGTGCCCGAAAAAAGATAAACATCCTGCTGCACCATACCGATATTCTGCCGCAGGCTCTTAAGCGTATACCCGTGAATATTTTTTCCGTCCAGCAAAATCTCACCCTGATTGATATCGTAAAACCGCGGAATGAGATTGCAAAGCGTGGTCTTTCCTCCTCCTGACGGTCCCACAATAGCGATTTTTTCCCCTTGATGAATCTCCAGATTCAAACCGCGGAACACCACGTTGTGATCGTCGGGATACTCAAAACTGACATTGTGGAAAGAAATATTCCCTTTCGGATCAACACATTCCACCGCGCCCGGCTCGTCAAAAATCTCAATATCGCTGTCCATGATCTGCACAAAACGCTCGATTCCCGTCATGCCCCGCTGGAACTGTTCCGCAAATTCAATAATACGGCGAATGGTTGCAATCAGCGTGGTCACATACATCACATAAGCAACCAGATCTCCGGGCGCAATCTTGCCTTTCATCATAAAAATACCACCCGCTACAAGCAGCACCAGATACATCAAGCCGTCAAAGGCTCTGGTGGTGGTATGAAACGCCGCCATAAATTTGTAAGTTTCTTTTTTGATGCGGTAAAAGCTCTGGTTATCCTGCTCGAATTTTTCCTTCTCTTTTTCCTCGTTGGTGAACGCCTTGACCACCTTCTGCCCAAGAAGGCTGTCCTCAATGCGGGCATTCAGCTCGCCGATCTGCACGCGCTGTTTCCGAAATGCCTCCCGCAGCCGCAGATTGATGACTGTGCAGACCGCCGCCATGATCGGCACGATAATAAAAATGATAAGCGTCAGCCCAAGACTGATCTGCGCCAAAATGACAAAAGAAATTACAGCCTTGATGCCCGCGATAAAAAACTCCTCCGGGCAGTGGTGGGAAAATTCCGTCACATCAAACAGATCGTTGGTGATCCGCCCCATGATCTGCCCGACCTTAGTATTATTATAATAAGTATTGGACAGTTTCTGTAAGTGCGCGTAAGCATCCCGCCGCATATCCGTCTCGATCTGCGTGCCCATCACGTGACCTGTGTATGCCATATAAAAATTCGCCACCGTATCGACGATCCGCAGACACAGGTAAAGCACGCCCAGCCGAACAATGACTGATATGGTCAATGACGCCAAATCGTTCATTCCCGTATTGGTGAGATAACGGATGATCATCGGCAGCACCAGCTCGCAGACCGTGGTCAGACCCGCGCAGAGCAGATCGATCACCACGATCTTCCAATACTTTTTATAGTAGGGGAAAAACCGCTTTAATAATTCCCCGGATTTATAGGCTCTTGTGTTTTCTTGTGTGTTCACAGGCTGCTCCTTATTTATAACGAATCAACTGCTTACTTTACCTCAAATTCTTATAAGTTTGTGTCAGGTGAATAATTCCCCAAAAATCTTCTCCTCACACACCTTTATAAATTCCGCCATGATCTTTCTTGTGCAAAACCGATACCTGCTCACATCGACCGTATCTTTCCCGATAAATTCTTCATATAAAAGGAACTGTTTTTGCCGCGCAAGATCTTCCTCCTGAATACATCCTTTCACACCGCAGGCTTTTCCCTGCTCCAAAAGCTGCCAAATCTCCTGTGTCTCCTTATCATTCTGATACAGCCACAAATCCATCCCTTTGGCTTCTTTTCCATACTCTCCGTACACCTCGTCACGCTTGGCACCCTGCTCCATTTTCTCCCGAAATGGCGCCCAAATCCTCCTGTCGTTTTCCCAATCCGTCAAAAGGTGCGTGCAGTATCCCGCCAAAAAATCCCGGTTAGCGCTATCTTTGTTTTCTTCCCAAAACTTACGGATCGCATTTCGCCAGCCTTCGCTGTCCATCGTCACTCCCCAGCACGGGCCATACTTCCATACATGACTTTTCTCTTTCAAAGAAACATCATATGTCTCATGAAAATGCACCGCATCCGGCGCAACGGAACCAAGCAGGAAATCCCCCTTCCGTTCTATGTACCCATCGCTGAATCGCAAAAGCATCCCATATGCTACTTTTAAGTGGACCATCGGATAAGACATACCCTTTTCTCCTCCATTTCAAAAAAGCAAAACACGCAACTCTCAACTACCGTTAGGATACCTTCCATTATATACTGCGTACAAAATCGTGTCAAAACAAAAGGGGCCGCTGCAAAAGCAGATGATCAATCTACTAGCGCAACCGCTCCTTTTTGTGTATAAAACAAGCTTCGAAATTTTGTTTAAAAATATGAGTTATCTAAATATGCAAATCTTTTCTTTCAAATATCATAATTCCCAACGCATATAAAATGACAGCACCTGCCAAAAGTACAAATACGCCAACGATGGCACTGCTTTCGCCGGCAATGATGCCATCCGGATCAAACAACGTGAAAAAGGTGATATACTTCGCTTTTTCTGCATCACCGCCCACATTTGCAAGCATCTGTATTACGGGAGTTTGACAGTTGAATGTAAGAAAAAGTACTTGAAAGCCTTGAAAAAAGG
>ERZ777011.656-NODE-656-length-49855-cov-7.340281_pt1 | contig 49855 bp, 44 predicted proteins | sample MGYA00374964_ERZ777011 | MGnify/ENA primary metagenome ERZ777011 (study PRJEB29310, sample SAMD00008975) | mouse gut metagenome | study: EMG produced TPA metagenomics assembly of the Metagenome analysis of fecal microbiota from mouse which was promoted...
CCTCGTGGGCTAAGGACACCTTAGAATCCGTTTTACTTTATTCCATATTGTTTTAAAACTTCGTAATAAAACAAAATTACATAAAGATTAGGAAGAAACAACTTCTTCAGAAGTTTCATCTTCAATAGTACATTCAGCAAGTCCAATAGCATTAGCAGGTTTCACAATAGTTGGTTTTATTTCTCTTGTAAGTATGCCATCTGTTTTGTCTGGAATATATTTGAATACTGCTTCCTCATCTTCTAAAATTGTTCCATTATCTTTGTTTATATAAAGAACACCTAAATCATATTCTTTCATTTTCATATCAGGATCAATTTCTCTATAATTCTCCATAGGGAATATTCTAACGATTGCTTGGCTATCTTCATCTATATTGAAATAAAACATTGATGTTTCAGTATTATAGGTTGCTTGATAAAATCCTACATCATAAAATTCTCTTAATCTTAAAATGTGTTGCCATACTTCATCATCACTTCGATACTCACTAAATCTTAATGTTCCCATTATATTACCAAAGATTGCATAATCTTTTCTATCTAAATAACCATTGAAATATAAATCATTACAAGGGTTAACAATACTTTCTCTAAACTTAATAAATTCAACATCACATTTTTTATTGTAAGTTTCTTTTAGAGTAATATCTTCAATATAATTCATGATTAAATTTGCTTTTTCTTCTCTTGTAAATTCTTTCCAAGATTTATTGTATTCTTTATATTTTTCTGGATATTTAACAGAGTTTATAAAATCTATATCTCGTTTAACAAGAATATCTTCTGGGGTAAATTTTAATTCATCACATACTTCTGATTCGTTTAACTTTGTTTCTAAATCTTCAATCGTATTTTCTACCTTTTTTCGTTCTATATCATATTCTTCAAGAGTAAATACTTCGTTTATATATGCTTCTCTAATTCTAGTAAATTTATCTTTTTGTTTCTTGATTTCTTTTTCAATATCTTCTTTTGGATTTTCTATTTTTTGTTTAATCATAGGTAAGAAAAATTGATTAACTACTGAATCATATTCTACAATATTATCTATAAATTCACTGATATATTCTTCAATTACATTTTCTTTTATTGTTAATTTACAATCATTACAATAATAGTAGAAATAAGAATTCCCATTCTTTTTAGTTGTTGCCTTACCACCTAAAATTCTTCCACATTTAGGGCATTTTAGTTTTTGTAGAAATAAGTAAGTTAGTGTTCTTTGATAACTCCTAGAGTTCTTTTTCTTTTGTACCTGACATTCTTCCCATAATTCTTTACTGATTATTGGATCAACTACATTTTCATAATAGGTAGGTTTCTTTGTTTTCTTGCCATGAACGAAATCTCCCTTATAAATTTCATTTTGTAATATACCAACAATAGTAGAATCACGCCAATTTGTTTTATCTAACACTTTTTCATCATTTAAGATATTACTTATTTTCTTATATGATAAGCCACTATGATACATTTCAAATATTCTAGCTACAACATCTTTGGTTGTTAAATCTGGTACTAAAGTTTTATCTTTTCTTTTATATCCTAATGGACTTTGATGGGGAAGGTGTCCAACCTTGATTGCCCCAGCTAAGCCAATCTTCGTTCTTTCACTTGTTCTTTCAATCTCTTGTTGACTAACTGAAGTAAGTATTCTTGAAATCATCTTACCATTTGCATTAGTGGTATTTATATCATCATTAGCACAATCAAGAAAAGCATCGTTTTCTTCTAGGAATGTTAGAATCTTTTCCCAATCTGCAACTGAACGAGTAAGTCTATCTAATTTTAATACAACAATCGTATTGCATTTCTTATCTTTAATGCATCAAATGCAGGGCGTTTATTACCCGTTTTAGCACTTATTCCAGCATCTTCATATACTCTATATACTTCATAACCTTTGAACTCACACATAGCCCTTAAACGCTTTTCTTGTTCTGGTAAACTAAAACCCTCTCTAGCTTGATCTTCTGTGCTAACTCTAATATACAGACCTGCTATCTTTTTTACATCATCATACATCAATTATCATCTCCCTTTTTCTAATTTTTCAAAAAAAGAGAAGTAAAGGTACTACAAACTAATACTTTTACTTCTCAAAATAAGTCTTTGTAAATCAATTACATAATACAACATTTTTCTTATTTTGTCTATTACCCATTTGTTGGGAATAAGTGTTAGTTCATAGTTTTTATGTAGTTTTCTAGTTCTGATATTTTTATTTTCTTACTTAAATTATTGATATAGATTTCATTTGAATAATTAAAGGCAAGAAACATTACATTATTGATAATAATTCTATGAGGCTCAATATAGTTTAAATTAGTCTTATCAATTTTACGAATACTACCATTTATAATAGTTGGAGTAGTATTACAAAAATCACATATAATCTCCAATCGTTTCTTTAAAGACTCCTCCATATCAATTTCTTTTTTGATTACATTAATCATAGACACCAACCTTTCCTATGATTTCTTTCTAAAAACAGAAAAAAACCAATCTTTCGATTGATTCTATATATCAAAGTTCGAATAGTTCGAACAGATTCGTCAATGGTGCCTACTGCCGGACTTGAACCAGCGACCTACGCGTTACGAGGGCGTTGCACTACCAACTGTGCTAAGTAGGCAAAAAGGAATTAGCATGCTCTTCTTAATTCTTTTTTATAATTATTTCCAAATAATTTTATTTTTTTCATCTCAATGATATTTAGATCATCAAGTATATCTGTTGTTGAAGCCAAGTGATTATTGAATAAAATTTTCCCATCATTATTTGTTATTTTATTAATTTCAATATTGAAACCAATAAAGGGATATTTTTCTTCATTTATTGTGACAGAATGGTATGGATCAACCTCATTTAGTTTACCTGTTAATAACTCAACTCTGCCCTCTCTTATTACAACAAAGACAACACTTTCGCCAATAGATTCTTGCATGTTTTTCATCATTTCGGCATGCGTTGCTTCTTTATTATAAATTTCATTATAAATTTCAACAAATTGAACCAAAGAAGATGGAATTGGTGCCTTTTCACTAAGACTTTTTAGTAATAAAGAGATGATTGTACTACCCAATTTTTCTGAATTTAAAGTACTTGAATTTTGCATTATAGCTTTGTAACAATTTAGTTCATCTGTTGGATTCTGTATCCCAGTGTAGCCTTGATTAATTAATCTTTTATAAATCGTTTCAGCAAATTCTCCCTCAAATAAACTTTTATAATTTAAAGCTTTATAAAACCATTCTAGTATGGAAAGTGTTCCATTAAAACTAGCTTTATCAAACTCATTAATTAAATTTGCTGTATTTGCTTCTAAATCGAATCTCTCCATAGTAGCACCTCTAATATAATTTTACTATAAGTTTAAATAAAGTACTTAATTTTATTGTTTTTCTTTACACTTATGTTACTTTTATCATAATTTTAATCTTCATATTCTTCTAAAAAGCTCTTATAATTCCCATCTTTTTTAGTACCAAGTACACAATTTAAGTTGACATTATCTAAAGCTTTAAAAATATTGTTATCTATTTCTTTGTTGGACTTAAGCAAGTATCTTATTAATTCTTTCATTTCTTTTCTTTTACTTTCTTCTTCTTTATTAAAAACACTTTCTGTAAACTTACATGCACAATTTATAAAATGCAAATCGTTATGTGTACACCAAGCTCTAACATAATCTTCGTGAACTAAAAACAATGGTCTGATGAGCTCAATGCCTTTAAAATTATCAGAATGCAATTTTGGCATCATAGTCTTAATTTCTGCACCATAAAAAAGTGATAAAAGAGTTGTCTCTATTACATCATTAAAGTGATGCCCTAAAGCAATTTTATTACACTTTAGTTCTTGAGCCTTATTGTAAAGGTATCCCCTTCGCATTCTTGCGCACATATAGCAAGGACTTTTAGCATCCATTACTTCAACGGATTCAAAGATATTAGATTCAAAAATTTCTAAATCTATATTTAAAAGCTCAGCGTTCTTTTTAATAAGTTCTAAATTGGCATTGTTGTAGCCAGGATTCATACAGACGAATCTTGCATTAAAATTAATTTTACCGTGGCGAAGAACTTCTTGAATGCATTTAGCAAGTAAGAATGAATCCTTCCCGCCACTGATACAAACCATAATATTATCTCCTTCATTTATTAACTCATATTCATTAATAGCTTTTATAAATCTTGCCCATATTTCTTTTCTATATGTTTTAATAATACTCTTTTCTATTTCTTGATATTTTTCCAAGTTTTTTGCCAATATGATCACCCGCCTAGATAATTATATCATAAAAGAATAAAGCTTTAAAAGTTCTATACATTTTCTCTAGTTATTACAAAATGATTCCTTTCATCAAATAAATTACTAATGTCAGTAAACCCATCTGTTGGATCAAGAATGGGAAGGTAAGAATAACTTTTTTCTCTAAGCAACTCTTGTAAGCGCTTAAAATCTTCTTTAGTTTTAGAATAGCCTTTTATACTTACATAATAGTGGAAAGGATAAAGTATGCCGATTACATAATTAAAGGGAATTTCTTTAGGATATTGAAACTCATTTTTAGCATAGCTATAGCGACTCTTAGATATGGGAAGTTTCTTTTTTCTTTCTTCCCATTCTTCATAAGGTAAATATTTACATTTTATAGGGTTAAGTTTAGGAGAAATAATTAATGAAACATTCTCTTCAATAAAAGTTTTAAATTCTAAATCATAATAATCTCCTGTATAATTGATTAATGATATATATTCTCCTTCATTACAATTATCCCCACCAGAACGATAATAATTATTTGTTAAATTTCCACATTTTATTGCTTCATCATCTAAGATACTGGCAAGTAATTCATGATTATCATCAAAACGAATTCCATGATATAAGTTTCCATAAATGTTTCTTTCACTTATTACTCTATCTGCACCTGGATGCAAGTCAAGAAATCTTACACTTGGTTCAAGCTCTAATTTTTTTAATGGGTCATTATCATCTAACTTAATTAGGACAGATTCATATGAGGCGTTAAAAAGTAATTCATGAAATAACTTGTTTACTTCATTTTCTAACTTAGCTCTGTCCATTTTTTTATTTTTCTTTAAAAGATATCTTTCTATTCTTTTTTTTACATATATAGAATATTTCATTTTCAGTTCTCCCTTTTTGAATGGTTTATTCTAACAAATTATTAAAAATTATTCAAGATATATGATACAATATAGTTAGGAAGAAGTTGATAATATGGTACAAGAATTAAAAAAATTATTAAGGTTTTCATACACCCCCATAAGTAATTTTCCAGTTGCTTCCATTGTTGTTACTAAGGATGGCAAATATTATAAAGGAGTTAATGTTGAGGATGCATCGCTTCGTGCAGGTGTATGTGCAGAAAGAAATGCTATATTCTCAGGAATTACAGACGGATTAAAGAAAGGTATGATTGAGTCTATTCATATAATGGTTGAGAGTGGTAGTATTTCTACTCCTTGCTTTGTTTGCAGACAAATGATTGTGGAATTATGTGATGAGGATACTTTGATAAGATGTTACTCAATAGATGGAAATTATAGAGATTATTTAGTTAAAGATTTATGCCCCCACCCATTTGATGAACAAGATTTAAAAAAATAATATCTTGTTTTTATATGAGTAAATTAAATTCGATTAATTCTTCTTGATTTTGAATAAGATTGTTCCAATAATTCATAAGTTCACTTTTATATAAATGCACAACATTTAGAGCCTTATTTGATAAATTTGGGGAAATAAATGATTGTTCAATAAACTCTAAAGTTGTTAAATCAATTATTCTTTCAAGTCCACAACACTTACAATGAACATGTGGCCTAATTTTATCACTTTGAGAATTAATGTGAAAGAAGAAGCGCATGAAATAACTGTGCTTATTTTCTGATATAATTATTTTTATTTCCTTATTTTCTAAATTAAATTGTTTATTCAATAATTCTACTTTAGTATTTAACATATCATAATCATAAACATTTTTTCTTTTTAATAGTTTTTCTAATACACCATCACTAAAGTATTCACTCCAAAGAATATGATAGATATCTTCAAGATAATAATTAAAATTATCATTAAACATATATTTATGAGCAACACTTTCTATAACTTCCATAAAGTTGTCTTCAATATTTACGTATTTTGATAAAGTTAAATTCATTTCTGTTGGTTCATTTTCTTCTTTTGAAATAAGATTATATCTTTCAATTTTAAAATTCATTTTTATTCTATTATTATTCATATTCACTCTCCAATTTTGCACACGCCTTTTAATATTAGATTATTATTTCATTTTTATCTAGGGCCTTAAAAGTCCAAGCAAAAGTCCATTTTACAAAGATGAATAAAAATGTTATAATAATTGGCACTTTGAGGGATGGTACTAGGATGAATAAAATTAGAAAAAGATTTGTTGTTCTTAGAGAATTTAGAGAAGTTTATGAAGATGACATTTTTGGCTTTGAAGTTTTTGATTTTGATACAAAAGAGATTAAATATTTTACATATTATAATAAAGAAGATATTTATACACCTAATTTGTTACATGAATTTGATCCAACAGATAAAAAAAATGTTGATTTTCTAGAAGATCATTTTGTCTTAGGAGGATTTAGAAGAACAAACATTGATTTACTACCAACTGAGTTAGTTGAAGCAGTAGAGAAAAGTAAAAAATTACACCGTGATTTTAATATAAAAAATAATCTTGGTGTTGAAAGAATAGATTTTAATGAGCCATATTTAGCTGTTAACTATGTTGCTGATTTGCAGGAAACTATTCGCCAAGAATTATACACTATTTGTCGAGCTGTGTATAATTCTTCCAATAACTCAATAGGTTTTTATGTTAATAAGCTAGGTTGGGAGAAAAATACTCAAGAAATTAGAGAATTTATTGCATCTCGAGCTTTACATGAAGTTGGACATATGGAAGCAACTTTTAAGGAACTAGATGAGAAGAATAGAATTTTAAATTGTTGTACTGGGTTCTCCCACAATGAAATTAAGTTAAAAGGAATTCCTACAGAAGACGGAAATATTGTTTATGATTTAGATGAGATTATAGTGAAGAAAGATTACGCTGTTTCTAATGCTTTGGAAGAAATTGCTAATGAGTATAGGTGTATTCAAATTACGGATGGAAATTATAAATGCACTTATCCAAACATTGGAGAAGATTTAAATAATTTATTTAGAGGAAATTTACTTAATTTTAGATATAACGCAACTATAAATGACATTGTCGCTTACTTAAAAGAAATTGTTCCAAGTGAAGATTTAGCTATTGAATTTTTAAACTCAATTGCTGAAGCTGTTTATAGCTCTTTTGAAGAAGAACAAGGCAGAGAAAAGAAAGGAAAAATCTTAGGTTTAATGAGCTTTTATGAAGCATCTTTACAAAAATAAAATGAAAAATTTTTAATCTTGTAGTAAGTAAAAATTTTACAAAAACGACTTTTTGATAAGTCGTTTTCTTATTCTATTAGAAGTGCGAGTAATTGATTTATTTTCATTTTTTATGCACTTCCTACTTCAGTTCTTAATATTGTTGCAATCATAACGAAGCTTTGTTCCGTAAATTCCTATGGTAAAATTCTACTCATATCACTTGTGGTTTAAGTTTGAAATCGCAAAATTCTTTATCTTCTTCAGTTAATTGAAACTTATCTTTCCAAAAATTCTTGAATTTTCTTTTAACACCCAAATTTATTGTTTTTGTTCCATTGGCACATCTACAAAGTTTAGCTAAATAATTTCCAAATGATCTACTTCATATTTTATGTAGCCTTTTATCATTTTTTTAAGTTAGTTAAATTATACTGTAATTTCCAACATATTAAAACTCGAAGCTAGAGGTTCGAGTTTCTATCAATCAGGTGCGTGAGTAAACAACGTTTGGAAATTTACAATAAAGTTTATTTAGAAATAAAACTTTTTAGAGAATTGTATTTGGTATTTACTTCTTCAAGTTCTTTCTTTAAATATTTTATTTCATTATCCTTTTCACCATTGATTACTAAGAATGCTTTGTGATATTTAATTTCTTTTTCTAATTCTTTATAAAGTCCTTCACTTTTAGCAACCTTATTACTGCTTCATTTGCTTGTTTTAAATAATTCATTAGTTCTAAATAAGTATCATAATCAAATACGCCTAGTTTTAAATTAAATTATTTAGTTTCTTTTAGATACCTTTCTAAATCTTTTAATTTAATACTTTTGGAATAACCATTTATAAATACATCATCACATTCTTCAAATAATAAATAGTCATTTCCATTTGCTGATAAAATATGAGGTTTTACATAGGCAATATTTGTCCCTTTGATATTTTTTACACATCCACTTGTTAAATTTGGACTTACACCTGCAAATCTGCATATCATATCAATCTTTTTTTGCAGTTCATTACTAATTTTTAATTCTTTTACTTCTACTTTCATAAAAAACTCTTCACTTCCATTCTTAAATAACAAAAAAACTAGACGGTACTTCTAGTTAATATTTATTACTCTCGAATAAAAAGTTCGAGTTTCCTATCAATATGGTGCCGAATGGCAGAATTGAACTGCCCTCTGATGCTTACCATGCATCTGTTCTACCACTAAACTAAATCGGCAAATATAAAAAACTCGAATCACAAAAGTTCAAGTTTTATATCATAATGGTGTTCCCGGGCAGAATCGAACTGCCGACTTTCCGCTTAGGAGGCGGATACTCTATCCTACTGAGTTACGAGAACATAATAGTATTATAACATAAAAAAATAACAATGGGTTTATTTTCTTCCCATTGTTATTAGATAAAATGATAAAATAACAGCTAAGTTAAGTTTACCATTAACTTTACTAGTTAGTTTTGTATAGCTAAATTTATAACTACAATACTCATATATAGCAACGATTTTGTCTGTAAGTGTTAAAACCCAGCTTTCTTTATATTTAGGCATTTTACAGCACAACGGATACATATGTGACTCAATTGCGTTTTCTTCAATCTCATTTAGTTCAAATTCTCCCTTGGCATTTTGAAGTGCAATATGAGGATGAACTACACCTTGTATAAGTCCATGATTTTCACCAAATTCAGCATTTGTAAAAAAATCATGTAGTATAGCAGCTCTTGTGGCTGAAACATAATCAAGATTTAATTTCTTTGATATTTTGTATACGTATTTAGCAACACGCATTGAATGTTCCATTCTCGTAATTCCATGATGTGATTCACGAGCAATAATCTGAAACTTTCTATTTTTTAATATATTTTTAGAAATATAATCAAAACTAATATCGTTTTTCATATATTGATAACCTCCATTACTCTATAACATTATAGCATAGATGTTTAATTATTGGTGTGTTTAATGTAAGAGTTGATAAATTGTTAACACTTTTCCTTAACTTCATTTATTATACTATAGATATAATTGTTTGTCCAATTATTCCACGTATATATATGTTAATCCATTAAATTCTAAATTTGTCCCAACCTTATTAAAAATATAACCATTGCTAAGTGATATATCTTTTTGAGTTTCTGTAAAATTAGCAAACATATGATTATTCGAATCAGAGAAATAAGCAAAGGATGAATCAACTTTAGCATTTAAAACAAGTAAAGAGTCTATTCCATCATTTTTACTTATATAATATTTGAATTCTTGATCATACATAGCTAAAGATAATTCTCCATAAGATATATTCGAATCGCCTATAAAAAATGTATTCTCAATACTTTCACTGTTAAATAAACTAATTTGCTTATTCTGTATATTATATGTTCCTTCTTCAGTTTTTAGAATACCATCTACGTCCTTATTTGCATAAATATATTTATATTCATTAGATGCAAGAGTTGGAAATAATATAAGAATCGTGTTATCGTTTTGGAATTTTCGCATTCTTTCATTATCATATACATATTTTTGAAAATAGTTTATTTTTTCTGTCGTGGGTTTTTCTGTAGTGTGTCTAGCATCATCATATTTTATGTAGCCTTTTACTAGTTTTAAACCAAAGAATGTTAATACTCCTGCTAGGGCGATAAAGAATAGACCAATTAAAATATTTACAAGAGGATGTTTTTTATGTACCTTAATAGTATTGTTGACATCTTTTGCGCTTTTTTCATCAATGGCTTGATTGGCTTGGATTGAAGCGCTTATTATATTATCTCGTTCGCGATTTAATGCTCCATTATTATTGTTATCTACTTTAACTTTTGCTAAATCCACTTTTTCTGGAATTACATAATTTTTATTTTGGTTTTTATCATCATTCATAAAATTTACTCCTAATCCATATCAATTACTTCTTTTATAATTTTTTTTATACTTTTACTGCTCTTGCCTATTTTACAAAGATATTTAGCATCTTCTTTATATGTTCCTTCTTTAATGTAATATTCATACATTTCATCATTATTGTTACAAAAATATAAACACTTTATTCCTTCTTTTGTATCATCTATGCTACTAAGTGTTAAAACTATCTTATCTGTCCTAAAAACATGCTCAAAAGTGATGTATATGAATAGTATCGTAATTATTATACCCGTTATAATATTATATATATTAATTTTAAAAAGAAGAGAGTTAATAATTAAGGCAAGCCCATATAAAAACATATTTATAAAGGAAAAATAGCCATGAATTAAATTAGATATTTTATCTAAATTTAATATCTTTGGAATATCCTCATTACTCTTTATAAATAGTTTTATAATAAAAAAAGAAAGGACTATATTTATAAAAACCGTAGCAAGAATTATTATTAAGTTATAATTATTATTTAAGATAAAATCTATAAGTGACATTACAAAAAGTGTAAATGAAATACACAGTAATGGTATTAACAATAATATAATAATCATACTAGCACTCCCTACTATATTTTAGTATATCATATAAAGATGATTACATAAATAAGAATTGGTCATTACATATAAAAAACAAGTTAATAATAACTTGTTTTAATTCTTTTTACCTGTATTTATAACAACTTGTTTTTGATTTGTCTTAATTGGTGTTCTATTGACTTTTATTGGTTGTCTTTCAAGCGTATGAACTAATTTTACTTGAGTTGGAGTACTCTCTTTAACTGGTGCCTGATTAACGGTTGATGTTGCTACTGCCACTGGATTTGTGGGAATTCTTTTTTCAACAACATGAACGCTTGGTTGTTCTATTGTTTTAGTTTCATTAACATTTGGCACAGTGTTTTTGATTGGTGAAACAGCTGCAGATGTAGGAGTTACGACATTTTGTCCATTAAGCGTTACATTACTCTTGCTTTCGGCAACTGTTCTGTTAGCTTCTGCAAGTATTTTAGCTTTCTCTTCTTTTACAGTTACGTTGGCTTTTTTCAGTTTCATACTAAAGTAGACAATTGTACCTATCAAGCCACCTGATAATAACGCTATTACACCCCACATTATTATTGAAGAATAACTTCTTTTAACATGGATTACATAATTTGTTTCTGCCTTATCTCCATACTGAACCTTAACATATATTTCATTATTACCTTTTTCAAGTGAACGTAATCCATCTCCCATTATGGAAACATCAACATTGTCACTTTTAGCAATAACGTATACTTCTTTAACAGTGGACGGTATATAAACTGTATATTCTAAAATATCTTTATTAAATTTAAAGTCATAATCTACTAACTTTAGTTCAGTAAGATATGTACTATAATCGTTAGTATCTTCTGGTCTTGTTATTATTACTTGAACAGTAGATGATTGATTAATTTCATTTCGTAAAATTAATTCGACAACATTTTTACCAACTGCTAAAGTTCTTACTCCTCCACCAATAATAGTTAAATTTGGATTTGCAAAAGCTTCAACATTAACATTTTCTGTATCATAATTAACAGTTACATAATATTTTCCTTCTTGCTCTAAGACTTCAAAGTCTCCAACTTTTAAACTATCAAGTTTAAGAGCTGTTGCAACTGGTTCAGTTGCTGGAGCTATTGTTGTAGCTGGTGGTAGTTTAGTTGTTGGAGGTTTGGTTGGTCTTACTGTAGTTGTTGGAGGAGCTTGGGTTGCAGCAGGTGTAATTGAAAATGAAGAATTTTTATTGCTTCCTGAGAAAGTTGCTCCACCAGAATCATTAAAATGGATATTAGAGAGACTAATCGTACCTGTTCCAGCCATAGAAGTACTTAAATTTACTGTAGCAATAGTAAATGTTCCAACTTTTCCAGCACCTTCGGCATAATAAGCGACATAGTTGTTTGATCCTCCCATTGATGCCCATCCATTACCAGCCTTTATACTTGTAACAGTGGCTCCATTAACGCCTATGTTTGCATCAAAGCCTGTAATTTCTTCTGCTGAACTTCCTGTTATTGTACAACTCGTATTTTGTCCTGCTGTAACATTTGAACATTTTATCGTTATGCCTAATGCAGCAGCATCAACGTTTTTAGGAGAAATAATGAGTAGAAAAATTCCAAGAATGATAATGTTTATTTTCTTCATTTTGATTTCCCTTTCTTTTTTATACATATTATTGCTATTGTTCCTATAATAAGGATAACACATATTATACTAATAAGTATCTTTTTTTTATTATTGTCTACATTTTTTTCGTTAACTTTATGCTCTTTAAATTCTTTATCATAGATAATTAAATCAGTTATTTTAAAATCCGATTCTTTTATACTTTTTTTCGATTCTATTTGTAAAGTCAGTAAAGGAAAAATATCTTTTGAATCAATTTCAGAGTATAAAGATACCCAGTTATCATCAGCAGAGCCTTCCCATCTCGAATCCAATTTATAACTTTTCACATTTGCATATTTTGGTAAGGAGAAGTGAAAATCAATAGCGCTAACTTCATAACTAACATTTCCACTTGCCTTACACTCATATATATTTTTTTCCTTTTTACATTCTATTTCAATTGCTTCTTTAGCTGAAACAGATGATGGAATAAGTATTAATATTAATAATATAAAATATCTAAATTTCATTTACGTACCCACGATAGAATCTAAATAATTTAGTTGCATCACCAAGTTGAACATTGTTTCCTCTTGAAAGTGTTGCGGCTTTTAAGTAGACTCCTGTTAACTTAGTATAATTTCGATAGCATCTAAATGTACTTGTTGCATCACCTAAGTCAATAGTTCCGCTTCCATTTACATCGCCAATTACGATAGCTGTATAAGTTATATTTCCACTGACTATTTTATAGCCAGTTCCAACAACATTAGTTGTATCCGTAACATCGTGATTAGAACCATCTAATATTCTATAATCATCTCTTAGATATAATAAATTACCAATAAATTCTTCTTTTGACATTATCTTTTTATTAAGTGAACTTACAAAAATAGTCCTTTCATCTTGATCTACTTCATAAACATCTGATTGAACAAGTTCAGAAATATTTAAAGTAAATGTTTTACTTACTTCTTTATTTTTTACAGTTATTTCTGCCGAACCAGTATCAATAACTGTTATTGTGTTACCTTTAAATGTTGCAACATCTTCATCGCTTGATTCAAATACAAGATTCTTATTAGTAGCATTTTCTGGTCTTATAAATAGTTCAAAAGTCTTTTTGTCTCCTTGATTTAAGATTAATTCATCACCAACATCGCGATTATCTAAAATAACAGCAAATTCAGTTATTTTAATATACTCTAAAACATTTTTTGTAATTGATGCATACGGTAAGCCCTTTATACATAACGCTACTTCAACATAACCATTACTGATTTCATCTACAGTAAACGCAAGGTTATCATAACCGTTTTTCAAACCTGCTTCTACACTAATTTCTTTAACTAACTTAAGCTTATTAAAAACCTTAATAGAATATTCATCCTTATATGGGGAGTTTGATGCAAAATCATAAGAACCAGTTACTCCTATATAATCATAAATATCAAAAGTTCCATTAATTTTTTCTGCTGTTGTTAGATATGATGATGCTTTTAAATTGACTTCATAAAGTGTATCATCGACAGTGAATGCTAGTCTGTTTGAAATATTTTGAAGTCCTTCATTATTTGGATCATAAGAAGCAGGTATAATTATTTCAGCATAATAGCTGCCAACTCTAGCCTTATATGGCAAGATATTAATATTGTATTTATCAGTTCCCACTTTTATTACATCAAAAGCATTTTCTACCTTATCAGAATTTATAGTTGAAGCCACAATATTATTCTCGGCATCGTAAATACGTATTTTGGCAAGATTTTTTTCATCTTCTGTCAGATTGGAGATGTCTAATGTAAATTCATAATATTGATTTTCATTTTCTGCTAGTATTGGTGTTACATTACTTCTTATATCTTTAATAATGATGTTTTTATAATCACCATACATAATAACTTCAGTTGTATTAACATTATTGCCATGCGTTACAGGATCAGCATAAGTTAAAGTAATTATATATTTGCCATAGTCAATTGTATGGATATTTGGGTCAAATTTAACTTTAACTTTGCCTTCTTCGTTCTTTTCAAACGTAAACTTATTTGTAACATCTTGCTTTTCTTGATTTGTAACTTTAATAAATAAGTTATTTGTATCTATTTCATAGTTGCTTGTATAGCTTACTATATAAGATCCCCCAGTATTCTTGTGAATTAATCCATCTGGAGTTTCTGATTCTAATGAGACACCTGTTATAGTTAATTTTCTTTCATAATCACCAACTATAAAGTTTTTCGATTTTGCTAGAATAAATTTACCTTTAGCAGCACTAAATTCAGCACGATAGTCACCTGGCAATATTTCCTTTTCTTTGGAATATCTTAAAACAACTTTAAAATCTGTTATACTAGATGTATTTTTATAAGTTATTTCAAATTTACTACTTAAATCTTCTTCTTTATCAGCATGATATATTTTTAAACTGTCTACAAAGTTTTGTTTTGCTTCACTATCGTCAAGAGCTGAACCTGTCATCCATTCATCAGTTGTTATATCAAAAATAATTTCTCCCCCATTATCATAATTTGGTACGGCGGGATTTGGATTATAAGTAACATTTGATATTATGTAATTGAAATAAGAGTCATTAAATTTTAAAGTTTTATGGTCTTCAATCAATTCTTCATTAACAACCTTATGAATAATAACCATATAGTCTTGAGCAGGAATTGAGTTATTGTGGTCATAATTCAACTCAATAACATGATCAGTTAAAAATTTATTTCTGTCATATGGGAATAAATGATTATAATTTTCTGTTTGATCAGCATTTGTAAAATCCACTGTAACATTTTCATAAGGTACCCCAATAACAGTAACAGGAATTGTTATCTTAGAATTTTTATTAACAAATAATTGGTTTGAAACCTCATCCTTTAAAGGAGTTTCAATATTTATATTACCTATGCTTATTTCAGCATATTCATCCCTGACAATAAACTCGTGAACATCATAATCCTCTTTAGAATAATAAGCAACAAATTGATATTTTCCTTTTGGTAATCTAGTCTCTTCACTTAAATTAGTTTTTTGTTTTACAACAATTTTGTCTGCCGCAATTGAAACTAAATCAAATCGATCATTAAAGTTAATCATATCTTCACTAGGTGAACAAGTTTCTTCTGACGTACACACATTAGTAATAGCGTATTTAGCATTTTCTTCATGTATGGTTTTTAAATCTACAGTTATCGTTGGATTAGTATTGGAGTAATATTCCTTAACATTAATAGTCTCACCATTATTATCTAAAGTTGCACTAATATCAAAATTTTCAATATTCCACTCAAATAAATTGCGTAAATTAGGCATGTTTATTTCAAATCGTTCTTGATCAATGTTTATTATAAAGAGGAATTGACCTATAGGTGAATCATTAACTTCAAAAATTTTATCAATTTTATCAACATTCAAGTTTACTTTTAAATTTCCTGTGTAGTTTATACGATCAATTACATCATCAACATCCCATTGCATGTTTATATCAAATAGTTTTAAACGAGAAGAATTTGATGAAACATTTTCATATGAATCTCCACCAGGTTCATGCATTTCAATTGCATAAGAAATAGTTTTACCTTTAAGTATTAATCCATTAACATAATTAGAAATAATGCTTTGAGTATAGTACATCTCATTTTGACGAGCAACAGCTTTTTCGGACTTCCCTACAACAGTAAAATATTTTTCCGGTTCAGAAACTGTAAATGTATAACTTGTAGTAGCTTCAGCATTGTATTTATATAACGGATTTCCTTCGTCATCTACTCCGTCTGCATACTGCTCTCGGTATCGCACCTTTAAAACATATTCACCCTCAGGTGGTTTTGTTAAAGTTTCTCCATCTGCATTAATTAAACTTAACAAATATACTGATTCATGATTACTTCCTGAAACAGGAGTTATTTGCTTTGTATATTTAAATATAACAGTATTTGCATCAGCATAACTATTAAATTGGCTATTACTTGGTTGCCAAGGATTGACTGTTCCAGATGGAACATACTTTAATTCAAATTCCAAAGCATCAGGATTAGTAACATAACTTAAGTTAATTGGTATTTCAGTAGTTGTATGTTGGGTTGTATAAATAAGGTCAAATGGTTTTCTTCCCTCACTCGTAACTTTTTGCACTTCTGTTGGAATAATATTAATATCATAGTAATTAGCTTTAATTGTGAACTCTTGTTCTGTTGTAGGCATAGAAACACCATTATTTGAGTAATCAAATTTTATTCGATATCTACCAATCTTTGTTGTTCCAGGAACGGTTCTAAGATCAAATTTAGATGGAACTAATCCCTTTGTTTCAAAGTTACTTCCCGAATTATCAAGAGCTTCAGTTGGTAGTATGGCATTATTAATACCAAAATAATTTGATTTTGTTACATCTTCCCAAGTTGTTCCATTATAGTATTCAATTGTGTAAGTTAGTCCAGTTTTATCATAAATGTAGTTCAAAGTTACATCAAATGAAATTGTACTATCAACGTTTGCATAAGCAAGTTTTAAATCATTTTTGGTATTTGACTCCTCTGGAGGATTAATACTCATGCTATAAACTGGAGATGTATATTGAAATGATGTCATATGTATATTTCGATTATACGCTTCTGGATTTAAAGCAAGTTCGATTGGGTACTCAACTGGTTTCTTTGTTATTGGATCTTTTGCTCCAAAAACTTCTGTATAAGAATAACCAATAGCTGATGTCTTACCATGTATAACATAAATATAATATTCCCCTGGTACTACTTCTGATCGAGGCCTAACAGTTAAAGTACTTTTAGCAATCTCTTTTTGTTCGTTTTCTATATCTTTTTCTGTTGGTATATATTCACCTGTATAATTATCGTCTGTATATAATCTTTCTGCTGTTCTTATATAAAAACTATCAGTTTTATCATGGCTTTGAATATCTGCTAAAGTGTAGCCTTGTCCATTTTTATTGTCAATATTAATTTGACGCATTCCCTTTAATGCCCCTAATTGATATTCACGACCTTCAGTATCTGGATCCGTATCTATGAATACAAAACGCGATTGAACTTTTCGAGAAAAAGCTTTTTGATTTTCATTCTTAGTTTTGAAGGCCTCACTAAAATACTCTGTTTTTATCACATTCCTATTATTCTTATAAACAATTTGCCCATCTTCTTTAGTTCCAGTATCATCTTCATCACCAGAATTATTTTCATCACCAGAATTATTTTCTTCATCCTCATCTGATACATTGTTATCTATTATTCTTACAGGATGCATTCCCACTGCGGCACTTCCAGTATTATTTTGAATTGCATCGCCTGTAAGCAACCCCGTTGTCTTATCAAAAACCAAGTCATTTAGACATTCAGCGGCTTCGCTATAGGTAGCTGCAAAGTTGGATTCTGACATAGCCTGTTCTTTCTTAATTACATTTCCTGCTTCATCCCACAATTCAAAATAAACATAGCCATTCAATAATTTATTTATCTTTGTTATGTATTCCTCTTCATCATAAAAGTAATACCTTGTATTAGAGTCATTTCCAGAATAGATTCCTATTCTTTTATCATATACTTTGTAGTCAATTTTTGAAAGGTCAACATCATAAGAATCTTGTTTTGATTTTTTTAAATACATACCAATTTTATATTCGTACTTTTGATTAGATGGCGGATTATTTCCTTTTAATGGATTTCCAGAAAGTTCATCTCGGTCTAATTCACTAAATATTATGTAATCTTCAGGACCGCTTCCTAAAGTGAATTCTGTAGTATACACTGTATTTCCAATCCAAAATTTTACAGTATAATCACCCTCATATTTATTGTCCTTACCTATATATTTAAGTGTCACAGCAAATTGTCCACTTTCTATTGCAGATCTGTCAGTTATAAGTTCAAAATTTCCATCACTTTGAACCATGTTACCGTTAGAATCTCTTCCAACCATAATTTTACCATCACTATCAGTTAAGGAAGTATAAAAATTATTTAATTCATTTTGTAAAAATCCGGAAAAATTTATTTTATAAGTAACTTCACCTCCAGTGTTAGCCAATGGTTCAAGTTCCATATCGGTGGTGATTTCTTTTTTTACTTTGGCAACTGTTCTAGCAAAGAAAATATTTCCCGTATCTTTTTCAAAACTTTTACCTGCAGGTTTTTTGACTGTTAAAGCATTAAAAGCACTTTTATATTCATTTTTAAAATTGGCTTCAGTCATTACTTTTTCAGTATTAGAAAAACCTTCATAAAATGTTATTTTTTTCTCTTCTGCTGTTCCTGTATTAATATATTTTACTATAATAACGCTGTCTTGGTAGTTGATTGCTACAGGATGAACAGCTGATACATTAGTAGCATTGCCATCTTTATCTTTTATTCCTGGTTTTGAAACTGTAATCCTATCAAAAAAATAGATATCTTTAAGACTTAGTCTTGGGTATATTTCGAGTAATTCCGCTTCTGAATAAGCATATAGGCTAAATTCTGTGGCAGCAGCTCCATTTTTCTTTTCATTTAAAACATATTTTGTTAAGCCATTATGAGTAATTGTTCCAACTATTTGTAAATTATACGAAGGCTTTGTAATCTTTATGTTGTAACGTCCCCTACTTCTGTTAGCTGAATCTTCAGTTATTTCAGTCTTTTTAGGTAATATTTCAAAATTCTTACTTTTACTAGATCCATAGACAGTTGAGTAGGTATTCATATCCTTAATCGTGATTGTTATCGTATAAGTACCTGCAGATGCATAATCACTAGTGTCATCTTTCCATTGACCGTCCTTATAGACTATTTTTCTCTCTTTATTTGTTATCGTTATGTTTGCACCATTTGTTGTAACTTCAAATTTACTTTTACAATCAACGCCATTCTTTTTAATTTCAATATTGAAATCATCAAATGTTAAAGTTGATGGAATTCTATTAGATGAAAGTGATGAAGTCCATGTTCCTCTTTCATTTTCATGAATCTCTGTAGGAGAAGATGAAGGCGCATTTATGTCAAAAATCAATTTATTCTTTTCAACAATAAAATCTTCAGTAGTTTTAGGATGCCCATCGACATAAGGTGTAATAGTGTATGTTCCTTCTTGAGCAGTAGAATTAGTAATTGTTATAGTTTGAGAACCATTAGAAAGAGTTCCTCTCGAAATATTAAATTGGCTACTGACATCTACTCCATTCTTCTTTATATCAAATGTTAGTCTAGCTGCTCCATCATCTGGTATATTTGGTGCAGAAAGAATTAAATTTAAAACAAAGTTCTCGTTTCTAAAAAGATAGTCATAATTTGGGTGAGTTAAAGTTGGAGTTACCGATACACTTAGTTCAGTTAAGTCAGATAATTTAACATATTCATTACTGTTTTTGTTTACTCTTCCACGTCCATTTTCAGTACAAAAAACAGTTACCTTCGTTCCCGCTGAATAAGAGCCAACATTGTTTGCAGTATCATTTGCCTTATCATAAATGATTGCTCCACCTGCATTTACAGTGTAATAAACACCTGTATTTGGTTCACAAAGTTTTGGCGCTTCTGTTGTAGTTGCCTCTTCAAATTTAGAATTATTACGTACTTCTAAATGTTTAGTGTCGTTTTTAGACATAGAAAATAGAATACTAATTCCAACTACTCCCAAGATTACAATAAATAAAGATATAATAGATAATAATGCATATTTAGACTTCTTCATATATCCACATCCTATGATTAAATTATAGCATTATCAAGTTTTTATGTAAATACTTCATAAACTAATTTTCTTCTATATTATTCCCAAAAGCAAAAAAAATATTTCATAATATTTTGTTGCTATTTTTTTTAAATCATTGTTATAATTATATAAGATACTGAGGTGATACGAATGTATTGTAAAAAATGCCATACATTAATTCCAGACAACGATGTTATTTGTGAGTCTTGTGGATACGATAATTCACAAGTTGAAAATGTTTTAGAGGAAACAAAAGAAATTATACTTAATCCTAAAATAGTAAAGGCAAAAGAAGACAAAAAAAGAATAAAATATATTTTCGCTTTATTATTAATTGTATTAATTACTGGTTTTATAGTTTTTTATGTAGTAAATGATTATAAAAAATCAAATAAACAACCTCTAGAAAATACAATGGAAGAAAAAGAAGATTTAGCAAAAGAATTTTTATTTGATAAAGTTATCGTTAACTATCCTTCTAAAACTTTTGGTGCCTCAAAAAGTACAATATTCTATAAAAGCAACAATGCTTATAGCATTGAATTTAAAACAATATTAGCAAGTGAATATGAAGCTTATATAAATAGTGATTTTAAAAATGAAGAGAAATTGGGTAATATTAATACTTTTACTTATTCTCAAGATAATACGAATCAATTTATATTTAGCGTTCTAAATAATTATTATTTATTAATAGTTAATTATGATGCAAAAGAAACTTTGGAAAACACAAAAATACAAGTTGAGATGTTAAAAATTATAAACTCACTTCATATTAAGGAATAATTAAAATAAGAGACAATTAACTTGCCTCTTTTAATATGTTTATAAGTTCTTGCTTATCTCTATCACTTAGAAAACTGTGTTTTATGGCTTCTGCATTCATTTTATTAAAGTCTTCTTCTGTAAAGTCAAAAGCTTTAACTAAAATTTCGTACTCTTCATTTAAAGTAACATTCGATACAGTTCTATTATCTGTATTAATAGATACTTTTACTCCACTATCATATAATTTTTTTATAGGGTGTAATTCCATTGATGGAGCAATACCTGTTTGTATATTACTTGTTGGGCATATTTCTAATAGGATATTCTTCTCTTTTAATTTATTAATGCATTCTTTACTTTCAATTGCTCTTACACCATGACCAATTCTCGTTGCTCCAGCAGATATTGCAGCATTAATACTCTCTATTCCATCCGCTTCACCCGCATGAATAGTGAATGGTATGTTAAGGGATGATGCATATTTAAAAAGAGGCAAATAATCACTTGTTTTATATAATCCTTCGGCCCCTGCTAAATCAATTCCTACTACTCCATCATCTTTATATTTATAAGCAAGATCAATTATTTTTTTGTTGTCTGAAAAATCATCCCCACGCATCATACAAAGTATTAATTTTACTTTAACTTTAAGAGACTTTATTCCCTCTAATACAGAAGTTATAACCTCATCTAAAGTTAAAATAGTTGTGTGTTTGTTTGGAGCAAAACGCACTTCAGCATATATTACATTATCGTTAATGAAACTTTCTATTAAGTCTTTAGATGTACGAATTAGACTTTCTTTTGTTTGCATTACTTTAATTGGCAAATCAAATACTTGTAAGTAATCATTTAAATCCCTACATTTTTTATCAGCTATTAATTTGTTTTTTATTTCATCTTTTTCAATTTTTAGAATGTCACTTATCGTATTTATATTAAGAGAGCCATCTAAATGTACATGCAATTCAACTTTTTTTATTTTCTTAATATCCATATCCAACAGTCCTTTATATTAAAATTATAACATTTTTACTCTTTTCTTTAAAGTCATTAATGTTTTTCTTTACTTTCAATATTTAAAATAATTCCAATCATTAAAAGACAAGTTAATAAAGATGAACCACCATAACTTAAGAATGGCAATGTAACACCTGTAACAGGGATTAAACCTACTACAACTAGTAGATTCAAAAGAGTTTGTAAGACTAATTCAATAATAAGACCAAATGATAAATATTTTCCAAATAAATCTTTAGTACATAATGATAATTTGATGACATTATAGAAAAGTATTATATAGCACGATGCTAGAATAACAATTCCAATAAAACCTAGTTCCTCTGATATTATAGCAAAAATAAAATCCGTTTGAGGTTCGGGAAGATAAAAATGTTTTTGGATTGAATTTCCAAGACCTAGGCCAAATAATCCACCAGGACCAATCGCATATAAACTTTGGATTATTTGAAATCCACTTCCTAAAGGATCACTCCAAGGATTAAGATAGGCAACTATTCTTGCCATTCGATAAGGCGCTACTAATATTAATCCAACTATCCCAATGATTCCAACAATACCTAACTTTACAAAAAAAGATACTTTAATATTTGATGTGAAGATAAGAACTACTAATGATAAAACAATAATTGCTCCACTTCCAAAATCTGGTTCTAATAAAATAAGCAAGAAGACCAAAACTATTACTCCTAATATTGGTAACGAATATGCTATAATCTTATCCATATTTCGATCGTTTTTGGATAAATATTTAGAAACAAAAATTATAAGTGCAACTTTTGCAATTTCACTAGGCTGTATACCAAATGATCCAATACCAAACCAACTTCTACTACCATTTCTTACCATTCCAATTCCAGGGATTAAAACAAGTATTAAAAGGATTATGGCAACCAATAAGATTTTATTGGCGTGCTTGTAATACAACGTATAATCAATTTTGCTAACAACCAGCATTAAAAAAAGACCAATAAATGCAAACAAAGACTGATGTATGGTAAACTTAAAAGGATTATTAAACTTATATTCTGCCCAAATACTTGATGAGGAAGTAATCATTAGAATACCAAATAATGTCAAAAAAATGGTTATGGCTAATATAATTTTTCTTTTCATACTTAATTATATGAAAAAAAGAAGCTAATTATTAACCTCTTTATAACCAAACACCATAGATTACACCAAACATAGCTAATAAAAAGCCAATTGTCCAGAATATTTTAACAATGTCTGTTTCAGTCCAACCAAGTTCTTCAAAATGATGATGAACTGGGGCTTTTAAAAATACTTTTTTGTTAAACTTTCTTATCGAAATTATTTGAATTAGACTCGAAAGTGTTTCAATTACGAATACTCCACCAATAAGCGCAAGGGATAATTCATGATGTGTAAGTATAGCAATCGTTGCAAGAGCTCCGCCTAAAGCAAGAGAACCAGTATCCCCCATGAATACGCGAGCTGGATGAGAATTAAAAAGTAAAAACCCTAAAAGAGCCCCTACTAATATGAAAGAAAATATTGCCATTCCTTCGTAGCCAGGTATCCAGTCACTACCCCATGTTATAACTCCATAACTTAAGAATGCCATAACTGATAAACCACCACATAAACCATCTAGTCCATCTGTGATATTAACAGCATTCGTTGTTCCTACAAGCAAAAATAAGATAAATATTCCATATAGCCAACCCATATCCCACTTAAAGTTAAATAACGTTATCTCTAGGGTTGTAGTGCCTCCATTATGTTTATATATGGTATAAAATATAACGGCTATTAAGAGTTGTGCTACAAACTTTGTCATGGTTGATAATCCCTTATTATTATGAAATTTAATCTTTAAGAAATCATCAATAAATCCAAGTAAAGCGTAACCTAAAAAGACAAAGAGCACGATTACTAAGTTTGCAGATATAACAACACTTCCTCTTAAAGTCAGCATGGAAACAGCAATTATTGGAGGTATTATAAATATTAGTCCACCAATAGTTGGAGTTCCTTCTTTTTTTAAATGTCTTTTATTAATTAGTCGACTAACATTTTGTCCAGCTTTTAGTTGCTTTAATACAGGAATCACGATAAGCCCAACAACTATGGCTAAGACAAAACCTAGTGCTAGACCAAGAATTGATTTTGCTAATATTAGCATTTAAATCACCGCCTATGGCTATATTATACTACAACTGAACCATGTTGATAAATAAGAGTGTACAAAATTTACCCATGGTTTACTATTTATATATGTAAATAAACAAAAAAAAGAAATTGATTTGACCAATTTCTTTTTTTATCTACTATCTAGTACGTTTTTTAGATTTCTTTTTAAATTTCTTTTTCGAACCAACAACCTTGTTCATTTGAATTTTGCTAACTAAGACATTGGTTGCAGCTAAACCAAGACCTATTCCACAACCAGTTAGTACTACACCACCTACAGGCATTCCTGTTTTTGGTGTAATAGAGATTTCGGTTACTACTGTTTTTTCTGGAGTTGGTGTAGTTTGTGTTTCAGGAGCTGGAGTCCCCTCTGGGCTACCTGGTTCTTCTGGTTTTCCTGGCTTACCTGGTTTTCCTGGAATAGGATCTATACCTTTTCTTTCAGCTTCAGTTTGAACTGTATCGGGTATTTCTTTTCTTCCTGTATTATACTTTTCATCTTCTGGATCAATGTCTGTGCTTCCGATTATTGCATCTTGTTGTTTCTTTTCTTCTTCTATTCTTGCAGCTTCTTCTCTTGCTTTATCTGCTTCTTCTTGAGCTCTTCTTTCCTCTTCTTGTCTTGCAGCTTCTTCTTGAGCTTTTTCTTCATCACTTTTTTGTGATTCATCAGGAATATCATCAGTAGTATAATTATCTTCTGTTTCTTCGTATAATACTTCATCTGAATATGATTCTGAAGATTGAGTTTGAACATTATTCTCTGATTTGTTTTCCTCGTCCTGTGTTTCTGAAGTTACAGTATCTTCTTCTGCAAAAGCAGTCATACTTGGACAACCAAATGTTAGCCCTGCTGCTAATAAATACATTGGTGCATAAAATCTAATCTTATTTAATCTTTCCATTTTCTTTTCCTCCATTATCTTGAACGATGAATTTCATCGTTGTTACTAATTTGTAATTCATTTGTGTACTGTTTATCAATTACACCAAATAAGGCATATCTTGAATCAGCACCTCTTGTATATTCACAAGTGAATAAAACCATTATTTTATCTCCATAATTTACTTCAACATCGCTTTCAAATGTCGACTTTTCACGAGCATTTTCGATATATGAGTCGAATAAATCTTCTGTAACAAACTCACTTACATAAACATCTTTGTTATTTTTTCCTGGAGTTATTATCCCCGCAAAGAATGTTATCTTGTAAGCATATCCATCTTTTGTGTATATAACACCAAATGGATGTTCATCATAATATGATTGACTCATGTAATTCGTTACATTAGCAAATACTTTACCACCTTTCATATGATGCCCATAGATAATTGATACATCACTCATATTTTCTAAGTTATCATCTACTGGATTACTCATCCCAAAGATGAATGGTGTTCCTGAGTGTGAATTTTCATTATCAATATCATGATGTAAGTAGTAATATTCACCTGTCTCAATATTGTCTTTTTCTGGAGCATACATGATTGGATAATCTATCTTTGTTCCAGCTACTTCAATCCAAGCGTTAACATCAGAATTTCTTTCTGTTAATTCATCAAAATTTATTTTTTTGAATTCATAACCGCTCGTTAGGAGTTCATCAGATATTGGATACTTAGGTTCCTCTACTTCTTCAGCAAACTCTTCCATTGCCTCAGGTATTTCTTCCTCTTCAGTTGGATATGCGGGTAACTCTTCTTTTGGTGTTACTTTTACTTCTTCAGGTAATTCTTCAAATACCGGATATTCAAAAGATTCTTCTTCATTAATATTTTCTAGTTCTTTTTGAACTTTATTGTAATTAATAGTGTCTTTTATTTCTCCGTGTAAAGAATAAATTACTACTCCCCCAGCTAAGAGAATCGGCAATATATATGGTGTGTATTGTAAAGTATCACGTAAGCGTCCTTTACTCATAAAATAATGCCCCCTTTTTATTCTTTTAAGTCTGTATTCCCCCAAACTTATGTGGCATATAATACCAAATTATTGTTTATTTGTCAAATTAGTCAGCTTGGATATTAAGCTTATATTCACAGCTTACAGAATTATTTGGTAAATCACCTAAATATTCTGATACTACATGAATAAAAGCTTTAGACTTTCTTGGCACTTTTAATGAACTATATTGACTTCCATTTTTAGTTTCTGAAAACTTAGCATTAATATGATAATTCTTTTCAGCTAAGGCTTCATCTTCCTCTTTTGTACTACCAGACCCTGTACAAGTAATTATTATGTCATTATTTTTTATTTCTACAGGATAATTATTGGTGTTTGTATATTCAATGATTTCCTTAGTAGACTCATTCTTATTAAGAACTTTGTCTTGGTAGCTAATACTTGAATTTTCCATATAGCCATTATCACCAATTAATTCAAATGGTTCTTCATCTGTATTAAATTGTTTTAATACAATGAATGATATAACTAAGATGGATAGAATTACCCCTAATATTCTATCTATTCTCACATTTATTCCCCCTTGAATTGGGGAATATGCTATCAAAAAATACTGTTTTTGTCAAATTTGAGCATAAAAAAATGACTTATTAAAGTCAAATTATTCTAGAGTGGTCTTCATTATATTTTATTTCTTTTATTTTTTGTTTAATCATTATTATTAATTCAATTGGTCCTTTTATATCATGCAGCAAAATTAAACTATCTTGAAGTTTTTCTTTTATTGAAGTATTTTCATATATTTCATCGGCAATAGATTTATAATCAATAGAAGTATCATTTTGGCAATAATTTATTATATATTCTTCAATATCTTTTAAAATATAAAGTTTGGATTCATATTCATCCATCGTTTTTATTCCATAGTATCCGCCAACTAAATATTTAAATCTATCATCATACTTCATACTTTCACCTCATATTATGTATTTTATCAAAGTTTTGTTAACTTGAAAAGACATACATTTCTGTATGTCTTTAAGAGAAATCTGTGATTACTAAATAACCACATTTATATTATTGGCGAATTTATTTTTTTTATACGCATTTTATTTTATATTCTTCATTTTCGACATCTATTAATAGTTCTGTTGTTTCTGTTATCTCATTTTCCAAGATATATTTAGAAATTATATTTTCGATGTATTTAGTTAAATATCTTTTAACGGGACGAGCTCCAAACTCTTTATCAAAAGATTCTTCAATAACTTTTATTTTCGCTTTATCAGATAACATAACATTAATAAATATTTGATTTAATCTTTTATTTAAATCACTTATTAATCTATCAAGTATTTCATAAGCCACAGTTTTGGTTATAGAATTAAACGTTATTATTTCATCTATTCTGTTTATTAATTCAGGTCTAAATGTTGATTTTAATAAATTCATTACAAGTTCTTCGCGATTAGCTTCATTATTTAGGATAATATCACTTCCAAGATTAGAAGTCATGATAATAATCGTGTTTTTAAAATCAATAACACGACCTTGCGAGTCTGTGATTCTACCATCATCAAGTATTTGAAGTAAAATATTAAAGACATCTGGATGAGCTTTTTCTATTTCATCAAATAAGACGATAGAATAAGGGTTCCTTCTTATAGCTTCAGTTAATTCACCACCTGATTCATAACCTACATAGCCTGGAGGTGCTCCAAGTAAGCGTGACACATTAAATGCTTCCATATATTCTGAGCAATCAATTCGTATCATGTGTCTTTCATCATCAAATAGTTCATAAGCTAAACTTTTTGCTATCTCCGTTTTACCTACACCAGTTGGTCCCATGAAAATAAAGGAACCAATTGGTCTTGCAGGATCTTTTATTCCACTCCTTGCACGAATTATAGCGTTTGATACAAGTTCAATGGCTTCATCTTGTCCCTTAACACGGGTGGCTAGATTTTCTTTTAAATTTAATAGTTTTTCTTTTTCGCCACCTACAAGTTTCGTTACAGGAACATTAGTCCATTTACTAACAATATTTGCAATATCTTCACTGTCAACAGTATCCGATAAAACAGATGATGACATACTTAGTTTAAGCTGAGATAATTCCATTTCTAAATTTGGTATTTCTCCATGTTTTAAGCGAGCAGCTTTTTCTAAATCATAAGAATCTTCAGCTTGAGCTAATTCAAATCTTAATTTTTCTAGTTTTTCTTTTTTAGAATTTATTAAATTTTTAAGTTTTTTCTCTTCTTCCCAAACTTTTCGATATTCATCAGCTTTCGTTTTTAAGTCTTTCATCTCTTCGTCTATTTCTTTAACACGAGTGACTGATTTAGTGTCTTTTTCACGTTTTAGAGCTTCTCTTTCTATTTCAAGTGTCATAATAGAACGGTTCATCTCATCTAAGTCTGTTGGTACAGAATTCATTTGCATTTTAATTGTCGCACAGGCTTCATCAACTAAATCTATGGCTTTATCAGGTAAAAATCTATCGGTGATATATCTATCAGATAAGTTAACAGCGGATATAAGGGCTGCATCTTTTATCGTAACACCGTGAAATACTTCAAATCTTTCTTTTAATCCTCGAAGGATTGTTAAAGTATCTACTACATTAGGTTCAGATACTTTAATTTTTTGAAGTCTTCTTTCTAAAGCTCCATCTTTTTCAATATATTCTCGATACTCATTTAACGTTGTTGCGCCTATTAAACGAATTTCTCCTCTTGCAAGCATCGGTTTTAGCATATTCCCAACATTCATAGCTGAACTAGATCCAGCACCTGTTATCATATGTATTTCATCAATAAACATGATAATATCGCCATTAGACTCTAATACACGGTCAAGAACAGCTTTAAATCTTTCTTCAAATTCACCTTGATATTTAGCACCAGCTACTAAAGCAGATAAATCTAGTTCCCAAACTGTTTTATTCTTTAAAGTATCTGGAATATCTCCTTTGATAATTCTTCCAGCTAACCCTTCAACAATCGCGGTTTTACCAGTACCTGGATTACCAATTAGGACTGGATTATTTTTGGTTTTACGAGAAAGAATCCTAATTAGATTACGGATTTCTTCATCACGACCAATAACTGGATCAATTTTATTATCTTTTGCTAGGATTGTTATATCACGGCCGTATTTTTCTAAAACATCTTCTTTTTGTGAATTCATAATTTTACCTCCTTACTTAATTAAAAACTAGTGTATTCATACACTAGTCTATATTTATTGTTTTCTTTGCGGCTTCTTTTTCTTTCTTTGGCATTGAGATAATCAAAATACCATCTTTAAATGAAGCATTAATTGAGTCTTCATCAACTTCACCTACATAAAATTGACGAGAACAATTAGTAAATGTACGTCTTTCACGATGAAGATATTTTTTATCATCATTATGTTCTTCAGTTGCTTTATTATATGTTATTGTTAAATAGCCTTTTTCGATATCTAGTGTAATATCTTCTTTACAAACACCTGGCATATCCATTTCAATAACGTATAAATCATCTTTTTCGTAGACATCACATTTCATCATTTTGTCATAATTTTTACTTTTATCGAAATCATCAAAGAAATCATCTAAAAACAATCTACTTGGTAACATTTTAGTCACTTCCTTTCTGATAATTAAATATTACCACTTTAATTAGCACTTGTCAATAGTAAGTGCTAATTTATTATTATTTTATGTTAAAAAGATTTTTATATACAAAAAAACAGTTATTAAAACTGTTTTAAAGAGTAGGACCAAAGTAAGTATTTTCTTGAGAATTTTTTATCTCTTCTCTTCTATTTATTAAGGTTAAATATTCTTGAACTTTCATATCTTGCGATAATTCATATAAACGATTATCTATTTCTTCAATACTCATATCACCAATTAAAGTTTCACTTTGAACATTTGCATCTTCTAAAACTTCTGCTAACAAATCTGTATATTTATTTAAATCTAAAGATGAAAGCCCATTTTCTGGTGATATTTCACTAGTGGTTGAAATACTTTCCTTTTTTTGAGAGCTTTCTAAAGCTTCACGGTAAATATGGACACTATTTTTGATTGCCTTTTTAGAAGACATTAAAATATGTTCCATAACTTTTGTTAAATAATTTTTAAGCACATTTTGAATATCAGCTGACTTTTTCTCAATTTCCTCTTTACTTAGATCTGTATAAAATCCTTTATTGTCTAAAAAAGCCTTTACTGAAATTAAAAAATCATTTTTTAAATTATCTAAATTAGACCCACTGATGGTTCTTAGCATTTCATTTAGAAGAAAAGTTAGTTTAGATGATGTTCTCTCTTCTGGTGTGTCCTCCTTTTCTTTAGAAGCTATACTTGTTATCGTATCTACTTTATCAACAACTGTATCTGCTAATGTATTTTGAGAATATTCAAGAGGATAAATTAACGATGATAAAACCAATTCTTCTATTTCTTTTTCTTCAATAGAGAATCTATCATTTATTTCTTGTTTTATTTTTTTTACAATATCTTCTTTATTATTTAGAATTATTGTAAAAAGTTCATCATGAATATTATCATCTAATTTAGGAAATTCATGCCCTATATTTTCAACATTGATTGCCATATAATCACCTACTTACCATAATAATACCAAAATTTTAAATATTTTTAAAGGCGTTTTACAGCTTTATGCTATATTTACAATGATTAATTAAGCATTAGTTTAACTTTATCACCTTCTTTAACAAATGAACCAGCCTCTGGCGACTGAGCAATAACGGTTTCTCCGACACCCGAATATTCAACACCAAAACTTGTTGTCAGTTTTTTCCGAGCCTCACTTTTACTTAAACCTTTTACATCTGGTACTTCAAAATATTTAACATCCCATAACTCATATTCTCTTGTGACATCACTTTTGCTATTTTCTATATCTAATACGTTAATACACCCCTCAAGTACAGATTTAGCAATCGGAGCGGCAACTGTTCCTCCATATTGAACAACCCCTTTAGGGTTATCAATTGCGACATACACGACTACTTCTGGATCATCAGCTGGAGTAAAGCCAATGAATGATAATATATAGTTTCCATCCATGTAAGCTCCATTTTGAACTTTTTGAGCTGTTCCTGTTTTACCCCCTACAGTATGTCCATTTATATATGCATTTCTTCCTGTACCTTGAGCAACGACACTTTCTAAGGCAAATCTTACTAATTTAGAAGTATCTTCACTTATAACTTTTCTTTTAGCTTTTGGTTCAATTTGCTTTAATACTTCAAATGTTTCAGGATTGGATATTGACTTAAGTAAATATGGTGTGTAAAGAGTTCCTCCATTAATAGCGGCTGAAACCCCCATAACTTGCTGTATTGGAGTAACAGAAACACCCTGTCCAAAAGCAGTTGTTGCAGTTTCCACTGGCCCCATATTGTCAATCTTAAAAAGAATACCATTTTCTTCACCTGATAAATCAATCCCCGTTTTTTCTCCAAATCCAAAATTATTAATGTATTTCATAAGAGTTTCTTTACCAAGTCTTTGCCCCATAATAACAAAACCTGGATTCCCCGTATGTAAGCAAGAGATACTTCGGCTAAAAAAATAAAAAGTTAATTTATAATATACTCTTGATTTTCACGCTTAAAATTAAAAAATATATTTAAGTTTACATGATGTCGGTCATCGTTTATTTTACTAACAACAACTTTTTTTATAAAAAGATTAAAAAGCATTCCAATATTTTCTTTAATATCAAGCATTAGTTCAAATTCTTTGGCAATTTGTTTTACCAGGCTATTTAAATAAGGTAAATCATCTTCAATTTCTAAAATAGAAATGTTCTTTTTTATATTTTTTATTTCTTCTTTGATTATTTTGTTTTCAGATAAGTACTCTTCATCTGTTATCATCTCTTTTAAAGACATTTCTAGTAATCTTTTATGCTTTTTTTCTTGTTCATAAAGTTTTGCTTTTAAACTTTCTATATTACCTAATGGGTTTTTGTCCCTAATAATAGATATATAATCTTTTATCGTTAAATCTATAATAGTTTTTTTATCCTTAAGTAAACAAGATATAATATTAATAAATATTTCATCTAGTTTTTCTTCTTTCAAAATTGGTGTTTTACAGCCTTTTAGACCATGTCTTAAATATTCATTACATAACCAAACGGGATTATTTTTTCTTTTTCCATTTGCACATTTAATAAAAAATCTGTTATGTTCCTTACAGACTATTTTAGAGGTATATTTTTTTTCTAATAAAAAGGTTTCTTTATTTAAAACATTTTTATTCTTCTTTTTATATCTTTCATTATAGATTTTATTAGCTTTATTCCAAATATCTTCAGAAACTATTGGAGGAATATTGCCTTTTGTATCTTTTTCAATAATCCATTCTTCTTTAGGTTTCGCCCTTTTTTTATGAGTTTTATAATCTTCGACTTCGGTTAAATTTGCTGTATAATAACCTTTATATCGTGGATTTTGTAACATTTTCTTTAATGTTGGTTCACTGAATATTTTTCCTTTACGAGTTTTATATCCATGCTTAAATAACTCTTCACTAATTCTTTTTAAGCCATAAGACTTACTTATATAAAGTGTAAAAAGCATCTCAACCGCTTCAGCTTCTTCTTTTATGATGGTTAATACTCCATTTTGTTTATGATAACCATATAATGAACTTCCACCAACTTTTCGATCTTTAATACTTCTTTTTACACCAAATTTTACTCTTTCAGATAGTTTTCGAACCTCATCTTGAGCCATACTAGCCATAAGTGTTAATCTAAATTCACTGTCGGGATATATTGTATTTATGTTATCAGACAAAAAATAGACAGCTACTCCATATTTAAGCAAAATCTGCGTATAATTGATGCTGTCAATTGTATTACGAGCAAATCTTGACACCTCTTTTGTTAATATTAAATCAATGTTGCCGAGTCTAGCCTGTTCAATCATTCTCAAGAATTCTTCTCTTTTACTAACTTGTGTTCCAGATATACCTTCATCGGCAAAGCTTCCAACATGAACCCATGTTTCAACTGAAGAAATCATATCCGAAAAATAATTTATTTGATTTTTTATACTGTTAATCTGATCATCTTTATCTGTTGATACACGACCATAGTCAACGACTCTTAAATTCATATCATAAATGGTCTTACCTTGCATTAATTCAGTTCGTGCTTTTAAAATGTCCATTATACCTCCTTTATGTATTCTCTCGCAAAATTTTATTCATTTTTTGAATTAATAGTCGTTGCATTTTGTTAAATATATCATAAGAGATTATTTCTTTTTTATATAATTCATTGTTGAAGGATAATCTTAGTTCTAAAATTATATATTCTTTTGGTAAATTCTTTTTTTCGGCACTTTTTAGTTTATCATCTATGTTCAAAAAAATTCCTCCTTTTAATAAATGCTATTAAAAATGTAAAAAAAAAGAACTTATATGATATTAACTCATATAAGTTTGACAATTTAAATATTCTATTTCATTTATTGACTAGAAAGATTCATTAAAGATTTATTTTTTTAATATAATATCAAATAAAATAAACTTATTTTCGCTTCTAACAGTTATTTCACCATCATGTAGTTCAATTATTTCTTTAGTTATTGGTAAACCTAGTCCTGCACCACCTGAACTTGAATTTCGCGAATCATCTGTTCGATAAAACTTTTCAAATAATTTATCAAGTTTGTAAGAAGGGATGGCCTTTGTGGCGTTTTTAAATTGCATTTCAACTACTTCTTCTGTTTCTTTAACTATTATTTCAATAGTCGTTTTTTCAAGAGAATAATTAATGGCATTCTTTATTAAATTTCCAAATGCTCGAGCAAGTAAATCTCCATCTCCATAAAATACCAATTTTTTATTTGCATTTAATTTAATTTTGAGGCCTTTTTTCATTGACATAGGATAACTTTCTTCGATCAATTGATTTAAAAGCATAACTAAATCTATGTGATCTTTATTTAGTTCCATTTCATGTAAATTATAACGAGTTATATCAAAAAACTGATTAGTTAAATCTTCAACTCGTAAGGCTTTATCTAAAGCTATAGAAATATATTTTTCATGAACAGATTTACTTACATTTTTTTCTTCTTTTAAAATATTTAAATAACCAATTACAGATGTAAGTGGTGTTTTTAAATCATGAGCCATATAAAGAATTAAGTCATTTTTCTTATTCTCTTCCTCTTTAGCTTTCTCTTTGCTTTGAACTAAAGACATTCTAATTTTATTGAGTTCCAGTTCTAAAAGTTCTAAATCACTTGGCAAAATGATTTTTTCAGCAGGATTATCAACAATAGATTCAATTGAAGCAAACAGTTTATCCATATAACTATTTTCTTTTTTTAAGACAAAAAAGGAAGTAACGGTTACAACAATGGTATAAAATATTAGAATAATTTGCCATTTATAATCCATAATTTTATACCATAATACGACATCGAAATCATATAAACATTTAGCAATATAATCATTTAGCAAATTATCAAATATAAAAAAAGAAATTGCCATAAATAAAAGAGAGATTAAAAGTATTTTTGTCATAGAAACAAAAGCACGTTCAGTTTTGAATTTTCTTATCTTATTTGTCTTCAATTTTATATCCTACTCCCCATACTGTTTTGATAAATTTCGGATTTTTAGATGTATCTCCAATTTTCTCTCTTATTCTCCTTATGTGTACCATAATAGTATTGTTACTATCAAAATATTTTTCTTTCCAAACAGATTCAAATAATTCTTCACCCCTTACAACATTTCCCTTATGTAACATAAGATAATAAACTATATCGAATTCTAAAGGTGTTAATTCTATTACTTTGTCGTAAACTGTACAAATATGTGAACCTTTGGAAATAGATAATCCTCTAACTTCAAGGGTATCTTTTGGTGCATTATAGTTTGTATATCTTCTCAAAACAGCTTTTACACGAGCAATGAATTCTAAATGATTGAATGGTTTTGTTATATAATCATCAGCCCCTATTGTAAGGCCTTGTATCTTATCTTGATTAGCTATCTTGGCAGTAAGCAAAATTATAGGAAATTTTAAATTGTTATCCCTTATCATTTTAACAAGAGTAAAACCACTTACTTCATCAACCATTACATCTAAAATTGCTAAATCAAGTGATTCGTTTTTTATTATGTTTATCGCATCTTTAGAGTTATAACATTTTTTTACAGAAAATCCTTCACTTGTAAGAATTACCTCTACTAAATCAGCAATTTCAATTTCATCATCTAACACAAGTACATTCATATGAAAACACCTGAGTTAATTATACCACTTTTTTATTTTTTAATATTTAAAAAATGAGATTGTAAGAAATTTTTAAGAATTAATTTTGTATGCCTTATTTTACCAAGTGTTTTTCGAGCTAATTTAAACATTTTATATTTAATAGGCTTAAAAGGTATATATATTTCTCCGATTAATTCAATAAAGTCCCCACCAAAACCTTTTTTAAATCTGTATAATCCTCCTGTATCACCCTGATCCATTGACACACCTCTAAAGTCATACAAATTACACCCTGATTCTATAGCATCCTTAATCATTGTCCATTGGAGTAAATAAGTTGGCATTAGATTTCTATATTCATTGGAACTTGCACCATAAAGGTACGTCATCTTTTTAGCATAGTTAATTGTTAGAGAGGATGCTAAGGGCAAATCATTATAGTAGGCAATATAGATTTCAGAACATTCTTTAAAAGAATCCATAATTTTTTTAAAATATCCTTTTTTTCTTATACCGAAGCAGTCTCTTTTGCCAGTTATTTCCATTAGTTTAAAAAAATCATCTAAGCCATCTAAGCCTACCCTTTTTACTGTTATTCCTTTTTTTTCGGCAAGTCTAATGTTATATCTTGTTTTTGATGAAAAATTTGACATAATTTCTTCTTGTGTTTTATCTTTTAAATTAAGACGAAAATTATGTCTAGCTTGAATGCAGTCACTAAAATTCATAGCTTGATTATTAACTAAAAAACCTAATGACTTAGCAAGCTCTTTAAACTGTTCATTTTTATCTTCTATATTCGGTTCAATAATTATTACGAAGGCGTGATAATGATAATTAAGTTCATCTATTTTTTCACGAAAATATTTAAGTGTTTCTTTATTCTCTATATTTCCAACTGGCCCTCTTGGAACATACATTAAATAACCAAAAATTGGTATTTTTCTTATTAAAACACTCATACTGGCAATAATTTCAAATTTATTATTTTTTAAGAGGATTACTTCTTGCTCCCATAATTCTTTTACTTTTCCCCACATTGTAGATTGTTGAAAATCACTGCTTTGAGTATTGTTCATAAATTTATCTAAAGACCTCATGTTCTTCATCTCCTAAAAAACATTATAAGAAAAAAACCGTTTTAGTTTTTTAAGAAACAATTACTAAATTATTAAGATTTTCTTAACTTTTAAAGTATCTCTTGCTTAAAACCAAGATTACAGGAGTTTTTTACTACATCAAGATAACTTTCAGCACCATGCCCTCCAGCTTTCCAACATTTAATACGAGAACCTTCAACATTTATTGAACCAGAGTCATAATAATGATCTTCAAAAAGATTTACTTTTTTCTCTTCTATAGCACTACTAAGAGTTATAACTTTAAATGTACTTCCGGGTTCATAAGTATTAAAAATAGGTAAATTTCTATTAATTACTTCTGCACTGTACTTTTTATAATTATTAGGGTCAAAATTTGGTCTACTAGACATACCTAATATTTCTCCTGTTTTAGGATTAGCTACCACAATCAAAGCTTGTTCGGGATTATATTTTGCAACAGCATTATCTAATTCTCTTTCTATTACTTCTTGAATATTTATATCTATAGTTAAATTAATAGATAATCCTTCTTGTGGAGATGTATAACTTGATGATTTGTCAATTCTTTTACCCTTGCCATCAGAATAATATTTTATCATTCCATCTTCACCTGATAAGTACTCATCATAATAACTTTCAATCCCAGAAAGTCCTTGATTGTCTATTCCAACATAACCTAAAACGTGGGAGAGCATATTTTTATAAGGATAATATCGCTTTGATTCCTTAAGTAAATAAACACCATCATAATTAAGAGAATTTATTTCATCAGCTATTTCATAGCTTAGTTGTCTTCCTTCAGGATGTATTCGCTCAATACTAGTTTTTTTATTTAAGTGTTTTAACATATCATCATAATTTGAGTTTAATATTTGGGCAAGAGATGCAGCAACACTCTCCTTATTTTCTATTTGATTTGGAACAACTACTAAAGATGTTGTAGTTATGTTATCAGCTAACACTACACCATTTCTATCTGTTATTTTGCCACGATCAGCAGTTATGGGTAAATTTCTACTCCAAAGATCGTTAGCTAAATTATTTAATCTGTCATAGTCAATTACTTGAATATAGAAAATTTTTATTATAACTAAAGCAAATAAAAGAACTACAACTAAAAAAACTACTAATATTCTTGATTCATAATTATCTTGAAACATATAATCACCTAGTTAAGTTTATGGATGATTATACTTTTTTAGAATTAAGAAAAAAGCAGGATTTATCCTACTGATTGTTTTCTTTCCATTCTTTCATAATGTTTATGGCATCTTCCATATTTTTTTCTGTTACTTTTGTGTTACCAAAAGAACTTTTAGTTATTATATCGTCTCTTCTTGGACTACTTTCATAACCTTTTTTTATATTTTCTTTACTAGCATTAGTTGCAAATTTTACTTTATGAGATATAAGTTTTAAAACATAATCAATGACTTCTTTATCTTCCGTTGAGGCAAGAATTTCTTTTCCATTATTTAAAACTATTTCAGAAACATAAAGTGTTGATTCTTCGTTTCCTGATACGACATAAATAACATATTTTTTAGCATTTTTTTCTAAAAATGTTACTATCTCAGCTGAATGTTTAGTTCCTTTTATTTCTACTTCTATTTTATCGCCAATTTTCATTTTTCACATTCCTAACTTGCTATCCTAATTCCAACTGATTTATTTGTTTCTTCTTGCTTTAATAAATCATCTCTTTTTAAAGAGGAAATCATTTCATCAATTGCTTTTTTTCTACGATTATTACTTTCTGCATCTAATAAACTATCAGCTAGTCTAACGGATTCAACCTTGTTTATATTAGAAAGCAAAGTTAAATATTCTTGATAATCTTCTTGGTATTTTTGTAAAAGGCCTTCTTTAATTCTAGTTATGAAATTCTTAGGTACAGTAAGTAAAAGTGTATCTTCAGAATTAGATGTTTGTAATCCATTAAAGTTTAATCTTGTTCTTTTTAATTGTAGTAGTGAGTGTCTAACTACATTTGGTAGAATTTTTTTCTTGGCTTTTTTACTTCTAATTATTTTTTTATCCTTTTGTTCTTTTTCTTGAACTAGTCCAAAAATTGCTAATTCAGGAGTGATTGTGGTTTGTTTTTTTTCTTGTATTATTATATGATTACCTAAAGAAGTTTTTATGTAATCAAGTAAAATTGTTGGAACTGTAATTAATTCAGTTTGATTATTCTTTATACTTTCTTGTGTAGTTGAATATTCATTTAGTTCATCAAAATCCTCTGTAATGCTATTATTGGGATTAGAAAGCAAACTATTATAAAGAGCAACTATGTTATCTATTGGATCCAATTAAACCACTCCTTCCTATTTTATATTATCGTTTATTAAATTTAAAATATATTCCTTTATTTCTTTAGATGCATACCCAGTGAGTTCATCATGTCCATCATCAGTTCTTATAATCTTGGAAGTGTGAATATCACATCGGTTATTTATAGAATTAACTGTATATATTGCATATCTTTCATTTTGGAAACTAATAACGTCTAAAATTTTAGCCTGTTTTTTTATTCCATCAATTACTATATCAAATGTTTGACCGATTTCCATACAAGCACCTTCCTATTATATATATTATAATACATTTTTAATTTTTTAAAAAGTATAAAAAAAAGAATTAAGTCTAATGACCTAATTTTCTTAACTTGTTTACATTTAATTCCTTGTCTAATCCTAATTTTTCATACATATTAATTGTATCTTCATAAATGTCATCACCTGTTATAGAAAGATCTTGGGGACGTGTAATAACAATATCATTTTTCTTTGTCTTAAAATATTCTTCACATTCTCTTTGGACAAAAGACTCTCCATAACCATCTGTCCATTCATAATCTTCAACATCGGATGACTCTAATACACGAAATAAAACTCTTCTTAAAAACTCTTTAGCAACCATCAAAAAGTATATCTTTTGTAAGTTTATTTTTTCCCCTGGTTTTTTTAAATCGATTGAGAAATGAAATATTTCATCATTACATCTTGATAATTCAAAGGCTTTGAAATTTACAAAAACATCTCTCTCTTCAAGAGCTTGAATCATAGCTAGTGTCGCAATTCCGCGATTTCTTACTTGATCCCACCTAGTATAATGGGGATAAGATAAATTATAATAAATATTTTTGGCAATAACTTCCTCTACCTGTTCATTTACTACGCGACAATCAAAAACACCAGCTGCAACAAGGGAAGAAATTGGTGTTCCAACGTATGGGCTACGTTTTTCTTCATATATTTCTGGAACTCTTAAACCACTTGTTAATTTTTTATTTGTGTTTACAAAACTTTCAAAATCTTTTTTATATCCTCTTAATAAATACTCAATAGCTACATCAAGAGGCTCACCAGCAAAGTCTTTTGAACCAGTTAAACTTGCTTGTTCACCTTTAAATGCTTGGTTTTCAGAAGTAAATATTGGGTTAACGGGAGGATTTGATTTTAAATACTCGTATAAATCATAAATTCCTGAAAATCTAACCTTATATACTTTACGACCAGCAAATTACGTAGTTGTTTTTCTCATTAACTTTAACTAGCCCTTTCATCTATTTGATGTTTAAATTCTTTTAGTAACTTCTTAGCGTCTTGTGTTTCATACTTAGAGTTTTCCATTTCTGCGTATATTTGACTTAAATACTCTCGATCTTTAGTTTGTATGAACTTGTATTTTATTAATTCTCTATAAGTAAATGTATCATCATCTAAGTATTCTACTACATCGGATGCATCTCTTGTTGTAAATGTACCAGATGAGTTAATAGTATCTTCATTTGAAAGTTGAATGCTCTCAATAGCATTACGGAAACTAACAGCAAATTCAAACCATGCTTTTTTATCTCGTAAAATTCTCTTTTCTATTTCATTATTGTAGTCAACCTCGATTGCCCAAATTCTTTGTAAAACCGATTCATCTAATTTTTGTCTTGATGAGTACTCAATTGTTTTACCCTCACCCTTAGTATTTCCAGCAGTTATTATGCAGAAATTTGGATGTTTTTTCGTTGGGAGTCCATCTGGGAAAGTATAGATATTTCTATTTTTACCTGTAAAGAAAGGATTTAAAATGGTTGCTGCTTTAGCATTTGAGTTGTCCATTTCATCAAAAAAGTAACCATCTCCATGCGTAAATGCACGATAGAAATTCGAAGGTACATAATCTCCATTGCCAACATTTCTATAACCTAAAACATCTTGTTCATGTTGAATGTAGCCACTTGTAATAATATTAATACCTAAAAGTCTACCTACTTGATTTTCAATCATATAAGTTTTTCCTGTACCTGATGGTCCATATAGATAAGGAACATCTTTATGCATAATTATTTTTAAAATATCATCAAAAGCGTCATGGAATATTTCCCCTTGATCCGCTAATTCTTTTTTCTTCTCCATTATCTTTTTAAATCTTTTATTAAAATCTGTTGATTTGTCAAAATAGTATATTACTTTGTAATCAATTGGTTCATTAAGACATAGATTAGCTGGAGACACGATAATATTTGAGGTTGCTGGAACTACTATACTTGACTCTTTTGTAACAACAGCCTCTTTCGCTAGAGTTTCTTTTTTCTCTAATTCATCAGCAAGTTTTTGAACAATATCAAGTTTGTCCATAAATTCTTTATCAGACTTAGCTGTCATCATTGCTGTTTTTAGTGCTTGACTGTTTTCAATATAAGAGTCAATACTTTGAAGTATTCCTCTTTGTTCTCTTCTTAAGTTTGCAAGATCACTTTCAAAAGACATTTTAGTTTGATCAATAAATGAAGTTAATTCAGCTTGTTTATCTCCTAATGTACTTTCTAATTTTCCAACAAGTGCATCCCGATCTTCAAGAATTCCTCTTTTTTCGGTATTAATTAGCTCTCTATGTCGAGCATCAAATTCACGCAAAACTTCATGAGATTTATTTTCGAGTTTTTTAAGTTCCATATGGGCATATTCACCATAACTATTTTTTAATTCTTTATAAACTTCTTCTGTTGCAGAAATATTAGTTTCGGCTAGATTAACTAGTGTTTCTAATTGCCCAGAGGATATTTTCATTTTTTCTGCTAATTGACGCATATTTTCTAGTTCTTCTTGACCAATATCATAAATACCATTAGCTTTTTTATCCTCTTTAATAAATTTTGCTGCAATCTCTTCTATTTCATCTTTGGTTGCATACTTCATTTTATTTACACCTAAAGAGTTTAAAAAATTAATAAATGAAGTAAATAAAGCACGGTCATCAACATAGTATTTTCTAGCAGCAACTAAATAAGATACTATATCATTTAAATTATCCATGTTTTCAATTTTTATTTCATTATCTTCTTCTAGCATACTAAATAGAAAATTTAAAACTTCTTTTATAAGACTTTTATCACTAAAAGCATAGGATATTTTAGCAATTATATCACTTTTTAAAATTCTTGGATATCTTGCTATTGTTTTAACTAAACTTAAATATAGTTCTTCATTAGAAGAAGTATAATCATAAACTTTACTTAAAGCATTAATATATTCTACTAAAGCACTTTCTCCTAATTCTGGATTATTTCTACTCAAAATATTTACAACAGCGAAGAATAATTCTTGATTAGGATAATTAACCATAAGAGATTGCATTTTATCTACTGAAATATCTAAGTCTTGAGTTTCAATAAACTCTTTTATTCTTTTCTCTTCCGAAGAAGTTCTATCAAATCTTCCCATCTATTCATCTCCTTTTTGGGATTCCTGTTTTACTGCTCTTAATCGCATTTTTATGTCATCTGAATATTTTATAGTACCATTAACAATTTCTTTTGCCTTAATTTCAAATGGATGATGTAAGTCAATATCATCAACCTCAAATATTACATATTCATGAGTTTTATCAGAGGATTCTGCTAAAAGATAAGTCTTTTGATCTATAGTTTTCTTTTTTAAAGAAACTATATATTCTTCATCATCTAGTGGAATACTAACTAAATGTTTTAATTTATTAAGTATTCTAGATATACGATATTTTATTGTAACTTCATTATCTTGAACGAAAACTTGAGCACTTGAAAGTTCCATCATATCTGCATCTTCATTAGATGAAATATTTTTAGAACTAATAATAAAGTTATGATCGCTTGTTTTAATAACATCACCTTTAATACCTATTTTAAATAATTCTAGATAGAAGTTAATTAAAGAAATATCTTTATCACTTACAGCATCAATTTCTGTTGAATGATAAATTGGATTATTGTTGATACTTACACTTTTTTCAACTATTCCTTCCAAAGCATTATAATAAATATAACCAGAACTATTTAAATATGCAGCGTGCCAACAGGTTAAAACTGTACCTAAATTAGTTTCAATTGTACCTGAGACTCCAATTGTAGTATCAAGAATAGCTCCTATTTTAAAATTTAAAATATTTTGTTTACTAAAATATAAAATTATAGGAAACTGTCTTTTCATTCCTGATAAAGAAATATTCACTATAAACTTTTTATTATAGCCATCAAGACTTTCTATAGTTACACCTTCTATTTTTCGAATGTGTTTAATAATACTCTCTAAAACTTCTTTTAAAAATGGTAAGTATGCTCTAATTAATTCATTTTGGGTTTTAAATATAGGAGTTGCTTCATTTTTAGAACTTAAAATATTTGCAACAAAAGATTTTGAATTCGCGAATAACTCATTAGTCAAATCCCCTAAAAGGATAATATTTCTATTATCCTTCTCTTGATTGTAACAGTCTAGAACTTTCTTAATTAAACTGCCAAAATGCTCATCTTTAAAATCTATACTTATATATTCTTGATTATTATCATACATCACTTTAAGAGCTAAATACTTTCTTTCATCAGGTAAAGACAGTGAATCATTAATATTATATAAATATATTAGATTAAGATTTTTTATTTTAGATATTTTTACATCTAATTCATCCATTTTTATCTACCTATTTTTGGACGATTGATTGATGGGAATGACGAAGATACTCTTCTTTGATATCCACCTTTATTTTCTTTTTCTTCTAAAGCTAAAGTGGCAGATGATTGATCTTCTATTAAACTTAATATATTTTGTTTATTTGCTTCTAGTTGATCTTGAATTCTAGCTAATCCTTCTTCTTCAGCATGATTTCTCTTTAATAATAATTCTTTAGTTGATGCAATAATTGAAACACCTTCATTAATTGAGTTCATGACACTCTCTATTGAGTCCATTGTGAAACCACCATTTAAAGCAAGTTCGCTTGCTAAACGTGCATTTTCAGCTGTTTGAGCAGCTCCTTGAGTTATCGCAATGTTTGCTGCTTCTGAAACGCTAGCTAAAGAGTTTAATCTTTCAGTATCTTGCCTATTTAATATTTGAACACTAGCAAGAGATTGTAAGACTGATTTTTGATTTGTTACAAAGTCATGGGCTTGTTGAACAGCAATCATCGAATTATTTTGTTGAATTTGATATTGTTGAATTTGTCCTTTATATAATACTACTGCTTTTTCAAGTCCATTTAATTGATTTAAAAAGACATTTGATTGTTGAGTACGATATGAAACTATGGCTTGAGTATCAGGACTTTGATCTTCTTGTCCGATTGCTAAAGTTTCTAAATCATATTTTTCACGATCTTCTCTACCAGCCTTAACCATTGCATCAAGTTTTGCAATTATTGGTGTTAATTGTTTAGTAATTTCTTTTCTTAATTGAATATCTGATAAAGCATCTCTTGCTATTTGTGAAACATTTTCAGCAACTAAATTAAGGTTTTCTGTATAATCCTTATATCTTCCTTGATATGTTTTCATTTCTTCTTCTTTTTTTACTTGTTGATTATTAGCTTTTAATAAAATGCTTTTTGCAAGTCTTTTTAAAAGGCCTTCTTCTTGTGCTTGTCTCTTTTTAGCATCATCAAGAGATTCTTCAAATGATACAACTTTAGCAAGCATATCATCATTTAAGAATGTTCTTTCACTACATACTGTCATTTGAGCAGTACTATCTAAAATTGCACATATCTCTTTTTGAACATCATTTCCATATGAAAGAATTGAAAAAGGATCTTGCATATCTACTCTTTCAAAATTAAACTCTATTTCTCCATTTGGACTTTCTCCAACTTCTACTTTTGGTTGTATGACTATTTGTGATTCAGCAGTTGTAGGTACACTAGCTGGTGATACAGCTTGATAAACTACTCCATCAATTATTTTTGTTCCGCCATTATTTGCTTCCATTTATTTATTCTTCCTTCCTTTAATTATGGTACTTTATAAGTTTTAAACCCATAAGCCCCCAATTTACAAGTGTTATTATAACATAAATTAACGTGTTGTCTATAAAAATATGTAAGAATTACAAGTAAAAAAACAACCATTTGGTTGTTTTTTTGGTTATGATTATCTTTTTCTTTATTTTAGTATAGTGTTATGTATACTCCTGACATTTGGTCATATTTTTCTCTTATTGCCATTGGCCATAAGAACACTTGACCGTATCCATTACCAGAGAAAGTAAAATTACTAGCTTCTGATAATGTTACTGACTTTACAGCGTGTTGATAACTTGTATATACAATTCCATTATTGGAAGGTCTTATTTTAGTATCCAATGCCATATAAGTAAGACCTGTTGTTATTTTTTTAATATCCGCAAGTCCATTACCAGTTTTTACTACCTTATTAGGTTCATAATAATATGTTCCACTCATTTTTGCAGTAAATGCGTTTGTGGAATCATAAAAACTAGTATTCTCAAACCTAATACCAATTACATCGTAACTTGCTACTGCGGGTACTTTTTTCCATGTAACGGCGGTTGTTATAATACATACGTCTGTGTAACAAGTTCTTGCCAAGGTAAGTTTTTTTGATGTTGTTTCATGATATACATATGGTACTAATCCGCCAGTAGATGATACTTCTGGGGTTTCAAATTCTTGTGTTTTATAAGTAAATGTTCCTTCAATCATTTGATCAACATGTAAATTCTCATAATCTTCATTTGTAAGGTTGTAAACGTCATCTTCATATAAAATATCCATTAGGGTATTATATTGAAATTCAGTTAATTCTACACCATTATTTGAAGTAAAATATGGTTCAGCAAATACATCTATAGACCATAAAGATAAGGCGATAATCATAACACTCAAAATTCTTTTTTTCATTTTATCCTCCGATTTAATGATATAATTTTATGTTAAATTTAAAAAAGGGCTTAATAAGCCCGTGTTAATTTAATATTTTAGTTATGAACATATCAATTATATCGGAAAATTCATCACAGTTTCTAGTTTCACATTTATTGGTTTTTAAATTAAATCTTACATTTTTAGAGTCATCAAGAATATTTATTACTTCTTCATCTAAACTAAATGTTAGAAATATATTTTTAAATCTCATATGAATAAAATTCTCTTCTAGGAAACATTCATAAGTTTTCTTCTTATACTTGAATTCATAGACATATTTGCCATCCTTTAGTTTGAATTTACTTTTTATGTTATCTGTTTTGGAATCTTGAAGAGATGTTAGCGAAGTATCAGTGTCTTCTTTTGCTTCAACATCTTTATTCCTTAACATATGAGATTTAAAATTCATATCTACATCAAATTTATAATTAATGATATTATCCTCTGTTTTAATTTCTATGTATAAATCTTTTAAGACCGTTTTCAAATTAGCTTTTGTTAATTTTCTTAATTCACCAGTATTCATTGCAATGTCATTTAAATTTGTACCACTAGAAATCTTAATCTTACTTTCATCTTTACCATAATAAATACTTATGTCTAATACTTCTTTATCAGTATGATTAATTACATTTCCCATTTGAAAATATACTTTATTATTGCAATTCATTACTAAACCTTTATTTATTGTAAAATCTTCTCCGTTTGCATATAATGAATATACTTTTAAAGAATTATAACTAAAAATAAAACAACTCATTAGATAAACTAAAATTGATAAAACAAAGAGAATTATTAATAACTTTTTATACTTATTTACTTTAGCAGTTAATGCAGTAGAAAATTTATATAACCACTTTATAGTTTCCACCTCAACTTCTTCTTCATTAGTTTCGTTTTTTCTTTCACCATATAATAATTCATTTATTGTTACACCTAATTCTTCACTTAACAAAAGTAAAACACTGTAACTTGGTAAAGCTAGTCCTCTTTCCCATTTACTTATTGCTTCTCTACCAATGAAAAGATGTGCAGCAAGATCTTCTTGAGTTAAATCTTTCTCTTTTCTTAAAGCGACTATAAATTTTGCAAATTTCTCTTGATTTATCATTTTTACTACCTCTAATCCTAGACTACTATATCAAATAATTTAGCATTGTATATAGGCTATCAATAGATATTCATCCAATTAATGAGGTTATTCGTAAAAAAACTGACTAAAGTTTACATCTTCTTTAGCCAGCGATTATTAAATTCTCTGATTTTTCTTTTTGCTTTATTAGTATGACACATACTTGCTAAATCTCTTATAGGTCCGTATGTATCTTTTTGAAATTTAATTTCTACTATGTCACCATTTTTTAATGAATGATTTAATTCTACTTTTTCTCCATTAACTATTGCCGATGTTATCCAGTTACCAATTTCTTCGTGAATCTTATAAGCAAAATCAACAGGAGTAGATCCATTTGGCAATTCAATTATTTCACCCATTGGAGTATAAACAATTAATGTAGCTGCAAGTATATCTTCTGTTACTTCTTTATTAAATTCTTCATTTTCTAAAATAGTACCATTAAGTTCTTTTATAAAACGGAAGAATGGCATCTTACTTACTTCCTCTTGCATATGTTCTGGAGCGTGATTAAATTTCTGTAATTCCCAAAAAGCAGTTATACCATGAGTGTTAATGAAGTCTCTATCTTTTGTTGTAAATTGAAATTGAAGCATATTATTGTTGCTTGCATAAACAGAAGAATGCAAAGCTGAATACATATTAGTTTTTGAGTTTGCTATATAATCTTTTGCTTTTTGAGGAATTGTTGGATACATTTTAGAAACTTCATTTTGGAGTTTATAACAAGTTTCAACATCATCTAGCAAAAAAGTTATTGAAAATACATCATGAACATTCACGATGTCACCATATTTTTGGATTTTATCATATAGACTATGTAAACTTTTGACTCTAAGCTTTACTTCAAATGGTATTGACTTGGAATTTAATAATTGGGATACTCGACAAATTGCTTCTTCAATAATATCAAAGTTATCACTTTGGAATTGTTTTAGAAGAGATGCTGTTTGCTCATATTCTTTTGGTTGTAAATACATGAATGAATAATCATCTAGTTCTTGCTTAATATTGTAAGCACCAATTAATGATGCAAAAGGAACATAAATTTTTTCTGTTTCTCTAGAATTTTCAACTTGTTTCTCTGGTGTATGATATTGCAGTGTTCGCATATTATGCAGTCTATCACATATTTTTATAAGAATTACTCTTATATCACTTACTAAACTTAAGAATAATTTTTTTAAATTAAAATTATCCGTATCAAGTTTGCTATTATTTATACTAAATTTAGGTAACTTACTTACTCCATCAACTAACATAGCGACAGTTGGATTAAATTCTCTTGCTAAATCTTCTTTAGTAATTTCTCCATCTTCAATTACATCATGAAGAATACAAGCAACAATTGTATCAACATCGGCATGCATATAAGCAGCAATACAAGCAACTGCTACAGGATGTATTATATATGGTTCCCCACTTTTTCTCTTCGCACCTTTATGCACTTCACTTGCAAACTCATATGCACGAAGAATAAATTCTTTATCCATTGGTGCATAATCTTTAATAATACTTAATAAATCAACAATTCCCATAATATACCTCCCCAAAAAACAAACAAAACGATAGCTTCTTTAGACTATCGTTTGTACATTTAGGACACATGAAAGAGTATTTAGTATAGATGAAAAATTAATTAAAATCATACAACAAAATTCCCTCATAAACCCTCTTAAATAATTAATGTAATTGAATATTACTACTATATGAATATTTTGTCAATACATAAACTAAATTCACTTGTTTATTATATGCAATATTTTTTATAATTTTATTTATACACAAGAGTACCTGTAAGATAAAATTCAGTAGCTCTAGTTTGAACAGGAATATAGGTCGTTGTTCCATTACTTGAATCTGAAACGGTAAACACTAGCCTACTTCCAGTAACCCTACAGCTAGTACTTATATCAGAATAATTGTCAGCACTATTGGAGTTAGAAAGGTACATATCCGATGGCAAATCGGACATATAGTAATTTTGTCCAGTGTGAGTCATTTCGACGTAACCTCTTGAAATTCGAAAATTAGCTCCCCACGAAGTATCACTATTAGTAGAATAATTGCCTACCAATTTGGCTTTGCAGTCTACTACTTCACTTGGTGTAAATCCTAAATCTATAGAAAATGAGGACCAATCATCCTTTGACATCATATTTTTCCATGACCCATCAAATGTTTTATCACTTAATACACTTGCTTTAACTTTTTCAAATTTATATGCTTTGTAACCTCCTCCTGTACCAGTAACTCCAGCTACAGTTTGACCTGATACTATTTTATCTGCAGTTATACCCAATTTAGTTTGAAAATCTCCTATAACTATTCCTGATACTCCCCAATTAGAATAGTTAGCACTTCCATAATATCCAGGATTTATTCCTATTCTTAATTGATTATACTGTGTTATTTCTAAATTATTTGTTGCCCATGCTAAACCAGTTGTTCCTGTATTACTTGTTCTATCCACCATTGACCCAGTTATTTTACTTCCATTTACATATGCAGTCTTTCCACTTAAGATATTTCCAGCTGTAGCATTTGCATCACTTGTATATGATCCAGCTACTCCTGCTATTGTTTGGCCTTTTGCCACTTTACTAGCATTTATTCCTAATGTATTTGCTACTTTACTCATTTCAAGTCCAAATAATGTATTACCCAATATGATTCCTGACTCTCCATTATATCTTATTTGGAATCTTGATACTCCATCTGTATTTGTCGATACATATCCTGCATCTCCTGCTACTACTCTTGTTCCATTATTTGTTGCATGTTGTATTGGTGTTGATGTTGTTAGATTTTTTAATGCTCCAGTTATCTTATTTCCATTTACATAGGCTGTTTTTCCTAATGCCATATCAGATGCAGTAGCATTGGCATCACTTGTATATGTACCATTTACTCCAAATATACTCTTTCCTTTGGCTATATTTGCAGCAACTAAGTTTGCATCTCCTTTTATTGTTTGTGCACCACTTAAGTAATTACCCGATGCTATTGTTTGATTTACTGTTCCAGGGGTATAGGTTGTTGCTCCTTTACTTGGTATACTTCCTGTTATTGTATTCCCTTTGACATATGCTGTATATC